>Ga0315901_10001460_pt1 | contig 34233 bp, 41 predicted proteins | sample LakEriMetagenome_10_FD_203761 | JGI IMG/M metagenome (GOLD analysis project Ga0315901, IMG submission 203761) | Freshwater fungal communities from buoy surface, Lake Erie, Ohio, United States - Buoy 2 MA116 | ecosystem: Environmental > Aquatic > Freshwater > Lake | place: USA: Lake Erie, Ohio...
TGTCGTAGAGGTCTGCTCCAGAGTAGTCATCTTCTCCATAGCCATCAATGGTGATGGATTTTCCTTCATCGGATACTCTAATTCCAGCGGGGGAACCACATGTTTCGTAGGCTTTTTGAAACGTGTCAAATTTACCCGCACATCCAGTAAGTCCAACCATGAGCAGGGACACACCTGCAATTGCAATTAATTTTTTCATAAGATCCTTATTTCTCTTCAGATTGATTTTTTCTAGCTCGCTTAGCTTGTTCATACAAACGCTTCTTTTGCATTTGTCTGTTGTATCTAATTGTTCTAAGCATTGCTTCGTACTCTTTGTCTTTGTCTTTGTCATTTGTCATACGAAATATCCTACACATTAATCTTGGGTTCTAGTTTCTTCCATAAAAATGGCTCGTAGTCTTCACCTTTGCTAAATGCGGTTAGAGCTTCTTTATCCGGATGGACACCAATTAAAAGCTCCATCTCACGGTCTGGGTATTCGGATCCCTGAACAGCTCCAAGAATTGCGTGGTAATTGTTATGCAAGTTCATCTTTAAATCATTAAAATTCATCCAAAGCATGAAGGAATATTTCAAAGCTTCCCTCTGAGCATCAACAGATTCTTTGCTAAACTCGGCCTCAAGATCCCCATCTTTAGACACAATTTCCCATACACGGTGTTTTAATTCACTCATTCGTCTTCTTTCATTTAGTTTAATTGGAAGACCTAGTACTGACCTTTCCCAAGTTTGGACCTTGGTTCCGGAGGTTCCCACTCTTTCGAGTCGTCTCAAGCATTTCTGCTCTGCTGGTTGGTCTTGTGGACTCAGCAGTAAAGAGCCTTTTAGAAGGGGTTAAGACTTCTTATCTTTTTTTCTATCCACAATGTCATAGTTGTAACTATTAGAATCTTCAGATACCCACTTGGAAGCATCTTCAACATCCCACTTGCGAGTATTGACTAGGCGATGGATTAGAAGTCCTTCATCTGCTTTAGTAACCATAGATGGTTCAAAAAGCAAAGAACGATTGTTTGGTTGGATAGCAAAGTTACCATCATCTCTAAGAATGACATGTCCACACTTATGTTCTGATGGGGTCTCTGAGTATGCAGTATCTAGAATGTTTCTCTCAGGGGCATGCCAGTCCAAGGTAAACAAATACTTACCTTCAATTTTTTTCTTATCTCTATCTATGTACTGCATCTTCATATTAATCATATTGTGGAACTGAGTCACTGCAATGTAGGGACTAAAAGAGTTCCAAAGAACTAGATTATGTAGGTCAACTTCAGGAACACCTGGCTCTATACAGAACGCAGATATTGGCATACGCCACCACAACCCACCATCTTCCATAAGGAAGTGGAACAGAGGAGAGCGACCTTGGATACTGGCAACCCCAAAGATGGTTACAGGGAAGTACTTGTCATGGGAATCTTCTTGGTCACGAAGATAGTGACCTCTTACATAGGCTTGAATTGGAGGAATGTTTGCATTTAATTCTGGCATATTTAAAGTATACACAATTAAGTGGACTGTGTAGATTTGCACTACCGACTACTACTTTTTCGTCGACTTGTAGCCCTTGGCTACGCCAGTCCCTGAAGATTCCGTTACTTAAAACGGGCAGACCGCTTTACGCTCCTTTGTCTGCAAGCGTGGAGATGCGGGGAATTGAACCCCGGTCCGATCATCGATCGATTGTTCTTCTACAAGCTTAGGCAATTCTTAGTACGTCGTTCAATGCCAATTGCCAGGCTTTGGTCAACGTTACCACTCTTTAAAGTCTTGTGGGAGAGACTTTGGTTGTTCTATTTATTTAAAACCTGACTGCCCAGCTAGAACTACTGCTTTGTCAGGGGCAACTAACTACTGTTAAGCAGCTAGAGCGAATGCAGAACGTGATTCAGCATTTATTTTGTTTGACGGTTTTACGAGACTCCGTCATCTCGGCTTGCTTCACCAACTTCAGAATGACCGTCGAATCCGATCATCCCCTTACACTATTGAGTTTTGTATTATCTATGGTACATCATTTTAGGTAAATTAGTTTACCCGGAAGACCTGAATCCTCTAAAGCTTTAACATTATTGGATCCGTAGGCAACTAAAACACTAGGAGCACCAGATGTGTCAGCTTCTACACCGTCTGGAGTATAAAATCTCAGCCTACCTTTAAAAAAGAAAATAGCATCCGCTTGATCCCAAACATATTCAAAAAAGGCTTTAGTTTCAGTACGAGCAAAGATTAGAACAATACCATTGCCATGAGCCACCATTTTTTCTAAGAATGGATACATAGCTCTTCCGTATGGAGGATTGCACCAAATACGTCCAACCCACGGCTGAATTAGTCCGTTATCTTCTTTTGTATAGTGCTTTTTTGCCGTATCCCAAGGCCGATCAATAGACGCACACGGGTCTAAATCAAACTCACCTAAAGTCTCAAGAATCCAAGGAGGGGTAAGCCACACGTCAGTAGCACCAACCTGGGCCTCTCCGCCTAAAGTAGTCATACTACTGCTTATTTACAAGCTTACGCTTGACTGGGTCAAAAATCTTTGGACGCTTCTTAAAAGCTTTTCCATTGTTACGATCTGCGTTCGAACCTTTTGCCGGCGGCTTTCCGCCACCACTAGAACCTTTTGCCATGATTTCTCCTTATTTATAACAAAATACTAACACACAAATTTCAACTTGCGCTATCTCAAAAAGTATGTTTATAATGGCATATCATCGATCTAATAGATAAGGAATAAATGATGAACGAAGAACAGACAAAAGAATATGCAGACAAGTTAGCTGCATTACTACCACTAGCTAGAACCGCATATGGATCTAGAACTACAAAGTCCCCTCAGCACGACGCGTCTAGAGAGTACACCAGACTGCTAATTGAGTTCTACTCAAAAGGTGGAAGTCTACTGACTATGGCCAAACTACTTGGAGTTACCTATGCAGGTCTACGTCGTCGTATTATGACGGACCAGATTACACCGCATTCAAAAGCTCACAGTAAAGCCACAGAGCAAGACATCATCGATGCAGTCAACAGGATCAAAGCCGCAAAAGCATCTGAAGGCACAGCTGGGTATCACGAGGCTCTAAGAAAAGAGTTTGAAGACAACAAGATCTCTCTTACAAAAATTGCTAAAGTTATGGGACTTAGCTCAGCTAACCCACTTTACTATGCAGTATCTAGAGCAAAACTAAGATCCTTCTAGTCAAAAAAGAAAACCCCCTGATTAACACCAGGGGGTTTTCTCCGACATAGAAAGGAAACAACACTTAACCACTATCAGCAACTAAGTAATTTAATACTAGCAACTTTTAGAGTTTGTACATTTTCAACACGCCAGTAAGTTACTCGGCAGTGTTTTTCTTTTTAGTTTCAGCAAGTGCAGCTTCAGCAGAACTAGCAAATGCTATATCAATTTCATCTTTGTCAAGTTTTCCATCGATAACATATGCACGACTTAGACTTTCAGCAACTTCCATAATTCCAACAAAAGCTGCAATAGCGGCAGACTGCCATAGCTGAGCACCGAACACCGAACCAGCGGCTAAAACGGCACTTACTTTCAAGATCACAAGAGCGATAGTTCTCTTTAGGATCGTTACAACGAGTTTCATAAGATCTCCCTGGGGACTAGTAGGACTAAATTGCCTCTCTCCCAAGGGCTAATACCAGTTTACCGCTTAATGTATAAGTTGATTTGGCTAATTTTGTGACCGTTTACTGTCATAGCACGCTTAATTTGCCTGCGCTCACCCTCAGTAGTTCCGCCCCAAATCCCCTGCTCGTTATTAAGTAAAGCATAAGTAAGACATCTAGTAACATACGGGCATTCTTTGCAAACTAGTTTGGCTCCATGCTCGTTGTAATAAGAAGCACTCTTATTGCCTTCTACTTCCTGGGGAAAGAATGCTTCCGGATCTGATTCTGCACAAGGGGGAGTTCCGTGCTCAATGTAATTAATCGGGTCAATCAGTTCCTTATCGATGTCCATATTTAGTTCTTTCTATTATCTCCAGTTGTCTTTGGTACTCCAACCTCCACCTTTGAAATTAATAGGTGGAGCAAGGAATATACGAATCATCTTACCTTCGCAACCGTCAACAGTGCAAATCAGATCTGGCTCTTCACTGGTTATACTACGGACATCTTCACAAGTATGTTCCGGATTGTTTTCACAGTTGTATTTATAAGTTGGCATCAGTATTCCTTGAGTATATGTAGTGATTTATCAAAGTTCCATCTAGTGTTTCATACACAGCTGGTCCTAATCTATTAAATTGTAGTTTTTCTAAAACTCTAATACTTGAATTATTAGAGTCTTGTACTGGAGCTAAGTAGCTCTTTATTCCTAAATTAGATGAAGCATAGCTAATTACGTAGTCAAGAGCTTTAGTCATGTAACCTTTGTTGCAATAATCTTGATCAACCCAATAACTTAGTTTGCAACTATTTTCAAGTTTATCAATGTTCCACAACGTAATTTTTCCAATAGGAACATCGCCCAACCATATACCGTATTCAGATACAGAAGTTCCGGATTTAGATCTGTAAGCAATTTCCCAGGGAAATAGATGCTCTTTATTTCTTAATTGAAGATCAGCAAAAGTGTTGATGTCATACCAAGACATACTTCTAACCTGGAGTTCTCCATTTGTATTGGAGTAAGCTACCGGCTTAGTTTCATCAAAATCTTTAAATCTAGACATGTGAATATTCTACAGTAAAAGAAAACCCCTCCTATTGGAGGGGCTCTCATTTATTTACTACTTCTGATTTTCTTGGATGAGCTTGATTTCACAGGCGTCTGTGGTACAGTAATTTTCGCCAATTGCATCAGCAGCCATACCTGCATAGACTCCAGCAAAGTCAATCGGGAAGAGCTTGTTTTTTGCTTCTTCATATTCCTCCTCAGTAATACGAGTGTAAGGCATTTGAGGATAGACGTGATTTCCACTAGGCAAGAACGATACAGTTTTCAACTGACCATCGTGCATGTGAAGTACAGTTCCGATCTTGTCTGATTCTGTTTCAGGGTCAAAAGTTACAGTTACAGATACAGAGTTATCCGACCAGTAACGCTGAGCAATTACAGCAAGGTTCATCTTCTCAAAGATAGAGACATCGCGTTCTGCTCGCATAGCATCAGACTTGATCGGGAAGAATACAACCGAGGTAGTATCGGGGCTTTCAGAAGCTGGTTCTACACGATAGTTAGCCATCTTAAACAGAGGCAACATAGGATCGTTATTTCCGAAGCGAATTGCCCGCATAAAGTATTCACCGCCTGGAGTCCAGTGGACGCCCGGGGATTCTCCAGCAAGAATTGATACGGTGCCCGAAGGCTTAACCGTTGTGGTCTTGATTGACTCACGAATACCTAACCATTCTGAATATGTAGTGTCATACTTCTTAACTACGGCATAGCCTTCGTTCATCCAAGTACGAAGCTCTGGAAGACCCTTGCGGTCAGCAAAGTTAGCAATACCAGACATTGAAGTTCCAATACGACGGTTTCTCTGCATGATTGCGTTGGTCTCTTCCCAGTGGGTTGGCAGTAGGGTTACAGTCTTAGCGTAAAGATAAGCAAACTTCAAAGTGCGAAGGTAGTCTTCCTTGCTTTCGTGACGATTGAGGTAAGTCTCAACGAGAGTACACATTTCGTAACTCTCAAGCGACTGCTCTGCACAAGGGTTATAGCCCATAATGCGGTGGTCCTTGTTGTTGATTGGGTCAATCAAACGGCCATACTGCTTAGAGATGTCTTCCCAGATAACTCCAGGCTCACCATTACGAACAATGCCATCTACAATTCTTGAGAAATCAGTACCGACGTTCACCATAACTGAGTTGTTTGACATCCAACCCCAACCCGGATTTTCTGGGTCATAGGAGTTACGAGCAGGAAAAGCCTCAGAGTTCTTAAGGTTCAAGAAGTTGTCATCATCAATGCGACCAATCAAAAGCTCAGCCGAGCGACGAACGTTTCCAGATACAACACAGCGACCAATTAGGTTTCCAATGTCTGCGATATCAACGGTTGTCAGCAGCTGCCCAGCACGACCATCAAACATTTCACGGATCTTGTCGTGAAGAAGAATCAATGGATCCGGACCAGAAGCGGTACCACCAAAGGTGGCAATAGGTGCACCGTATGGGCGAATCTCACTGTAGTCAAATACCCAAGTAGGCTGCTCTGGCTTTAGATATGAGTTGATTAGAGCAACAGTGCTTTCCTGCCAACCCTCACGAGTGTCAGGAATCAAATAGTTCTGCTCAGATCCAGGAACATAAATTTCAAAGCCCTTGTCTGCACCCTTGTCGTCAAAGCCAACACCCACACCTAGCATTGAAGCTTCCATCAAGAAAGCAAACGGCTTGGCTGGATTTTGCTTAGTCATCTCCATAGTAGATACAAAAGCACAGTTCTGTAGTGCAGCTGAGTTACGTTGAACGTTTACGATCTCAGTACCCATGACCCAAAGACCACGGCCCGGAGGAGACCACTTCAAACGGAATAGTGAGTCAAAAAACTCTTTAGCAGAAGCGGCTGCCTTAGCATCTGACCATGGCAAGCGGTTCTGTTTTGCGTGGTCTTTTTGAATCGAGTAGGTTCCGTTTGTGACACGTTCGCAAACCTCTGCCCAAGTTTCCTTGGAGCCGTCTGCCTTTTTGCGTGAGTACGTGCGCAAGAACGTAATTTCGCCTACAGAGTTGCCAGCGGCATCTTTGTAACCGAAAGGTGATTCTTTTGACTTGTACTCCGCTACGAATTCTTCATTTAATTTAAACGAAAACATATTTAGTTATACCTTCTTTAATAGGGAGTATTTGTGGTTTTATCAGTATACCCCAGGATTTAACCAGGGAGTATTACTCAGATGGACGAAATAGTGACTCAAGTAGATCTTTGCACATAGGACATAACGGATATTTATCCGGATTTCTGAATGGAACAAAGACCTTCCCGCATAAAGCTTCAACTGGAGTACCCATTACATAGCCTTCAGTGACTTTATCTTTGTGAGCGTAGTGAGTAAAAATTTGATCGCCGTTTTCATCATAGGCAATCACGGTTTCCTCGGCTACGACACTATCAAATATCGATGACATGTATTAGGTCCTTAACTTTGTTTAAGCTTATTTTTGCTAGGTATGAGGCCACATCTTTATGACCATAAGACACAATAACATCATTTTCAGAAATTACCAAACCAGCAGCAAATTCGATCCTTACGCCAGTAAATTTAAATCTATCAGATAACCCAATTAGTTTCCCCGATCTGTCATATCTAGCAAACCTATGGTAGTAATGCCTAAATGTTTTTGCTCTATATGCAAAAGACCGAGCTGAATAGACCATTTGCTTAAATGGGTCTACTTCATGAACTATAGCTATATATCCCCAATCTCCTAAATCCCATAAACAGCTACCACCACGTATATTGTTTCCAGCCTGAATACTAGGCTCTCTAAGAGATTTTTTACCTAAGTCATTAACATATATAGAAGTAGCACTATAAACAAAATCAAATAAAGGATTTTTTTCATATGTTGGCATCCAATTCTTTTCTACAGGTTGAAGATCATCGGTGTCATATATATTGAGTAATTTTGCTTTGACCCCATCTAATCTAAAAGTGCCAAGCCTTGGCACATCATTAGTCAGGTGTGGTTCTTTCATTACAGATAAGATCTCCCAAGCACCGTCGCGCCAATATAATCGACCATCTTCAGCACCACGCATAAATTTGCCATTTTCAGAAAAATCAAGCTCTCGCATAGTTTCTTCAATAATCTGCCAATTTTTATCTAAATTAGCCATCCACATTCGGTTAATCACTCTATTTCCAGCAGTGGCCACCGTATCTCCATTTTTAGGATCAAAGAAGTAGTTGCTAGACCTTAAAAGCACAACGTACCCTTCAGCAGGGGAATACGCAATAGAAGGGTTAAAAGCTGAAAATCTAGTGTCTTTTTCATCAGCAAATCTGCGAATACGCCAAATTTCTCCCCCAAGATCTGTAAACAAAGTGCTCATATGTCTATAGTACCAAAGTAGATTTCTCATAACTGGAGTAAAATTGACTAGACATACCCACTAACACTAAGGATTCATAATGAGCTGCTGCGGATCTTCTGATGTTTATAACATCACAATTACGCAAGGAGATACCCTTTCTCGAGTATTAACCTGGACTAACAATGCAAAAGTTCCCCACAATTTGACTGGGTATACAGCAAGAATGCAGGTTAGAGAGACCGTAACATCTCAAGATTTTTTGCTGGAGCTTACAACAGAAAACAGCAGAATAGCCCTCGGAGGAGCCCTTGGGACAATAACTTTATCTGTAGCTTCAAACATAACTGCTCAATTACTTCCAGGTCAGTACGTTTATGATTTAGAACTTGTATCTGGAGGCGGACAAAAAACAACTCTTGTTGGTGGAAACTTTAAAGTAAAGGCTCAGGTAACTAGATAATGTCCCCAGTATATGAAGATCTGCCAAATAAAATTTTTATTGACTCTTCAGATGTAAATAAAGTAACGATTGTTTCTGGCGGAGCTCAAGGTGCAACCGGCCCAACCGGGCCAGCTGGCCAAGGTGTTCCAGTAGGTGGAACTGCTGGACAATATTTAACAAAAATAGATTCAACTAATTACAACACTCAATGGACAAGCACTCCTACAGCTACAAGATGGTCTCCAACATTTGTAGCAACAGGTTTAACGTTTACTGGATCCGGTTCAACTTACCCAACTTATAATTCTTACTACGTAAAGTTTGGACAACTTGTTTCTTTTTGGATTCAAATCGATTTTACTACAGTAACCAACTTTGGTACTGGTCAGTTTAAAGTTGACATGCCATTTCCAGCACTAGCAACAGCATCAAATCACTTCTTTGGTTGGTTGTGGGCTAACCCAGCATTACCACCAGATGACCTAAACGGACATATTCAAATTGCAGCTGACCACATTGCTGGTTCATCAACGCTAGATTTTCACTGGCTAATGGCAACAACCTCTAATCCTAAGCCAATTATTGAAACAATTTTGTCTCAGGGTAATCCAACAACACTTACAACTGTTAGTAGACTTTACGTTAACGGAACATATATTTCAGCAAGCTAAGATACAGGTATAGATGTATAAAATAGTGACTATTACAGAAGACGGTGTAGAGATCTACGTCGTAATCAACAACATAAACAAAAGAGAAGTTGCTAGATATAATACATATCAAGAAGCAGTTTTGGATGTAACATCCAGATAAACACACTAAAAAGTGTGTACAATAAAGATGTGTAGAAATACATATCATTTCCAATTACAAAATTAAGGATTACAAATGTCAGAAAATGAAAACCAAATTGAAGTGCTTGGCAGCGTTATCAATATCACCCGCGATCAGCTAAACAGAGCTATGGCTCTAAACGCAGAACTAGAAGCAATTCTTACAGTAGAACGTAAGCAGAAGCAGGAACTAGAAGCTAAAGTTGCTGAACTAGAAGCACAACTATCAGGTAAATCTTCTAAAACAAAAGAGTAGTCATGTTTGAATTTGAAGTTAAAGATGGAGCAAGAACGCTCCAATTTAACGGCAAGCTACTTGGAGAATCTACATCTTTCAAACGTGGATCTACCAGATGGATTGAATTCAAACTTTACATGACAGAGAGCGGATCTTACGTTTTATCTCGTACAGGTGTTTCTCTTGTTTACCATGGTGCTGCTTGTCAGCTAGTTAGAAACTATAATCTCCACGAACTTCCGTTTAATAAACTTGTCCCGGGCAGTATTCCCTGCGATCGGTGCTATCCTACGGAAGAAGCAGATCTAGTTTTTCCTGAAAAACATCGCCACTGGGCACAAGTCAGCGACAACCCGGCTGCTATACTTGAAGCACTGTATAAGTACGATGATCATGGATCTAAATATTTAACAGGAGTAGCCCAGCGTCTTTTGGAATCAGCTGGAAAGCAAGATTCCGGAATACAATCGGTATACAATTACGAGATAATTCCTTAGATATGGAGGCTGACATGGAAGACCAAAACAACGAAAGTCAGCCGCCCATCTTGTTTGATGAAAGTTCATTACCAACTGCTCTAGATGTAGCTGCAATTCAAGTACACGAAATCTATTTAGCATTTCAAAACTCTGGATTTACTAAAAAAGAAGCATTAGAGTTAGTTGGGTTTATTGTAGCCGCTTCTGGTATCATGGAACCCACCCAATATGATCCTCTAGATGATCTTGACAAAGAACCAAAATCTAGAGATAATTTTGATGATGACGATGATTTTGGAGAGCCCATTTTCTAATCATCTAAAACACACAACGACAAAAGGAATAATTTGAGTTTAGACAACGTAAAGCTGCATCTTGTAAAAGATGTGCAGACAGCTCAAGACTTTTTAACCTGGCTTGGTGAACGTCGCCCGTACAACGCTATTGCAATCGATACTGAAACCGGCGAGCTTCCAGGACGTCCACATAAAGATGCCTTATCACCTTGGCATGGAAAACTCCGCCTTGTACAAGTTGGAGATGGTGAGCAAGGTTGGTCTATTCCTTGGGATGAATGGTCCGGTGTTTTTTATGAAGGCATGGACAGATTCGACGGCCAAATTGTTTGTCACAACGTAGCCTTTGAAGCTAGATGGTTTGAAATTCAATCAAAATGGGGAATCCCATGGCACCGTACCCACGACACCATGATTATGGCTCAGATTATTGATCCACTAGGATCCGGTGCGCTTAAAAAACTTACACAGCAATATGTAGACAGAAAGGCAGCTGGCTTACAGGCCCACCTCGATCAGTCTTTAGTTGCAAATGGTTGGACCTGGGGAACCGTACCTACAAACTTTGAACCTTACTGGGCCTATGGTGCTTTAGATACTGTGCTTACCATGCGTTTGTTTGAGCTGTTCTGGGAAAAGTGTGGTCCAGGTGGAATTTACAGCATTCCTTATGAGCTAGAAATGGCTGCTAGAAAAGTTGTAACCCGTATGGAAATCAATGGCGCACGTGTAGATCTTGACTACTCACAAAAAAAGTTTGATGAACTAAACGAGTATGGCCAGTCTGTAAGAGACTGGGCTAAAGAAACCTACAACGGTTTGATGATTACAAGCAACATACAGCTAGTTCGTCAGTTTGAGTCAATGGGTTTCGAGATTACCGAAACAACAAATAGCGGACAAAAATCCGCTTCAAAAGAGCAGCTAATGCTAATTGTTCGTGACGGCGACCCGGGACAGCGTGCTTTGGCGGAAGCTGTATTGCAACAGCGTAAAGCCGACAAACTAGCTAACACATATTTTAAAAACTTCTTAGAAGGAAATATCAATGGCATCGTGCATCCATCTGTAAAAACTCTTGGAGCTAGAACTGGTCGTATGTCTATTACAGATCCGGCACTACAAACCCTTCCATCTGGCGATGCAACCGTACGTCGTGCATTTATTCCTAAAGATGAAGATCATGTAATTATTTCTTCTGACCTCGACCAAGTTGAATTCCGCCTAACTGCAAACTTTAGTGAAGACCAACAACTAATTGATCTTTTCAATGAAGCCGATCGTGTTGGCGGAGACGTATTTACATCAATCATGCAACAGGTGTACCAGGACAACACTCTACAAAAATCTGATCCAAGACGTAAACTTATTAAGGGTGTAGTCTATGGAAAACTTTATGGAGCTGGTGTATCCAAGATGGCACTTACTGCTGGAGTACCAGACCATCAAATGAAAGAAGTAGTCGACGCGTTTGACAGAAGCTACCCTGGAGTAAAAATGATGCAGATGCAAATTGAAGACTTAGGTATGCGCAGGCTTAGAGATGAAGGTACAGGTTACGTAAAGACCCGAACCGGGCGCCGCCTACCATGTGACGACGAGCGCGTTTACTCACTGACTAACTACTTAATTCAAGCAAGTGCTGCAGAGATCTTTAAGCAAAATCTGGTAAAACTAGATCAAGCAGATTTGACCGAGTATCTAATTGTTCCAGTACATGACGAAATTGTTTTGCAAGCCCCCCGGTCTGAAGCAACAGAAATTATGGAGACAGTTAGAGAGTGCATGACCACCCGTGATGGCTGGCAAGTCCCCCTTACAGCTGGAGTAGACGGACCGTTTAATAACTGGGGAGAAAAGTATGAGTAGATTAATTTTGGCAGTAGACCCTGGAAAAGCCAGTGGAGTTTGTCTTTTTAGCTGGGATGAAGGTGAAGAACCAAAAATGTTGTGGTCTGGAGAATACCAACAGCATGAGTACGCAGATCCAATTCGTAGAGCTTTTTTGTATGCTAGAGGCACAAACAACAGGCTAGAAGTAGTCTGCGAAAGATTTACAATAAACGCACAGACAGTTAAGAACTCACAGGCTCCGTATTCGCTAGAGCAAATCGGAATCTTAAAACAAATAATGATGGACTACGGAAGAGACCCATATGACATATATTTTCAATCGCCAGCCGACGCTAAGGCAATGTTTACCAATGACAAGATTCGAACACTCGAATACTGGCACCGAGGCGGAGAAGGACACGCCCTTGACGCAATCCGACACGCCCTCCTCAGACTAGTCAAAAGTGGCTGGAAACCTGTAAAATTGCTGCAAAGTTAAAGATACTAGCAAAAAATTTAAAAATAAAACTAAAAATCTGTGCTAGTATGTATACACAAAGACAAAAGGAATAAATATGCCAGTAAATGTTGAGCTGAACGACTCCGGCTCTCATATCGCAATCTATACAGATTGGCGATTCAAAGAACTATGTAAGAGCATTCCAGGAGCAACCTGGGATCCAAAAGACCAAGTATGGAAATTACCAGTATCCTGGACAGCCTGCTTAGCTCTTAGATCTACATTTAGAGAAGATCTAATCATTGGCCCACGTCTAACAGAGTGGGCAAACCAAGAACGAGCAAATAGGGTTGACCCGGCAAACGAACTTCGTGATTTAGAATTTTTGCCAGACGGTGAGGGAGATGAAGATCTATTCCCACATCAAAGAGCTGGTGTTAAATTTCTGTCCACCGCAAAGCGAGCACTACTTGCAGACGAACCAGGTCTTGGTAAGACGGCTCAGGCAATTCGCGCTTTAAAAGCATTACAAGATAAAGGTGAAGCAGTATTTCCAGCCCTAATTGTTTGCCCGAATACTCTTAAAAAGAACTGGATGCGTGAGTTTGCTAAGTGGTGGCCAGGAGTAAATGTGCAAGTTATTTCTGGAACAGCTACACAGCGTCGTAAACAATTTGAAGAGCAAGCAGATGTGTATGTAATTAACTGGGAGTCACTTCGTTCTCACTCGCGCTTATCTGGCTACGGATCAATTGCACTAGCTAGATGCAAAGAGTGTGGGGGGCACGATGAAAGAGTCACTGAAACTAGATGCGAAGTCCACTTGCGTGAACTAAACAATATTGATTTCAAAGCAGTAGTTGCAGATGAGATGCACAGATCAAAAGAACCAAAGTCTAAGCAGACTCGTGCACTTTGGGCTGCTACTGGAGATGCAGATATTCGTTTTGCTCTCACCGGAACTCCTATTGCAAATAACGTCATCGATCTGTGGCCAATTCTTCACTGGATTTCTCCAGATGAATGGCCAAGTAAGACTCGCTGGATTGACCGAATGGTTAACACAATGATTAATGCTTTTGGTGGAATGATGGTGCTTGGATTAAAAGCTCATATGGAGCAAGAGTTTCACGCTACTATCAATCCTCGTATGCGTAGAATGCTAAAAGCTAAAGTTTTGCCCTGGCTACCAGAAATGATGTTTGAACGCCGTGATGTAGAAATGTCTACAAAGCAAAAGAAAGCTTACGAGCAAATGCGTGACAACATGATTGCTGAGCTCGAGTTTGGTGACTCAGTAGTTGCACCAAGTGTTTTGACTCAGGCAGTTAGATTGCACCAATTTGCCAGCTCTTTTGCTGAATCTAGCGTTGATGAATCTACCGGAGAAACAGTTATTACTTTGTCAGAGCCATCCTGTAAGGTAGATGCTCTGATGGATGACATTAAAGAAGGTGACTTTGGCGAGGACTCAATTGCAGTATGTGCTGTATCGCGTCAGCTAATCGATCTATTAAGTGCAAGATTGACTAAAGAAGGCATTCCACATGGATTAATTACCGGAGCACAAACAGGTGAGCAACGCCAGCAAGCAATTGATGATTTCCAATCTGGTAAGACTAAATGGATTTTATTTACTGCCCAGGCTGGTGGAGTTGGTGTCACCTTGACAGCTGCAAGAAGACTTGTTATGCTACAAAGACCGTGGTCTCTTGTGGATCACAAACAAGCTTTGGATCGTATTCACAGAATCGGTTCAGAGATTCACGATTCTGTAATCATCATTGATTACGTAACCGAAGGAACTATCGAAGAACGAGTAATTCAAGTTCTAGAGACAAAAGCTGACAACTTTGAGCAAATTGTAAAAGATAAAGATAAGCTTCTACAGTTGCTAAAAGACGATAAGAAAGGTATTCTGTAACCATGACAGAAGACAACACCAACCAACCGTACCGTCTTTCTAATTCAGAAATTCAGGTATTTAAAGATTGCCGACGTAAGTGGTGGCTAAACTACTATCGCCGTCTACAGCCAAAACTATCTCAATACACCGGAGCACTTGCTCTAGGATCACGTATCCACGAAGCTTTGGATCAGTATTATTCACAAAATATTCCGCTACTAGATGCTCACTCTGCACTGGTTAAAAAAGATATGGATGCACTTGTAGCTGAGTTTAGAGACACTTCAGATTTAGAAGCAGAAGCAGAACTAGGTCGTATCATGCTCGAAGGATACCTAGAATGGGTAGAACTTGAAGGTATCGATGCTGAACTAGAAATGATTTCTACTGAAGAAATTATTGAGATGCCAATGTTTGATGGAGAAGTTATTCTTCAAGGAAAACTAGACATGCGTGTAAAGCGTAAGATCGATGGTGTTCGTATGTTCCGTGACTTCAAGACTGTTGGTGGATCATTTGCTGACTTTGCTAACCAGGCACAAATGAATGAACAGATTCTTACCTACATGCTTTTGGAACACGCCCAGAATAAAGAACCAGAAGAGCGTGCCGAAGGTGGTATCTTTACTATGCTAAAGAAAGTAAAGCGTACTGCTAATGCAAAACCACCGTTCTATGAGCAGATTGAAGTTCGTCACAATGTATTTACCATGCGTTCCTTTTGGCAACGTATTCATGGTACAGTTACAGATCTGATGAACACCAAGAAAGCTTTAGATGCCGGTGCAGATCCTAATTTTGTCGCTTATCCACGTCCTACCAAGGACTGCAAGTGGAAGTGCCAGTTCTACACTATCTGCCCTATGATTGATGACGGTTCATCAGCTGAAGCAGCTATTGCAGATATGTATGAGGTTTCCGACCCATACGGTTATTACAACACACAAGAAAAGAAAGGTAGTGAGTAAATTGTCAGATGTACAACGCTCTCTCACTCTTATGGTCTATGGCGAGTCTAAGGTTGGTAAATCAACCTTTGCAGTCACAGCACCATATCCTCGTCTAATGCTTGACGTCGAAGGTGGCCACCGCTTCCTCCCGATTACAGTCAAGTATTGGGATCCAATGCGGGAAGAACCTCCTGTTGCGGACGGAACCTGGGACACTGTCGTAGTGCCAGTACGCGATTACGACGTAGTTCTAAAAGCTTTCCAGTGGCTACAAGCTGGTAAGCACCAGTTCAAGTCCTTAATCATCGACTCGATTTCTGAGTTGCAGGTTAAGTGCATGGACAACATCGCTGGTACAGAGCAGATGAAAATGCAGCAGTGGGGCGAATTGCTTCGCCACATGGGTGCACTACTTCGTGATTTGCGTGACCTAACGATGCACCCTACTCAGCCTCTCGAGGCCGTAGTTCTAACAGCAATGGCTCGTTCAGATCAGAATGGACACATGAAGCCTTACTTGCAAGGTCAACTTGCAGTCCAGGCTCCATACTTCTATGATGTTCTTGGTGCTATTGCGTTGGAAAGCATTCCTAATCCTGATCCAACTCAGCCTGCATACAAAGCTCGTCGCATGTATGTCGAGCGTACTGAAAAGTACGATGCTGGCGAACGCGTTCAGGGTCGTCTTGGCTCAATCGTTGAGCAAGGAGATCTTGGTGTTGAGCGTATGCTTGACATCATCTTTGGCCCAAAAGCCACAACAAACAAATCAACTAACTAGTTAGAAAGGTATTCCTAATATGAGTACGACAAACTGGGCTGACATTGTAAAGCTTGCTGGAGAATCAGCAAGTGGAAACTATGAGCCACTACCAGACGGCGACTACGACCTAAAGGTTGTAGAAGCCACCGCCACTACTGCTTCAACTGGACGTAAGATGTTCAAGATTAAGGCAGAAGTTCAAAACGGTGCTTACGCTAAGCGCCTTGTTTGGGACAACCTTGTTGTTGTTCTTGACAACCCTAAGGCTCTTGGAGCTTTCTTTTCTAAGATGGCTGCTCTAGGTCTGCCACAGACATACTTCACTCCTGATCGCACCGACGCTCAAATTGAAGATGCTCTTCGTGGTGCACACTTCCGCGTAACTCTTGGAAGAAAGACTTACAACGGAAACGTTAGTAACGAGATCAAGAAGTACCACCGTATCGCTACTGCAAACGTAGACACCGTCTCAACAACTGCCGGTGCTGCTATTCCACAGGCTGCTCCGGCTCCTGCCCCCGCTCCAGCCCCGGCTCCTGCCCCTGGCGCACCGTTCTAAAAACTGATTTACGTTGGGGCATCACATTAATTTGTGATGCCCTACCGTATGTCTTTGGAGATTTATGAGCAAAATTTTATTAACAGGTATGTCTGCTTCACAGGCATCAGAGTCGGCAAATAATAGATCTCTTGCATTTGCTGGAGTTCTTAATAAAGTTTTAGTGGAACTTGGACATTCTGTTGATTGGATTGATCCAGACATTAATTTCAGTTTTGAGGAACTAAACAGCTATGACTCCATATTAGTAGGAATTTCTCCAATAACAAGTCTTGCAGCTAACAGAACATATGGAGCACTCCACATTATTGATTTAATGTGGGACTCTCCAAAATTAAAGTTTTTTATTGATGCACCACAAGTAAATCAAATTACATTTAGCATCAACTCAATAAAGTCTAATCAAGATTCTTTTACTAAATCATTTTTCTCTTACAGAAAAGACTATAAAAAAGTAGTATCTGACGAAGATCTAAAACTAAGACTTTTACAGTGCGTAGATAAACTAGCAAACGACACCTGGCCATCAGTCATATACCCATCATTACCATGGTCAGATTCTGCAAATATAAAAAAGCTATTACCAATCAACGTATCTAATCTTTTTGCAATCAACCTAGATTCTTTTCTATTTGAAGAAATTCCATTTAATGACCAGCGTCGAGATAAATGGGTTGTAGATACCTATAAAACAGACTGGGCAAAGTCAACAATTAAGACTTTAGTATTTCCAAACTTTTCCATGAAATGGAATAAAGGTGTCACTGATGATCAAGTTTTTGACCAAATCTCTAGATCATCTGGAGTCCTAATTACTCCATATAAAAAAGATGGCACATGGTGGTCATATAGATATGTTCAAGCCCTAAACGCCCTTACACCTATTGCAACAGAATGGAAAGAGTCTATTAAACTTGGACAAGAGTGGGCGATTTTGGCGGCTAACATTGAAGATATGTCCCAAGAAACAAGAAAATTACTGGCTATGGCTCAAAAAGATCTATACGTGGGAGCTGTACCGGAAAAAGAAAGAGCAAAATCAATCCTAGAATCGATGCTAGGACTAGTTAAAACTGAGGAGAATAATGAGTAAAGTAAATATTGACTGGGTAAAAGAACAATTTGTTGCAGTCAAACTAAAGAAAAAGGTTGGGCTGGCAGTCTTAGATCTGCTAGAAGCATGGGATCCAATTGAAATGCCAGAAGAAGACCTAAAAGAAGTTCTTAAAGTCTTCTCCAAAGTAGCTTTAGGACATGCTATTGCAGAAACGCCTAAAGAAGAGCTTTGGGTTCAAGCACAGCCAGGACAGCTTGTAGTTGGGGATATTGTTAGAGTTCGCCACGATGCGTTTACCGGACCACTTGGTGCTACCCAAAATGGCCGTCCAGGGGTTGTAGCTGCCATTAGATCTGGAGATATTATCTTCAACTCAACCGATGGGCAAAATCCAATGCTTGATGGGGTGCACTACAGACCTCAGCAGCTAGAAAAAAGGATTAAATAGTGTCCCCTTGGAGATCAAAACTTAATTTCAAAGTTCACGGAAAAGATCGAGAGGACCTAGAAAGACGCGCCGAGCAGGTAATTTTAGATTACCTAGGTGAGCATAGTTATGAAAACGTTAGAAATTTAGTTGACGTTGAGATGGAAGTACTAGTAGACTCAGAATCATCTGGGTTTAGTGCTCAGGTATACGTCAAAATTAAATAACTACACTACAGAAAGAACACTAATGCAAACATTTGTACCAATTACTAGCAGCTTTGAAGACATTGCCAAAGTGCTTGACAACAAGCGCCTTAACAAACAAGCCTTAGAAGGCTGGCAGATTCTTATGAATCTACTCGAGCTTGATCCAGAAGGTAATCATCGCATCTCCAAAGGCTGGTCTAACCACCCAGCTGTGCGCATGTGGCGTGGCCACGAAATGGCTTTGCACTACTACATTCAGTGTATGGTAGATGAGTGGAAGCGTCGTGGCTACAAGTCAACTATCGGCGACAAAGCTAAAGCAACCGTCTTACGAGCATTAGAAATTGGGGTAATTGATGAAGCAAACATGTTCAATCCTCAGTGGATGCGCTACCAACCACAATACAAAGAGATCGCAGCTAGCCATCGACTTGCTTTATTGAGCAAAGATTACGAGTGGTATTCACAGTTTGGTTGGCCAGAAGATCCTGGCTATAGACCAGAAACTTATGAATATATCTGGCCAGTAGCCTAAATACAAAAACATCCGTAACTTCTTACAAAGAAAATCTATAATTATTTGTAGGATGGTTACATTTTGATTGATAAAAGACCCGGCGAGTCACTTTGGTCTGAGTGGTTTGGTGAAGGCTACGAAGTTAGTAGACTCAAGCCCCTCATATTTTTTACTGAAGAGCACGTCGATTTATCCCATGACCTAATTAAAAGAGCTCTTGCATCATCTGTGCAAAGAGACGGATCAGTAGATTCGCTAAGTGAAGCATTTCATTTAGTGGAACGCGGGAAAATCACTCATTTATATGCCGGTGAAATTGATGGAGAAGTTTATTTAACAATCTGCGATGAAAACGGAGAAACTGAATACGGAGATACCGTAGATCAGATCATCCCAATTACCATCGTGGAGCTTTAATGTCATTAGATAACACAGACGACAGAGACTGGATGAACGAGTCATCTTGCGCTAAACCAGAGTACAGGCAAGAAATAGAAATATTCTTTTCATCAAAATACGAAGACAGACATAAAGCTAAAAACATTTGTTATTCATGTCCTGTAAGAAAAGACTGTCTAAAATGGGGCCTTGAAAATAAACAAATATGGGGTATTTGGGGCGGCAGAGACGAAGATGAAATGAGAAGAACTTTATCTGTGAACGTCGATGGAGCAGAAGTGCGTCGTAGCAGATTCCCGATCTGCCCATACTGCTCAGCAAATACAAAATATTTAAAAGCTTCAATTGTTGATAAACCAGGCGGTGGCCGTTGGACAACAATGAGAATAGTAGAGTGCCTTGAGTGTAATTTTAAATGGCGTAGTCGTACAAGTGCAAATGCAGTAAACGCATTTCACGCACTAGCTCAAGAAAAAGCTGCTAAAAAGAAAGCTAAAAAGACTAAGGCTTAACAGCTAAAACACTAATATGTTCACGTGGTTCATACTCTCCACCCAGAACCATTGTCAGTAGCCCAGGCTTTGATTCAAGACCAGCACGATCTCTAAACCATTCTGATCCAGGATCGGTAGTAGGACACTGCACCCAAAGTCTATGACCAACATCCATACACTTAAAGTTGTGGAAGTGTCCAGAGATCCATACATCTGCAAGCCCTAAAGCAGTTTGTCCAGCAGCTTGCCCAGACAGATACTTCATAACGTCCCTACCAGCTTGGTGGCCGTGAAATAGTCCAAGCATTGTGCCATTAATATCCACAGTTAAAGTTTGATGACCAGACGATGGGAATCTAAACTCTACGTGCTGTAGAGCCGGATTCTCTGCACAAGCATCTTGAACTGCTGAGGCAATCTCTACGTTCCAGCCGTCTGCCGGATCCGCAGCAACTTGACGAGTTACCTCATCATGGTTTCCATTAATTACTGGAACAATAACGCGTTCTGCTAGAGGAGCCAAAGTTTTAATTTGAGTCATCAATAAACGACGTGCAACACGCACCTGTTCGGTTAGACCTAGGTCAGATGCTGCTTGACCTTGCAAACGCCCATTCTGACTTGTTAGACCTTCAACATGGTCTCCAGGAAGTGCAAGAACAACTGTCCCTAGATTGAGACCCATTTTTCTTAAGCTAAGCAGCCTATCAACTGAATACTCAGTTAGTTGTAAAATTCTATCAATTGACTGCTGAGTCCCTTGCCCATTTGCTTTCTTACCAATCTGCTGATCGCTAGGAGAAACAAGATACGCACCATTTCCAGTGCCGGCTTTTAGCCCACGCTCTGGACGCCACTTCTTAATTTCATCAATTAATGCTTCAGCATCTAGGTGGTCAGCAACAACAAGACCAGAAGGAACAACATTTACTCGAACAGACTCCAACCATTCACCGCTGTAAGTCTGCCATCTAGATCTACGAAGAGATGTGACAGTCCAAGAGTTCGGGTCTAGATCAAATTCTTTAAGTACATCAGCTGTATCTGGAATCTCTCCAGCCGGACGCGGCTTAGATACAACAAAACCACCTTTAGAATCATCAAGATCTAAACGTGGTCGCCAATCTTCTGGTGTGTTCAAAGCTTTTACATCAGATCCTGTTTGACCAGGCTCTGCTAATTTTTTTAAGTTTTCTGAAAGTGCCATTATTCTCCCGATGTTCGGCTACAACTACATGAATTACGTCGATGTCTATCAACTGCGCTATCTGATAGATCAAAACCTTCTTCTCTCAAAGCATTAGCCAACACAACGTTTGTTAAACGGCTTGGGTTGCCTTCAGGAACACTAAGTAAAGATAAGAAAGTTTCTCTGTCTTCTTTAGTTAGAGAGTCGCTATCAAGAATAATCATAAGTTTACACTTACGGGATTGAGGGCTATTAGTAGCTGAATTTAGTCGATCTGACAATGACACTGGTTAATCCCTTCGATACGTACTTTTGTCATTTTTAATGGTATCAAACCTACCCTAAACATTAGGTATAAGGTTACGGATGTATTAAGAAGTAGTTTTTCTTCTTCTTTTAGCTGGTAGCTCTACAACAGGGGATGAACTAGCAGCATTGGCCAGGATCAAATTTTTAATGAGCTCTACTTCTGCCGAAGTCTTTACAGCGTGTTTTTCAATTACGTTCACACGATCTGCTAGAGATGTCCCACCATTTTCCCAAAGCTGGTGCTCAACTCGCTCCAACCTTTCAGCAAGTGTTCTACCATTACTGTCTAATCCAATTGCCGAGTCTATGCGCTTTGATATTTTGTATACAGAAAGAACTCCCCCAAATATTACACCAATTCCGCTAAAAATAGCTGCAACAGTTATAATAAGCTCTTGAGTCATAAATTTTCCTAAATAGAATAACGTGGATATTCATCTCGTATAATTGTAGCCTACCCCCACAACCAGTGATTTTAAAGCACTAGTCTCTCTGGCGGAGTGTCGTAATTAGACACAAGTCGGTTTTGGGTGTATCTTGTATTTTATCGACATAGACATAGATAAGGAAGGTAATGAACGACAGAACTCATTCCGAAAAATTAGCAGCCGGTGCCCAGTGGTATTCATCAAACGGCTGGAGACTTTTACCCTGTTACGGTATTAATTCAGGCGGAAGATGTACATGTGGCGGTTCCCACGCCGAGCCAAAAGATGCTGGAAAGCATCCAGCCATTGGTGAGTGGAATATTCAAGCATCAACAGATCCAAGAACGATTGAAAAATGGTGGCCTGGTAATTCTGAAAACAACATCGGTGTTTATTGTCAGGGATCGGGTTTTATCGTTCTAGATATTGATCCCAGATCTGGTGGAGTTGCATCATTTGAGACTTTAGAAGAGCAGTTAGATTATTGCTTACCGCCAACCGTTGAAGCTTTTACCGGAGTGTATACATACAACGGCAATACTGCTAGAGGTCGTCATCTTTATTACAAAGTGTCTGAAGGTGAACAGTTCCAAGGAAATCTAAAAGCTTTAGAACTTCCAGGAATCGACATCAAGCACAACGGCTACGTAATGGTTGCCCCATCACGCCATGCTTCCGGCGTTGAGTACGAGTGGAAGCCAGGCCACGCTCCATGGGAAATGGAAATGGCAGAAGCTCCTGAAGAACTTTTACAAGTTATTCGTAAAAAATCACGTCGCGGTGTAAGTTCACACGGTGCCGGCGACTGGGATTGGATGAATGATCTTGAATACAAAGGCGAACGTGTTGATATTCAAAAGATGCTTGAAAATGGAATTGATGAAGGTTCTCGTGCTGTAGACATCTATAAATTGACTTGTGCAATTTCAAATAAGTACGGAGTAGATACTCCTGAAAAACGTTTGATGATTGAAACAACGATGATGCGGTTTAATCACGAAAAAGTACGTCCACCTCTAGAACTTGAAGGTGCTGGAGGATTGCTTATGCACGTTCGTAGAGCAATGGACTTTGTTGCTGAAAATCCAATTACTGAAAAAATTTGGCCAGGACTTACTGAGTGGGCAAGTAGACCGGTTGACGGAACTGGATCAGCATCAACAAGCTCCACGCCGAGTTCATCAACTCCACCACAAGACCCAAGAATGCAAAGTGGTATTGGTGCTGCTATTTCTGCAGCTGCTCATTCAGGCGTTTCAGTATCTCAAGCATTTAGTGCAAACAACGTCGATGTACCAAACAACCCTGATGCCTTATCGGAGAACGAGGGTGGAGATCCTGAGCGTAGATCTTTATCTGATATCGGTAACGGACGTCGACTAGTGGATTCTTTTGGTAACGTAATGCGCTATACCCCTGGTCTTGGATGGTTTATCTGGGATGGCCAGTACTGGAAGCCAGATGCTGAAGATTTGGCAACACAGGAACTTGCAAAACACTTACCTACAATCGTTGCAGCTGAGACCGCTAAATATACAGACGATGATAAAAAGCGTGAAGTAGTCAAGTGGGCATATCAAGCAAGAGCAAACTCTAGAATGCGTGCAGCAATTGAAAGCGCTAAATCAGACCCTCGTATTGTCAATGAAGTTGAAGAGTGGGATAACCACAATCATCTTTTCGGCGTTCTTAATGGAGTAATTAATCTAAAAACAGGTGAACTTATTAAAGGACAGCCAGATCTGCATATTACAAAACGAGCACCTGTTGCGTACACTCCTGGAATGCGTAACGTCCGTTGGGAAGAATTTATTAATCACGCCACGGGTGGAGATAAAGAACTACAAGAGTGGATTCAACGAGCTGTTGGCTATACTCTTACCGGTCTTAGCAACCAAGATGTTTTATTCCTTGTTTACGGACCATCCGGTTCTGGTAAGAACACGTTTGTTGAAACTATTGTAAGAGCCATGGGCACAGATCAATATGCTGGTACATTACCATCAGACCAGCTGGCTATTGGCAATGGTTCTCAGAACAACAGCTCAAACCAATACTATTTAGCCGAACTCCGTGGTAAGAGAATGATCTGGGTAGACGAGCTTCCAGAATCAGAACGTCTAAACGAAAACCAGGTAAAGAGCATGACTGGGTCATCTACAATCCAAGGACGTTCTCCTGGTGAAAAGCCATTTACATTCCGTGCCCAAGGTAAGCTGTGGATCACAACTAACCACAGACCTATCATTAACGATGATGCTATGTGGAGACGTCTACGTCCAATTCCATGGGTACATAAACCAGAAATGGCAGACCCAGATCTAAAAGCTTATTTAGAAGATCCAGAAGGCGGTCTACCGGCTGTACTTGCTTGGGCAGTCGAAGGAGCAATTAAGTATCTTGGTTCAAGTGCTCGTGATCCACTTGGATGGTGTGCTGCAGTATCAGAAGCCGCTGAGATGTATCGTAAGAACGAAGATCGCATTGGCATGTTCTTAGAAGAAGAGACAGTTGAAGATGCGGACCGTGAAACTCAACTAGCAGGAGTTTATGCAGTCTACAGAATGTGGAGTGAAGAACGCGGAGAACGTCCACTTAGCAATATTGGATTTACTCGTAAGTTAAACGACCGTGGTCTAGAAATTGTCGGGCAAGGAAAAGCAGCAGTTATTAAGGGTAGGTTTATTCCGCCAAGAGCTGTTCCAAATACCGACGTCGACTGGGGTAGAGCGACCAGCATTGCAAGGAATTTCTAGTTTAGATACTAGAATAAAAACGTGATCTCGGGGAGAGACACAAAAAGAGCCGGGTCTTTTAGATCCGGCTTCTTTTTATCTATCCACGATATTTTTGACCGTGGTGGCGTACCACTTCCCACCATTTTGGGTGGGGATATTGTCCTTATTGAGACCTAAAGCTATCTCCCTGTAAGACTTGCCAAGCTTTCTTTCCGCTTTGATTCGATCTTTAATCTCGTCTGAAGTTTTATTTTTAGGCCCCATATCGACGCCCCACTTGATTCCACGGGCTCGTCTATCCTTGTGAACGTCCTTTTGACGTTCTGCAATAATTCCACGTTCCATCTCTGCTAGGGCGGACATAATTGTGACCACAAACCGGCCTTGATAGCTAGCTGTGTCCAGATTTAGATCTAGCATGACTAGACGCCATTTGTTGGCATTTGCCCTGTCTATAATGCTCAAAAAGTCCTTCGTAGAGCGGGCTAAACGGTCGATACGCGTCACAAAAAGGGCTGAAGCATCCCCAGTGTCTAATCGCTTTAAAGCGGCTGTAAGAGCCGGACGGCCCGTAATTGACTTACCTGAGCGACCCTCTTCTCGAATTAGCTCATAATCAGTAAATCCAGCCACTTCAGCAGCATTTATAAGCTGTCTTTCCTGGACGTCGAGAGAAACACCGTCATTTACTTGAAGCTGGGTCGATACACGGGCGTATAAAAGAGCTTTACCTGGATCTGTCAAATCTATTCACCAGTCTCTAAGAGCCATTTTAGAACCGTAGGATTTTCCCTCATGACCATAAGCATTGCATTTTCATAGATTCCTATAAAATGATGCTCCCAGGTCTCATAGTCATCAGATTTTTTAGGTCTGGTTGGCCCCTCCAACGACATTCTACAAGCATGGAGGATCTCATGCAGTAAAGTAACCTGTTTTTTGCTTTTAGGAGCATTTTTATCAATTACTATAAGATTTTGATTCTCTAAAGTATATCCATAGCTCCCTTCATTCAACATTCCATCTTCTAACGAAGGTTTTTCAACGATCTTGAATATGTGAAGGCCAACCTTCACTTGCTTTGGCATCATCTCTATTTAACCTAACCACTTGTATAATAATGTATCAGTTTTGTACACCATTTTTTGCCGATTTCTCCCGTATAAACTTAACTTTAAGTTTATACAACAACTTTACCACATAGGGAATCTGGCTAAGTGAGATAATTAGATCACAAGATCGACGACCGTAAGGCCAGCGTGGAATATAGCAAATACGAAGATCCATACCAATGCAAGGTATGTAAGCAAGTGTTTGTCGTCCGAAAATTAGCCGAGTGTTGTGAACTAAAACACCAAGGAATAGTGTTTGTGCGGGATCCTAGACAAGAACCACGACCAAAAAAGCCTAAAAATTAACTTTCTAAGCTGTCTAACTCATTTTGAGCAGCTTCAATAGCAGCTTCAATAACCGTAATTGCTGCGTCAGCTCTAGTCACAGCGTCTTCATCTCCTGAAAGCTCAGCAGTTTTTTTGTTTAATTCATGCTGATAACCTTCTAGATTTAAAGATTCGATTCTATTAGTTAGTAACTGAATTTTTACGTCATCTGGTACATTAAACGGCATAATATTCTCCTTAAGATTTACCATTTGCCTAGAGGACATTTAGCACCCTCAAGCTTAGTTTTAAATTGCATAAAGCAACCACATTTTTTACATTGATCAGTCAATTGTATCAACTCCGGGCAAGCCTTACAAATATCCATTCTCCCCTGGGCATGGCTTTCATCAATCTTACGAGCTTTAGGATTTAAGAGATCTAACGGTGTCACACCATTTTTTTCTTTGTATTGCTCCCATCGGGACTTTTTAGGCTCAGTGTTCACGGTGAAAAGGCTCCAATTTAGACATGTCGGTATCTATAATTACAAACTCGTTATTAACAAATAAAGCATTTGGAGACACAACGTATAGTCCATAAGGATATTCTAAAAGATTTAAAACTAGAGGCTCGCTAAGAAGAATACTTCCAAAATACTCTGAAGTTTGAAACTCTTCTAAAACTTCACCGTCTTTTAAAAATTTAACGGTGATTCCATCATGGCCCGGGTAGTCTTCCGAGATGTCAACTATTTGGTCGTATCCTGTAAAAATAGCAGCGTGCTCTACGGATAGCGGTAGGTCGTACAAGCATCGAGTATCTATTACCCAAACTAATGGAACGCCTCTAACTCCACCAGCACTTGTAAATTGAATTGAATCATCTGTAAGCATATTTATATCCTAGCAGTCGTAAGTCCAAGTAAATGGGCCTTGGGCGTCTACTGGAGAACAAGTTGCTCCCAAACCAAAATCTGCAGCTGCGCAGATCCCAGTAGAAGTGCAACAAGCAAGAGACACTTGAGCACTTGTACAGTATTTACCGGAAGTCGGGGCACCAGCCGATTTATATGATCCTATAAGTCCTTGCACGCAACCAGCCATTATGTTAATCCGTTTCCGCTAATAATCCATGAAGTGGATGTGATCTTTACTGCAGTAGCCATACCAAATGGAGCAAGAGTACGAGATCCTGTAGTTCCAGTACCTGCTAAATACATGGTATCAGAAGTAATAGCAATAGTCATAGTTGCACCCGAGCCAGCAATAAACGTAAGTGTTGTGCCGATAGGCAGTGCAAGGTTTGTGTTTGAGTTGATTGTCACTGTGCGAGTAGCAGAAGCGTAAATATGCTTACCTGCATCTGCGGCTACAATAGTGTAAGAGCCAGTTGTTGTTGAATTTTGTGGAAGACCCATAAAACCTGCACCAGCTGCGGCGGTTGAGGTTGTACCATCTAGTGGGTTTGGGTCTGTTCCATCCGCATTTACGATGGTTCGTGCTGAACTAGAAGTTCCACGATATTTTAGAGCACCAGATTCAACAAATAGAACACCGCCACCGCTAGGGTTGGAAGACGGAACAGTTCCAGCATTAGCTATACCAATAACACCGGATCCTCCACCGGTTCCTGCAGTTCCAGCAACTCTAAGGTTTCCCATAGTAGTTAGAGTTGAAGATGTTAAGAAAGATCCGTCTGCAGTTATATAAGCTCTAACGGTACCATCTGATATTTGCCATTGTTGAATATCGGTAACCTGGCTTGCTGCAGCGCGAACAATTAAGCCTACCGTTGCGGCAGATCGAGAAACAGACGAGGCTTGGGCATAAACTCTAACTGTTCCAGCAACAGTTTGAGATCCAGTAGTGGTGTTTGCATAAGTAAAGCTTGTAGTTGTTGGGGTAGAAGCAACAGAAAAAGTACCGTTATATCCAGTTGGAGTAATTCCAGCAACTGTTACAATGTCACCAACAGCCAAGTTGTGGTTGTTTGTGGTAGTTATGGTTGCTGTAGTTCCGTCTCCAGAAGTGGCCGTTGTTGCCCCACCTGTTGATGTAGTCAACGGTGCAATAGATCCAGTAAAGATTTGTCCTACACCGCTACGTCCACCAACAATAGCGGCAGATCCATCCTGGTAATCAACAAGATTTGCTGTAATAGCTCCAAATCCACGCACCATAAAAGGTCTTTGAGCAGAAGAGTAAGCTTGAACAGCAAGATAAGCACCGTTACCAGGCTGCGCTGTGAGATTTCCAAAAAATGCTCCGTTAGGTGCATTAAGAACATCAAATGTTCCCTTACCAGTCTGAGATACCGAGGCAACCGTGCTAGGAGCGCTTGTCTGCCACTCTTGGAGATTGACTGTCTGACCGCTTCTACCGCGAACAATTATGCCTTGAGAGCCAGTAGCCCTAGTTTGAACGTTTAAAGCCGCGCCATAATCAGCTGCACCATAAACATATGTTTGAGCGGTAGTAAATAAAGTTGAATTAGTAAATAAAGCTCCCGATGACGCAACAGAAAAAAGTGTTGTGTTACCGCTATTATCTTGTCCAACTAATAAATCAGCTGATTGACTAGCTGCCCCACGAATAACAACACCAATACGAGTGGATAATTGACTATAAACGTCCAACTGGGCGATAGGAGCAGTATTTCCAATACCAACCTTAGCTGCAGCGTCAATGCTAATTGCTTCACCCAGTGCTCCAGTCGGAGCGAGTAAAGTTAGTCTTGGATTACCGCTTCCATCTGATTTTAGATACAGTCCTGACTGCCATAGATCAGATGTGTTTGATAAGAGTATGCCCCTTGATTGGTTGGCTGCGTTTGCTACTGGTTTTAGTGTTAGTGCGCCTGCGCTTGTAACTAACGCAACAGTAGTCGCTGTTGTACCATTCCAAGTTTGCCACTGCTGTAAGTCAGCAGTCTGACCATTAGCACCACGAATAATAGCCCCAACATTTGTTGTAGATGTGGAATAGACACCTAACTGAACTCCAGAAGCTGAAGAATTAAGACCAATAGTCATATTGCCAGAAGTCAACATGTTGTTGAAGTTTTGGTAGAAACCGTTGTGAGTAATTGTTCCTGCAAAGAAAGCTCCTCCAGCAGCATCCATAGTTATAACAGCGGAGCCACCAGATCCTTCAATTCTAAGCATGTTAACACCCTGATTAACAGCTGCTCGAAGTATGAAAGGAGTGGTAGCAGCCGATCTAGCAACAATAGATGCTTGTGCATCAATTGCAACGGTACCAGCAACAGTTTGAGCACCAGTAGTTGCGTTGTTATAGGTAAAACTTGTTGTTGTAGGAGTTCCAGTAACAATATATGTTCCGTTATATCCTGTTGGTGTTACACCTGCAACGGTAACCCTATCACCAGAAGCCAAATTGTGGTTTGATGTAGTTGTAATTGTCGCGACAGAGCCTGTACCAGAGGTTGCAGTAGTTGCACCGCCAGTAGATGTGGTTAGTGGTTGTGCTGAACCTGAGAATAACTGACCATTAGCGTTTACACCACCTAAAGTAGTTCCGCTAGAGTTCAGTAAAACGCTTAGATGGTTTACCTGCAAAGCACCGCCACGAACCGCAAGACCCCAAGTATTAGCAGAAGTCTGGACACCAAGGAATGCCAAACCTACAGATATTCCACCAAAGTTTCCAGCAGTTGTAGAATTAAAACGACCAGAAGAGTCAATGCTTGCTAATGTAGTTGCTGTACTTCCGTTCCATGATTGCCAATCTTGCAAGTTTCCTGTCTGTCCACTAGCACCACGAATAGTTACTGGAACCGTAGCATTTGTTGAACCAGTTATTGGCTGGACAAACAATCTATTAGAAGAAAGTTGACTAAAGTTTTCAACAACAAAGTTAGAAAATGTTGCAGAATCATTTACTGGAACATAGATAGTTCCTGTAGTAGATCCAGCATCCAAACCAAGATAAGTTTTTCCAGAAGGAGTGTAGCTTTCAGTTGTGTTATTTTGAACAATTTTTCTTACTTTAAATGAAACTACTCTATACACGTCTGGCTGACGTACTTGAATTTCATACAAAGAAGAACTTGTTTTTACAACACGAACGTAGTTTACGCTTGGACCTAAAACAACCGCAGCAAGTACGTCATCTTGAGTACCCATGCTTCTTGTAATTTTTACATAGAATTTAAAAGTCTGAGGGGTATTTGAACTTCCAGCAATTCCATAATTATCAAAGTTATCTACAACATCAACTTGATAAGATGCGCCTGTGTATAATCCAGTAGGAGCTGTTACCTCTATTAGTTTTTTCCAAGCAGTGTCAGTTGCACCTGCGGACTCCACCGCGTAGTCATAAATAGTTGTCCCACCTGGAATATACATTCTTCCAAGGTAATCAACCTTAGATAAAGTTTCAGGAGTTGCCGCATTGTTTTGCCATCTTTGAAGATCTGCGCTTTGGCTAGTAGCCCCTCGAACAACTAATCCAACTGTTCCAGAAGCATCCGTATAAACAGATAATGTTCCAAGCTTTGTATTACTTTGGCCAACTACTACAGATCCATCTGCAGCCCACGCGCCTCTAGCATTTCCAGAACCATCGTATGCCCTAATAAAAGGACCGCCATTCATAAAGAAGTTTATGCCAACTATAGATGAGCTAGAACCTCTAATTTCTACGGTTGGGGTAAATCCGCCCCAAGCGGTAGGTGTACTAGAAACACCAAAACCGCTTGTCGTAGTACTTGTAATAATTCTTCCAATGGTATTTACACCACCTGCACCAATAAACTGAGCACCTGCAGTAGAGCCAGTGCTAGACATATTGTCTATAAGACCTTCTTCTACACCAGCTGTTCCAGTTCTAGCAGCTAGTTTCAAAGTTCCAGCAGTTGTCCCGTCTTCTACGTAGAATCGAGCAAAATCAGCAGCCGGGTTAGTTACTGTGGACGTAGTTTTCTTCATTGCAAGAAGTGCTCCACCAAAAGCTGCTTCAAATGAGCCAAGAGATCCATTAAGAACCCAGCCAACGCTCCAAGCATAGAAACTGGTGTCTACCCTCACCTGTGGAGACCCACCGCTATTTTGAATTTGGAATACGTCAACAGTTGGAGTTAGGGGAGCTTTTACAATTAAAGGCGTTTGGCCAGAATTACTGGTTGTGTTAGTTACAGGACCGTAGAAAGAACCACCAGCTCTAGGCATCATGCTCGTTGACCACATATCAGAATTAAAGTTATATGCCCACAAATGTTGAATTCTAAGTTGAGTGCTATTAGGGCTAGAAATCGTATAGCGAATCTGATTTATACCAGTAGCGTTTCCATTTGTTAAACCAGAAACAGCAGCAAATATATCTTCACTTGTATTAGTTGTAGTAGTAAATACAGTTACCCAAGAACTACTATCTAAAGAAAAGACTTCAATAGTCACGCTGTTAGCTCTAAAAGTAGAACTACCAAAACTAAGACCCACCCATGTTCCATAGGTTAAAGTTCTAGGTAGTGGGACAGTAATAACTAGTGGAAATGTAAATCCACTTGTTGGGCTGATGTTAAAGAAACTTGCTGTGCCATCAAACATGGCATCCCAGTTAGCATTTGAAATACTGTAAGAAACACCATTTTGTGTTGCACTTACAGTTGATCCACGAAGCCTGGCATTAGCCATATCATTTGCCAAATAAGCGTTATACATAAATCTACCTTCTGGATTATGTCCAGCAAAGTAGCTGCTACCATACAGGTTTGATGATGTATTTGTTGCTAAATAAAGGTTTGAGTCGCTAGATCCATCAGCCTTTAAAAACTGGCTAGACGTTCCACCAGATTTTACAAAAGAAGTTCCGCTAACAACACCGGTGCTGCTAACAAGTCCACGAATGATCGGCTGACCAGTGTATGGAATGTACATCTCCGGAACGTATGTGGCAATGACTCCGCTATCAAATGATAGAGTCCCAGTGGGAGCAGTAGTAGTTGAAGCAGGGTTTTTATAGATTATCGTGCTGCTATCAATACCGTGGGTTATATTGTAAGAAAATGTAGTGTACTGCCCTGATGAAGCTTGTAAATACACCGACACCGATCCATTAGTTTCGGTGTAAGTCACAATACGAGCAGACACTCTTACTGTTCCCTCTAAATAGTATCGGTATGTAAAAGCATTTCTATTGCTTAGTAGTACTCTTGCTCTTGCTTTAGCAACAGAACCCCAGTTATCATCAAGCACAGCGTCAACAATAATGTGATCAAATGTTCCAGCAGTAGATATAGGAAGAGTAGCAATTTTCCAGTATGTTGTTGAAGCTGGAGCACCAGAAGAAACGCTAAATCCATAAGCTGTTTTTCCTGGATACAAACCACCGGTAGCAGAGACATCTCCAGTAAAGTTTATTGTTCCGTCAGCTGAAACTATATTTTGTGCTGATCCTGATGTTCCAAGATATTTTAGAGCACCAGTATCAACATAAAGAATACCTCCACCAGTTGGAAGAGATGCAGGTACGGTTGTAGCATTAGAAATACCAATTACACCTGATCCACCACCTAAGCTGGCAGATCCACCGCCCAGTTGAATATTTTTTAAGCTAGCAAGGGTAGCAACGGTTGATCCATCGCTGACAGCAGAAATAGTAGCCCCTTGCAACGTTCCAGTAGCTCTTACTCCCCCCTGAGGAGAGATATTTGCAATAACAGTTCCGGAAGCATTTTGCCATTCTTGGAGATTATTTGCCTGAGTTACCGTAGCGGTACCACCAGAAACAAAAGCTCCAGTAGCAGCATTAGTTACTGTAAATGTTGTTTGTGATGGAACTGTAGCGATCGTAACGGACGTTAGGTTGTATGCTCCCGGGTTTACTCCAGTAATTGTTACAACGTCACCGGCATCCATATAATGAGCCGTAGACGTAGTGTAGGTTACTGTAGTTCCATTTCCAGAAACGTTCGATACAGTTGCAGTTCTAGTTTTTGCTTTTACAATAAGTCTTGTATTTGTTCCTCTAGATTCTAATACGGTATTTTTTGCATCAGAGTTGAAGGTTGATAACCCAACTAAGTTAAAAATAACTCTTTCCGGATCACTGTTGAAAGAAAAATAACTAGCAGAACCAGCCGGGCCTCCAAGATATAAATTTCTAGTAGTGGAATCAAAGCCAATTCCAGCCCAAGAGTTGTAGTTCCAGTTATTACCACTTTCAAATCTAAGTTGATTTAGATTTCTAATATTTATTTCTTTATTGCCTTGATACCCTAAAGTAGTAGTCCCAGGAAGATTTAAATATGGAGTAGATCCGCCAGTCGCATTTAGAGTGAGACTTGTGGATATAGTTGGGCTAGTAGCAAGAACAACGTCTCCAGTTCCAGTGTAAGTACTAAAGTCTGTAAGACCAGCTTCCCAGTTGGCTGCACCGGTTCCTGCGGTTGCAATACAAGTAACCATTGCAGTAGTTCCAGGAATAATTGTAAATACTAAGTTTCCACCAGAAGAGTTAACTGTTAAGTTAGCAGTGCTGTTGTTAACAATGTGGAATGTCCAACCAAGAGCTAGGGTGCTAGTTACAGGAAGAGTGATCGTTTGAGCAGTACTTCCAGTGAATTGCTGATAGTAAGTGCTACTGTTTGTTAGAACTACTGGAGTTCCAGATGTGACCGTGGTAGTAAAGCCAGTCAAAGCTGTCAAAGATGCAGAAGACGTTGTAGATGTCAGGTTTCCGCTAGCATCTACCTTCACAAATCCGGCAGTACCACCAGATAAAGCTCCAACCTTAGTAAGAGACGAGTTAACTACGCTAGATCCTAGGGTAGTTGCAGTTAAAACAGAAGTTCCAGCAATGTCGTACGAAGTTCCAGGAGAGACAATGTCTATGTCCTGGTTTGAAGTCCAAGCATCAGTAGCATTGTACCAATTCCAAGTTTTATCCGGAGCGGTTCCCTTTACAGTAATACCTGCGCCATCGGCCAAAGCATCTGATGGGGATGCTGTACTTGCAAGTTCAATATTTTTATCATCAACGGTGACGGTTGTGGAATTTACAGTAGTTGTAGTTCCATTAATAATAGTGTTTCCGTTAACAGTCAAAGTTCCAGCAATTACCACCCCGGAAGAAGTTACAGAAACTTGTTCGACTGTTGAGTCACCATAGGGCTGGTAGTACCCTCCAGTAGATATTAGTATTCTTTTTGCCTTAAGTCGAATAATAGACTCATTAGCAGATTCATCCCAGTACCCCGCTATATTTGCATATTCTTCATTAAGAACAGTCGTGCTTCCAGTATAGTATTTTTTACTTGCAACAAGCTCAAAGCCGGTATCTCT
>Ga0315901_10001461_pt1 | contig 34217 bp, 30 predicted proteins | sample LakEriMetagenome_10_FD_203761 | JGI IMG/M metagenome (GOLD analysis project Ga0315901, IMG submission 203761) | Freshwater fungal communities from buoy surface, Lake Erie, Ohio, United States - Buoy 2 MA116 | ecosystem: Environmental > Aquatic > Freshwater > Lake | place: USA: Lake Erie, Ohio...
GCCGTTATGATCCTGCCCCCACACGTAGATCAGTCGATCATGGCCGCGTGAGAACTTCTCCACGATGTAGCCGAGGTCGGAACCGAAGTAGGTGTACGCGCCGCTCGATTTACGGATCACACGGTCCTTGTCGTCGCCAAACGCGGTGCTCTTAAACCAGAGCGCACCCTCACGCTCTTCAAGCCAATTTCCGTCCCGAAGTTTGCTGATCGCGCGGTCAACATAGCCATCGGTGTAGAGAGAACCTTCGGAGCGCCACACATCAAACTCTACGCCGAGTACGGCGAGCGACGATTCAATTCCGGCGCGAATGCGTTCGGATGCCCAGCGGCCGATGACTGCGACCTCATCGTCGGCCACCGTTCCGTCGTACCCCTCCGTATCAACGTCGGCACGACGCTTGGGGGCTGCTGCAGCTCGAGATGCAACGTCGGATGGAATTTCAGCGGCGAGCTCAGCGACGTAGTCACCCTTATAGCCATTTTCTGCAACGTCGACACCGTCGCGGAGTGCGATGACGCTTTCGCCAAGGCGGCGAACCTGTTCGCCGAAATCGTTGAAGTAATACTCACGCGTAACAGACTGACCCGCCGCCTCGAGGACGCGAGAGAGGAGGTCGCCGACGAATGCGCCGCGCGCGTTGCCGACGGTGAGTGGCCCCGTCGGATTTGCGGAGACAAACTCAATGTTGACGCGATACATCGGAGTGTCGTGCGGTACGGTGAGGTGTCCCCAAGCGAGTGGTGCGTTCACGATGGCGTCGAGATGATCGGCGAGCAGCCCGGGCCGAAGTCGAAGGTTGAGGAATCCTGGTCCGGCAACCTCGGCGCTGGCGATTGGGCCAAGGGCGCCACCACCACCATGCATGCGCTCCGACGCCTCGGCGGTGAGCTCGGCGGCGATGGCTACTGCGATGAGCGCGGGGGCGCTCTTGAGAGTCTTGCTCCCCTTCATTGCGATGTTGGAGGCGTAGTCACCGTGATCGCTGTTCGCGGGGATCTCGACCTCTATTCCAGCGATTAGTTCGTCGAGGTCGTCGGCGCGCTCAGGAGCAGGAAGGTCGCCAGCCGCAACCGCGCGGCGCAGGGCGCGGGCAACGGCATCGCGCACCGTGTGGCGAAGGGGGACGCCGAGCAGGGGGTCACGTGGCAGCGCTGCGGAACGAGAGGCTGGTGCAGACGGCGTGCTCATGGCTGAATCGTAGCCGCGAACTCTGGCACGATGGCGCCATGACATCTGAGACGGCTCCAGCAGGAACCCCGCCCACACGCCCGCCAGAGGGGGCGGAACTGGCGACGCCAGTCACCCGCGGGCAGATCGCGCGGGTCGGACTGATTCTCCTCGTCACCTTCCTCGTTGGCGCGTTGCTGCTGCGCCTGCAGGCAGATCGAATTCGCGAACTTGACCTTCCGCTGCCGGCCGGCTGGGCGGCGGTGAGCGCTGACACTGTACTCGCCGGGATCTCGCCGCAGAGTGCCGTCCGCGCCGCCCGATCAGCCGATGCGCCCGTAGGTGCAACACCGCGGGTGCGCCTGATCACGCTCAGTAGCGGCGGTACCGATGCGCCGAACCTGAAGGGCACCTTCTGGCTCATCGTCACGGACGACATTCGTCCCTCGATGGAGATTCCGGCTGGTGATGCGATGGATGTAATTCGGGCGTACGTGCTGATCGATCAAGCTGGTCGCGTCGCACTCGCGGTAGAGCGCGGGTTTGCCGATACCGATCCAACGTTGCCGCCAGACTGATCCGCGCGAACTAGATCTCGAAGCGATCCCCTTCGCGCACCGCAACGATCTCACCAGAAAACTCTGTCGCTGCCGCGCGCACGGCCTCCGCTGGATCAACCTCTGCGCCGAAGTGTGTGAGCAACAACGTTGTGGCACCAGCAGATGCTGCGGCTTTCCCCGCACCGTACGCGGTGACATGTGTGTCGCCCTCACGCCACTGCGCCGCACCACTAGCCGCCTCACACAGCAGCGTGTCACCAGGCCGCACGATCGCCGCGAGGTCTTCCCAGTGCGAAACGTCGCCGGAGTAGGTCAACCCAGGTTGATCGGGTAACGCAACGCGCAGTGCATACGACTCGCCGGTGTGGCGAACGCGCGCGCTCTGCACCATCAAACTACCTACAGACAGAACACGGCCACCACCAAGTGGCGGTAGCGCTGGGTCGCTCCGCCACGTTGAAAAAGCAAATGGCTGCAAGGAGTCGCGTGCGCCAGCAGCCTGCTCCTCGGGTGTTCGATCATCAAGCAGCGTCGCAAGTCTCGACGCAAGGCCACTCGGGCTGATCACCACAACGCTGCGCGCATCTGCTCCCATCTTGTTGCCATGGACAAGCGCGTGTCGCAGTGCGGCAAGGTCGACCCAGTGATCAGGATGTAGATGTGAGATGGCTACCGCACTGATCTGCGGGAGTGCACTAATGCCAATCTGCGCGGCGAGCGGCGCAAACGTGCCGTGTCCAAGGTCCAGCACGATTGATGTGGCACCGTGCTGTACCAGATATCCCGACGCACGCGAGCCGTCGTGTGTGCGGTACGCGCCCGCCGAACCGAGAACGGTTAGCGCTATCGGGTTGGAATCGGCCACTGCTCGCCTGCAGATTTCCAGCGTTTTGTTGCCAGTTCTTCAAATCCGGCATCAAGCAACAGTTCACGTGCGCGACCAAAGTTCATCGCGAACCAATCAGGTTGATGTGCATCAGAGCCGGTGACGATGTATTCACCGCCGAGTTCGCGATAGCGGTGCACCGCTTGTGGCAGCGGATACGGGATACCGGTGCGCTGCCGCCAGCCTGAGGTGTTGATCTCCAACGCGGTCCCCGTTTCAATGAGCGCCTTCAGCACCGGCTCATAGAGATCCGGCGCGGCCTCGAATGCCGGCGTGTCGATATGTGGGTGCACATACTTCCGTACGTAGTCCATGTGGCCAACGATGTCGAAGAGGCCGCTCTCAATGCCCGCCTGCACCTCGGCAAAGTACGGAGCTGTGTCGTGCACGTCGTGCCCCGCCCAGTTCGACGCAAGGGCGCGCTTGAACGGCGAGTCAATCCCGGGGTGCACGCTGCCGATCGTGAGGTCGTACTGGTTAGTGCGCAGGTGCTCGCGAATCTCCGCCTCGTACTGCCGCTCGTAGGAGATCTCCACGCCGAGCAGGATCTCGAGTCGATCGCCGAACTCTCGGCGCAGCGCCTCGACCGCCTCCACGCGCAGCTGGTGGGGGGCTAGGGTCGCCCCCACCTCACGCGGGTCAAAGTCGAGGTGGTCGGTCAACGCAATGCGCGACATCCCCAAGGCGATCGCCAGGGCGGGGTAGACGTCGAGCGGCACCTCCGAGTCCGGGGAGAGGAGGGTGTGGAGATGTACGTCGAGGGGGGAGTCGAAGGTCCCTGAGAGGGCCAGCTCCGGGCGGCGATCACGGTCGCCGATCCGACGAATTGGGGCGGGGCTCACTGCTCGTTCAGCCAGGCGCGGGCGGCGGCCCCCCGCAAGCCACGAATCAGGAGGAGGGCCAGGCCAACGAAGGGGAGACCAGGGAGCCAGTTGCCCAGGGTGAGGGCAACCAGGGGGGCTGCGGGGATCAGGATCGTGCTCAGGCCAATGGCGAAGCCCCGCCCCGCCTCCTTCCGCTGCCAGACGAGGGTGATGGTGAAGACGCAGGCGGCGATCAGGGCCATCCAGACCACCCCCTGCAGGGTGACGGGGGCGGCGGTCGCCTGCTCCACGATTGGGCCGAGCGTGAGCCCCAGGCCCATCAGCAGGAGGAGGGCGTAGGTGAGGAAGGCAGCGACGGCAATTGGCATGTGCTCAGGATGCCACGGTCGTCCCATCTGCACCCGTCAGCCACGACATGAGGCTCCCCCACACCTCACCTCTAAAGGGGGTGGGAACCACATTGACGCAGAGGCGTGGGGAGCCCTACCCTTACCGCACCACTGGGTCGCCCGGCGACCCTGAACTATGTCGGCGCCAGCAGATGTTGGCGCCCCACGCGTCGCCTCGCTGGTGGGGAGGCAACGCAAGAAGGAGGACTAACGCATGGCGCGAAAGAATTGGAAGCTCGCTGCAGTCGCAGCGATGCTCGCCGTCGTGGCCACTGCTTGTGGGAGCAATACCCCATCGGCAGACGGTCTCGAAGGCGAAGTAACGCTTTGGCACGCTTACGGCTCGTCCGGCGGCTCGGCTGAAGGCACCGCCTTCGCCGCACAGCTCGCCAAGTTCGAGGCGGAGTTCCCAAAGATCAAGATCAACGCCGTTGAGGTGCCGTTCAGCGACATCTTCACGAAGTTCAAGACAGAGGCTGCCGCCGGCGGCGGACCAGACCTCTTCATTGCTCCGAACGATGATCTTGGAAACCTAGTTACGGCTGGTCTGCTTGAGCCAATCACGGACACGACCGATCTTGGAACGGTTTCACAGCAGGCTCTCGACGGCGCAACCGTCGGCGGCAAGCTCTACCTCGTTCCTGAGAGCCTCAAGGCAGTCGTCATGTTCTATGACTCTGCAAAGATCACGACCCCGCCAGCGACGGCTGCGGAGTTCAAGGATTACGTTGACAACGGCGGCAAGGTTGCCGTTCCATCCGGCGTGTATCACGTCTGGGGCTGGTACAAGGCCTTCGGCGCGTCAATCTTCGACAGCACCGGTCACGCAGCATGCTTCACCACACCAGTCGGCGATGCCATGGACTACGTCAAGAGCCTCAAGGCCTCTGGCGCAGTTGTTGACGGCAACGACGGCGACCTTGGCCAGAAGTACATGAACGGTGAAGTTGATGTGATGTTCAACGGCAACTGGGTCCTCGCGGACTACCTGAAGGCCCGCCCGGGCACGCAGGTTGCTCCGTTCCCAGCTGGCACCAACGGCCTCCCATCGGTGGGCATGGTCGGTGTTGACGGTTGGCACATCAACGCAGCAGGTATGAACAAGCCGTTGGCAATCAAGGTTGCCTCGATCCTTGCCTCGCCTGCCTACGCTCAGATCATGGTTGACCAGGCTGGCCACGTGCCAGCATCGACCGCGGTCACAGTCACGGACCCGGTAACCAAGGCCTTCGCAGCTGCGATCGCCACGGGCACCCGCCGTCCAGTTGAGGCGTGGATGAACAATTACTGGGGCAACTTCGGCTCGGCGTGGGACAGCGTCCTACAGACTGGTGCCGTGGGTGCTGATGCAGCCGGCAAGGCATGCGATGACATGGAGAATGCAAACGTCGAAGCTGGCCTCTGGCCATAATCGACTGCTAGCGTCGAGCTAGCCGCTTAGGTGTAACCGCGATTGGGGCGGGGGCTTCGGCTCCCGCCCCGATTGCTACCCAGAGGAGAGAAGAGTGGGAGGTACGGTGAGTATTCTGACGCGCATCAATCGCCGCTCGCTTACCCCCTATATGTTCCTTGCACCGGCCATGGTCGTCATGGCGATCGTCACCATCTATCCACTCATCTTCCAGTTTTGGATGTCGTTCACCGATTACGGGCTCGCGAATCTGCGCCAAGGTGCGCCCGCCCCTGATTGGGTTGGGCTTGAGAACTACGTCAAGATTCTGACGAGCGAACTATCTATTCCGAACTACTCGTTCCTACGACTCTTCCTCTACAACATCTTTTGGGCGCTGAGCAATGTCACCATTCACATCATTCTCGGCGTTGCTATTGCGCTCCTGTTGAATCACCCAGGGTTGAAGTTCAAGCGCATCTATCGTGCGCTGTATGTACTCCCCGTGTTGATTCCGCCGATTGTGGTGGCAACCACATGGCGCAACCTGTTCAACCAGGATGCAGGTGCCGTGAACATGCTGCTAGAGCTCGTCGGTCAGGTCTTCCGTATTCCGCCAGAAACCTTCTCAATCGACTGGCTGCGCCAGGTCGAAGATCCGATCAGCTTTGTGCCGCTTCCTCTCAGCTACTACGCCATGTTGATTGCGAACATTTGGCTCGGCTGGCCGCTAAACGCGGTGGTTGCAACTGGTGCACTGCAGGCGATCCCGAAGGACCTCTATGAGGCGGCGGAGATCGACGGGGCGGGCAAGTGGGCCTCGTTCAAGACGATCACCCTCACCTACCTGCGACCGGCGATGGTTCCGTTCGCCATCTATGGCTTTGTGGTGACCTTCAACCTCTTCAGCCTCGCCTACTTCATGAGCTCGGGCGGGCCGTTTGGTCGCACCGAACTCCTCGTTACCCAGGCGTATCGACTCGTCAACGAGCGACAGCTCTACGCCGTTGGCGCCGCATTCGCCGTCGTGCTCTTTGTCATCCTGCTCACGATCAGCCTGATCACCAACCGAATCTCGAAGGCGACGGCCCGATATGACGACTTCTAAGCGCCGTTCGTTCCGGGAGCCCTCCTTGCTCACCAAGATCGGGCTGCAGCTTGCCGCCCTGGGAATCCTGATCACCGTGCTCTTCCCAATCATCTGGGTCTTTAGCGTTTCGCTCTCGCCACTCAACCTGATCCGCCCCGATGGACTCAACCTCATTCCAAAGGATGCGACCTTGGAGGCGTATTTGCAGGTGATTGAACGCCCAACGAGCAATCCAGTGTCATTCTTTGAGCTCGCCTTCAACTCGCTAAAGATTGCCGGCGGCACGGCGCTTGCAAGCGTTGGGCTTGGCGTGCTCGCCGCCTACCCACTGAGCCGCCTCGCTTTCCGCGGTCGCACCTTCATCATGTTGGTCATCCTTGGCGTGCTGATGCTGCCAGCGGTCGCCACACTCGCGCCGCTCTTCGTCACACTGAACGGGATCAAGCTTGACCTGCCGATCCTCGGCGCGTTCAATTTGCGCAATTCGCAACTTGGCGTCGGCATTGCGATCGTTTCGGGCGCTCTCCCCTTTGCGATCTGGAACTTGAAGGGCTATCTCGATACGATCCCACGTGAACTAGAGGAGGCGGCCGCAGTCGACGGCGCATCCCAGGCGCGCATCTTCCGGAGCATCGTATTGCCGCTCGCGCTGCCCGCGATTGCTGTTACCGGATTCCTTGGATTCATCAGCGGCTGGACGGAGTTCTACTACTCCTGGATGTTCCTGACGCAGCCACGTGACTTCACGTTGGCAATGGCCCTCTCGGCGATGACAGGCACGTATGCGTCGGCAATTCCGTGGCCGCTCGTCTCGGCCTTCTCGATCATGCTCACGCTGCCGCCGGCGATCGTCTACCTGTTGAGCCAGCGCTTCATCACGAGCGGACTTGCGGTCGGCTCGGTCAAGGGGTGAGTTCGCATCGGCCCGCGGGGCCCAACACACCAGCCTGGGTGCGCGACGCTGTCTTCTATCAAATCTTTCCCGACCGATTCGCGCGCTCTGCGCAAACGCCGCCGCCCGGACCGCTAGAGGCATGGGAGACCCCACCAACGCGCCACGGCTTTAAAGGTGGCGATCTCCGCGGCATTACCGAACGACTCGGCGAGCTGCAAGAGCTTGGCATTACGGCGCTCTACCTCTGTCCAATCTTCTCGAGCGCATCGAATCATCGCTACCACACCTATGACTACTTCAACGTAGATCCGATGCTTGGCGGTAACGAGGCGCTGCGCGAACTGCTCGATGCCGCACACGCGCGCAACATGCGCGTGATTCTTGATGGTGTCTTTAACCATGCGAGTCGCGGATTCTGGCCCTTTCACCATGTTCTCGAAAATGGCGCGCAGTCGCCCTACGTGGATTGGTTCTACACCGACGAGGCGTTCTTGCGCGGTGATCGCCCGCTGGTTGCCTACCCCGAAGCGGCGGATTGGCACGCGAAGCAGAACGGTGGCGCAGGTGGAGGCATCGCAAGCAGCCTTGAAACAAGCATTGGCTACAAGGCGTGGTGGCAGCTCCCTGCGCTCCCAAAGATCAATGTCGGTAACGCTGAGGCACGAGAGCACCTGCTGCAGGCGGCCGAGTTCTGGATTCGCTTTGGCGCTGACGGCTGGCGACTCGATGTGCCAGAAGAGATTGATGACGAGAGCTTCTGGCAGGAGTTCCGCACGCGCGTTCGCGCGATTAACCCTGAGGCGTACACCGTTGGCGAGATCTGGAAGCGCGCCGATGCGTGGCTCACTGGCGACCGTTTTGACGCAGTGATGAACTATCCGCTGACTGAGGCGATCCTTGGGTACGCCGGAAGCGGACGGTTGGCACGCGATCTAGGTGACCACAACGACACATACAAGCGACCAGAGTTGAACGCGGCGGAGTTTGCGGAGAAGCTCACCGAGATCATGGGCTGGTATCACCCAGCAACCACGGCGGTGCAGTTGAACCTACTCGGTTCACACGACACACCACGACTTCGCAGCATCGTGGGCGGCAGCGCCGCTGCGGCACAACTTGCAACGCTCTTGCAGCTCGCCCTCCCAGGCGCGCCGTGCATCTACTACGGCGATGAGCTGGGAGCGCTCGGCGCGAATGACCCAGCGAACCGCGGTCCGTTCCCGACGGATCTCTCCTCAGTCGGCGCCGAGGCATCGTCGTTCCGCGCCTTCGTTCGTGGCGCTGTGGCGGCGAGGCATGAGCATGCCGTGCTCCGCTCTGGGGCCCTGCGCGTAGTGCACACCGAAGGACCAGTGCTGGTTCTTGAGCGAAGCGCGGATCCGGTCGGCTTTGAAGGTGAGCCACTCCAACTGGCACCAGAGGCGGCCCGCCGCCTCTTGGTGGCGACCAACACAGGTGAGAGCCCCGCGCGGGTGCAGCTGCGCCTCGATGGGGTGAGCAGCATTGCGCGGCTCGACTGGGAGGGGGTCACCGGTGCGGCGTCGCTGCTTGGTGAAGGCGCCGTGGAGATCGATCTACCTCCGGTAAGCGGAGCGATGTTTCAGCTCCGTTGATTCAGGGAGTCGCGCGGTGGGGTGGTACCCCCGACGGGATTCGAACCCGTGATCTCCACCTTGAAAGGGTGGCGTCCTAGGCCTCTAGACGACAGGGGCGCGCGGATCGCAGCGTAGCACCGCTCTAGGGGCTCCGCCCCTAGGAGGCGAGCTTGCCGAGGATGTCTGAGGCGCCGAGGGCAAGTCCAGCGGCGATGGCGAACCCGCCGGCAAGGAGGGCAGCGAGCATCGCTCGGCCATCGCGGGCGCTACGAATTGCGCGAATCATGCTGATCGTGAGCATCACCGATGCAAACCCACAGGAGAGGCCAACCACGAAGGTGCCCACCGACAGTTCGCCGATCTGGTCAGAGTTGCGGATCGTGGCGACCCAGGCGAGATAGAGGAGCGAGACACCCACCGCCACCACAACGGCGACGAAGGTGCCAAGTGAGACAACGCCACGCAGGCGGTTACGCAATCTAGCTGGTGCACTCATCGCGGCTTGCTCCTCATGGGTCTAGGGTACGACCTCCCAGATGATTGTGGTGCGCGCTGGCACCTCTACCCCAGAGGTGAGGTCGCCACCCCCTGCTGCGCCGCTCGACCGAGCGACCTCGCGGATGTTGACACCAGAGCCAAGATTGAACGTGAGGCGCTCGCTGCCGCCACCGGCGTTGACCGCTACCAAGAGGTCGCCAACGGCCCAGGAACCCGGGGTGCTGAGCTGGGCGATCTCACCAACGACCCCGCTGGCGCGACGTGAGAAGAGCACGGTGCGACTGGTTGCACCGTTCGCACCAACGGCGAGCCAGTCGACACTCGCGCCTCGCACGTGGGGGTGAGCGGCGCGGATGGCGGCGAGCCTCTGGTACCAGGCAAGCATTGAGAGGTCGGCAGCCCGCGCATCTGGGAGCGGCGCTGGTCGTCGTCCGCCAGAGCCACTGCCGTCAAGGCGTGCGGTGCGTGGGTCAGTGGGCAAGATTGGGAACGTACGACGGTCATCTGGATCCGTTGCGCCGCTTACACCAACCTCATCACCGTAGTAGACCGTTGGTGATCCAGGCAGTAGATATTGCATGGTTGCGGCGAGCAGTTGACGCGCCTTTCCGACCGAGAGATTCTCGGCGAGCTCTTTGCCGTCGCGACCGTCGCCGGGGGTGAACTCCCAGAGTGATCGTGAAGTGTCGTGGGAATCAAGGAGTGTGAGATTCGCGAGAGTGACGGCGGTAGGGTAATCCTCTGCGATGCCCATCAACTTTCGAATGAAAAGCACTGCACTGCGATTCGTACTGTCGGTTGCCCCCGCCTCAGGCTTTCCGCCGAGATAGGCGAGCACTGCGTCACGGAAGCGATAGTTCATCGTGGCGTCGGCGGCATCGCCACGAAGGAGGCGCAGCGCATCACGACGATTCCAAAGCTCACCAATGATCGGAGCATTTGGCGATGCGGTCTTGAGCGCAGCGCGGAACTCCTGCCAGAAGCCATCAGGGAAGCTGCCGTCGGGCATCACGTCGAGGCGCCAGCCCGCAACGCCCTGTTGCAGCCACCAGCGCGCCACACCAGCGTCACCCGCCGGCGAGGCGACGAGGGTGGCCGCTGGCGCTCCAGACGCGTCACCAAGGATCAGCGCGCGCACTGCATCGTTGTTCTTGTTGAGCACAGGGAGCGTGTCGTAGTTCGCCCAAGCAACATAGCTCGCAGTGTTCGGGCCAGAAACACCCGCACACGGCCCTCGTGTGCCAGCCGCTTTGGTCCAGATAAACCAGTCGCGATACGGCGAGTCAACCGACTCGCAGGCACCGACTGTTGGCCAGCGACCATAGCGGTCAAAGATTGGCGAATCGGAACTGACGTGGTTGAAGACGCCATCAAGGATCACGGAAATGTTGAGCTTTTGTGCGGCGGACAAGAGACGTTGTAGCGCCGCGTTTCCACCAAGTCGCTCGTCAACCTGCAGGAAATCATTACCGTCATATCGATGGTTAGAGTTCGCATCAAAGACCGGGTTGAGGTAGATCGTGTTTACGCCGACGGAGACGAGGTGCGGAAGTCGAAGGCGAATACCATCAAGGTCACCACCATAAAAATCTTCACCCTTCGGCGGCGTTGCGGGAATCGTGTTCCACGGAATGATTGAGGCAACCCCCTTGTAGCGCGGCTGCGCGCCGCCATCGTTCAGCGGGTTGGCGTTCGCAAAGCGGTCGGGGAAGATCTGATAGACAACAGATCCACTTAGGAGTGGACTGGCGGTGAACCCCTTTGGCGAGACAACGATCGCCCAGTCGCCACCCACGTTGGCGACTGATGTGCTCCCGAGGCCCTGGTCGTTGACGTTGTCATCAGAGAGCTTGACCGCAGCGGAGCCATCGGCAATGACAAAGTGATAGCCGATGGCTGTTGGCTCTGTACCGACCTCGATACTGGCCTGCCAGAGATCACAGCGAGCCTCCGTGAGCTCGTTCGCCGGATCAAGAACGGGATCAGGGGCGAGGAGGCTCGCGAGTTCGGCGCTCGCCCCACGATTACTCTCGTTGACCTCGGAGCAGGGAACGCCGCGCGCGACACGGGTGGCGGGGCTCTTCGTGGCGGAGCCGCCGAATGGCGTGGCGACCGAGAGCGCAACGGTGACGGCGTCGTCGGTTCCGGTGCGCACATGGAGGACGACCGTCGCACCAACCTCCACCGCACCACCCTCAAGGCGATAGGCGGGGTCGCGAGAGTCATGGCGGATCAAGAGCTCCTGCAGCTTCCCGTCACCCCTGACCTCTGCGGCTGGGTCGGTCGGGTCGCCCGCTGGCCCGCACCCAGCGGCAAGCAGTGCCACGACGAGGGTGATGGGCAGGGCGCGGCGCCAAGACGCGACGGGCTCGGGTACGATCAGAGGCACTATGGAAGTGAACGGCATCCGCATCCCGACCATCATCGCTGAGAATACTGCCGCGCGCTGCGACAGTTGCTCTGCACAAATCAAAGGAACCCCGTTCCGAATCAGCGTGCTCGACATCATCGCAACCGAGGCTGCCCCCTCGTTTGGTGAGGCCTCACCTATCAATCCTGGGCCATTCCAGTTCTGCACCGACCCCGCCTGCCCGTCGCGCTGGATGGCGGCGCGTGGGTGGCTCCACTGCAGTCGCAGTGGAGTGCGCGAGATCATGCGACCGATCCGGCTGCCGCAGGGCGCTGGGGCTGAGCTCGGACTCTGCGATGGTCTGCATTTCGATGCTCACGAGTTCCAGCCGGCGTAAGCCGGAACTAGCGTGACAACGCTCATCCCAGCGCTCACCGCGCTCTTTGCCCTTCTCTTTGCCGCCCTTCTCTTTGATCAGTACCGAACGCGTCGCGGCACGTATCAGTTGGCGTGGGGAGTTGGCGCGATTGCCTTCTCTATTGCGGCCGGCGCTGAGGCACTCGCCGCGGCTATCGGCTGGAGCGAACCGATCTACCGCGTCTGGTATCTCTTTGGCGCAGTGTGGACCGCAGGTTGGCTCGGCGCTGGCACCATTTTGTTGTTGGCAAAAACACGATTCGGCTACTGGTATGCGCTCTGCCTCGCGCTCTCGGGTCTCTTTACGATTCTGGTTGCACGCCGACTAGAGGATCCATCGGCAGGACCAACCGCCTTGCTCTACGCGATTATCGCCTGGGGTGCCGCGATTGCAATTGGCTGGCTCTCGTATATGGGTGACGTCCGGTGGGTGCGAATTGCAATCGCGCTGACCGCGACCCTGAGTGTGATTGCAGTGCCACTCGTTGTGATCGCCGATCTGCCAGCCCCTGGATGGGCGACAGATCCCGCAACCGGTGCGCCAATCGCACTGTTGCTTCCACCAACGCTTCGGCTACTCACACCGATCCTCAATGTGAGCGGCGGGCTAGCACTGCTGACGGGCGCCCTCTTCTCGATCTACGTTTTCATGCCAAAGCGTCGCGTGCTCCCATACTCAAGCGATCCAGACCAGCGTGGTGATGAACTGCTCTTCAATCTCGCGATCGCCCCCGTGGCGCTCACCGTGAACTTTGTGCGCAGTATTCCCGATTCCTGGCGGGCCTGGCGCGCTGGAACACTCAATCGTCGTGTTCCAGCAACGGCGCTCATCGCACTAGGCTCCTTCGTGCCGAGCCTCACTGACACGCTGAATCGCGCCGGCTCCACCGAGGGGTATCAGGTGGGGAAGCTCATCGGGGCGATTCTCCTCCTCGCTGGATTCTTGGCAAGTGTGGAAGCGGCGCGCGAGGTGCGCCTCCCGCTTCTTGGCCGACCGGTCCGGGCGCTGCTCAGGTTGGTTCGCCGCGAGGGGTGACTGGTATCCTGAACTCCAGCACCGCACGGAGGCCCCAATGAAGATCCGCACCGCAGTTCTCCCCGTTGCCGGATGGGGCACCCGGTTCCTTCCGGCGACAAAAGCCGTCCCGAAAGAGTTGCTGCCGATCGTTGATCGCCCCGCCATCCAATACGCCATCGAAGAGGCGGTTGCCTCAGGGATTGAGCGGGTCATTCTCGTCACCAGCGAACATAAGCGCGCGATCGAAGATCACTTCGATATCTCGGCCGACCTTGAGGCAGTTCTTGAACAGCGCGGTGACATTGAGCACCTGCGTGCCGTGCGTGCCGTTGCCGATATGGTGCACCTCGTGACGATTCGTCAGAAAGAGCAGCTCGGCCTCGGCCACGCTGTGCTCATGGCTCGGGATGCCGTGGGCCATGAACCGTTCGCCGTGATGCTCCCTGACGACCTCGTCTTTGGCGCAACTCCTGCCCTCGCCGAACTGATCGAGGCATATGTCGCCACGCAGGCATCGGTGGTCGGCGTGATGCGCGTTTCGCCAGCAGAAACGCATCGCTACGGCATCGTTGATCCCGACACCACGCTCCCAACGAGCGATCAGGGGCGAATCATTCCACTTCGCGGCGTCGTCGAGAAGCCCGACGCAGCGCACGCGCCGTCAGATCTTGCTGTTGTCGGCCGGTACATCCTGAGCCCAAAAATCTTTGAGCGTCTAGAACAGACAACCCATGGGGTTAATGGTGAGATTCAGTTAACAGACGCCATTCACACCCTGGCGCAAGAGCAGCCCGTCGTCGCCCGACACTTCTCTGGAACGCGATATGACGTTGGTTCGCCAGAGGGTTGGCTCCGCGCGAACCTGCATGTTGCGCTCGATCATCCAGTCTATGGACCAATAGTTCGAAAAACTGTTGCCACTGAGAGCGAGCGCCCTACATGACACCATCAGAGCGTGACGAGCGAACGCTGAAGCCTGGCGACGTTGTTGCCGGAAGGTATCGACTGCAGGAGCTGATTGGCGAAGGGGCGGCGGCACTCGTCTTCCGTGCAACCGATGAGGCGCTTGGCCGCGACGTGGCCGTTAAAGTGCTCCGCGCACCACTCGCAACATCTGCCGCTGCCGCTGATCGCTTCCGAGCCGAGGGCAGGGCCGCCGCCATCGTTGCGCATCCAAACGTTGCCGCCGTGTTTGACGTTGCGCCAGAGGGTGAATCACCAGCCATCGTGATGGAGTTTGTTGACGGCGAGGATCTCGCCTCCATGTTGCGTCGCGTTGGTCCACTCGTGCCACGCCGCGCTGCAGCGGTTGCTGCACAAGTTGCACGCGGGCTCGCCGCCGCACATGTGCGCGGCATCATTCATCGCGATGTCTCTTCGCGCAACATTCTGATCAGCAGGGAGGGGCGTGCGCAGATCGCCGACTTCGGCATTGCACAGGCGATGCATGAGGTTGATGGGAGTGAAGCGGCTGCACGAAGCGGCGAACGACCAGAGGGTTCGGTTGGCTATCTAGCACCTGAAGTTTTGGCAGGGAGTCCACAATCAGCGGCCTCAGACCTCTTCGGCCTTGGCGTGGTCCTGTTTGAACTACTGACGGGGCATCGCCCATTCGACCGCTTGAGCGGCGCAGAGTTAAACGAGCGACGCGGTCAGTCGCCCGCACCATCACCACGTGAACTGCGACCCGACATCTCCCCAGAGCTCGAGGCAATCACGATGCGACTCTTGGCACCGAAGCCGAATGAGCGGTACGTGAACGCAACCGCCGCGGCAGATGCTCTTGAGACGTATGTGGTGCAGGCGAATCGCACCGCCGTCCCATCGCGACCGGTCGGCCCAGCCGCTGGCGCTCCGCGCGCGCTTGCCGGAACGCGAGTCGCCCGAGTTGCCGCAGAGGCGGGACCAGGTGAGCCGGAGATGCTTCCAGATCCGAACGACGTCGGCGGCGATCAGCCCGCTGATTCGGACGACACAATGACGACGCGCTCCATGCTTCTAGCAATTGGCGGCGTCGCCCTCACGGCGCTCCTGCTCGTTGGCGGTGTGATCTTGGCACTTCGAATCTTTACTGCCGGGACAGGCCCAGACAATAACGTGAAGGTTCCAAATCTCAGTACCCTGACCTTGGCCGAAGCAATTCCGATCGCCGAGGGGCTTGGCCTTCGCGTGCAAGTGGTGGAGCGGGTGACCTCGTCAGACCAGCCCGTCGATACCATCCTGTCGCAGTCGCCAGGAAGCGAGACGCTGGTGCCGCTCAACACCATCATCGAAGTTCGCGTTGTGGCTGGGAGCGGGTTTGTCGTGGTCCCTGATATTCGTGGGCTGAGTGAGGCAGATGGAATCGCTGCACTTGCTACGGCAAAGCTTGTGCGTGGCGCGACCTTCTCGGAATACTCCGATACCGTTCCCGCCGGCGAACTGATTCAACAGAACCCACGCCCTGGTGTGCAGGTTTCAAGCGGCACGGCGGTTGATCTTGTGGTCTCGCTGGGGCCAGAGCCTTCGCCGAGCCCGTCACCAAGCGCGAGCGGTGCGGATTGGCCACAAGTGCCAGATCTGCGCTGTTCGAGCATCACAGACGCAACAGCGCTCCTGTCGGCGCTCGGCCTCTCGCTAGACGCGCCATCAGCGCTCCTAGACGAAACAGATCTCATTGACACCTTCTCGCCGCTTGCGGGAGTGCTCGTTGAGCCTGGGAGCGAGATTACGATCGTATCGAGCGTGCCCGCGGGGACGTTGCTCGCCGGCTGTACCCCGTAGGGAGCCTAGGCCTCTAGCCCCTCCCAGAGCCCACCACTCGCCCAGCTGAGTCGAGGGCGATCGGGGAGCGTGCCATCAACACCGCGCTCGAGTTGCGCTGCAGCTTGCAGCGGCACCGGCGCCGTCCAGCACTCTCTCACGTCACTCTCGGAAACAAGGCGTCGCTTCTTGTCGATGCCGCAGTACGAGACTTTGCCAATAACGGAGCGGCGCATATGCCGGCAGCTTCCACACGAGGCTGTCGGTGTTTTGCACACCCAGCACTGGCCGGACTCCTCTTGAATCGCGCTGCACGTTGGGCAGCGCCAGGTGAGAGCTGGAGCAGCACTCACGGCTTCACCCGATAGACGCGGAAACTCTGTGTCCCCGAGATCGGGTCACCAACGCTGAGCTCATACGTCACGGTGACGAGGCCACGGCCCTCAGTGTTGAAGTTGTTCGGGAAGTTGTAGTCCCATGCAGCTCGGCCATTGACGTCAGAGGTGACGCACACCGGTGCACTTGGTGTTGCACCCTCTGCCGTGACATACATACACACCCGTACATTTGCAGCCGGTGCACCTGTTGAATCGGTTGCTGTTGCGGTGACACGGAATGCGATCGGCTTCTTACTAAGGATGATCGTTCCTGGGTTTAAAATGATCGAGATTCTACCAACCGATGCGCTCGTGGAGATCTCTACACTCTTCGTTGTCTGGTTACCAGCGCCATCTGTCGCTGTAATCGTCAGAAAATTCGTTCCATCACGAAGCGTGATGCCAATTGAGAATGCCCCCTTTGTTGTCGATCGTCCGCCCTCAATCGTTCCCGTTGTCTCGTTCCGCACCTGAACATCAATGTCTTTATCGGTCTTTCCAGTGACGGTGACAGAGTCACCGTTCATGATTGCGCCTGGTTTTGGCGCTGAAATAGTGAGGGCCGGTGGGCTCGTATCGCGGACAACCGTAACTGGGGCGGAGCGCGTTCCCTCGGCGCCATTCACCACAACGACCGCTTCGATCACGTTGCTGCCAGCTGAGAGGGGAACCTTCGCGACGTCGAAACCTGCGGTTTTCGGCATAACGATCTCAGCACCAGTGATGACCGATCCATCTTCGCGCGTGATGATGATGCGAATGATTGCGTCACTCTTCTTGAGGAGATCCTGCGGCAGGGTGCCACTAATGGTGATCGTTGCGGCAGCGGTGATCGGCTCACTCGGCTCGGCGAGAGTTGGCCGCCCAGGTTCGAGCGAAGGTGGTGGCGGTGTAGGTGAGCCACTGGCACCAATGGAGGTGATGAACGGAAGTGCGACGGCCGCAAGGCCGACTGCCCCCGCAATCACGAAGAGGGTGATGAACGCGGAGAGGGCGGTGGCGATTGTGCCGCCAACACTGCGCGATGTAGCCCTTGATCGCTGGGATGCGGAGTCAACCTGATAGGGGGGCGTGTATCCCTCGGATCGGCCTGGGAGGCCGCGCCGCGGTGGCTTTGAACTCGATCGACGGAAGAGTCCCATAGAGCGATTCTCGCACGCAGCGCGCCGAGACCGCTACGCTCCAACGATGCCCGATCAACCGAGTGACCCGCAGCTGATCCTCGAGATGCGCGATCGCGTCGCGCGCGCACGCGCCGAGGTCGTTCGTGCTGTTGCTGAGGGGCGTGGCCCCGATGCGTGGCGTGCCGCACTGGTGGCGCTAGAGTCGCGCGGACGCTTCGGCATTCGCATGGGGCTCGGGCGATCCAAGGCCCTCCTGCGTGCTCTCGGCTCGCCCGAAACGGGGGTTCGCGGGGCTTTGGTCGCCGGAACGAATGGGAAGGGGAGCGTCGTCGCCCTCGTCTCAGCAGCGCTTCGCGCGGCGGGGATTCGCCATGCTACGACCCCAAAGCCACACCTGGTCAGTTACCGCGAGCGGGTGCAGATCGATGGGCAGCCACTCGCCCCACTCCCCTTCGCCCGGGCGGTGGCGCGCGCCATTGATGCTGCTGACCAAATTGAAGAGCGCGTTGGGCCAGCCACTGAATTTGAGATCCTCGTCGGCGCCATCTTTGAAGCACTCCGCCAGGAAGAGATCACCACGGCGATCGTTGAGGTGGGCCTTGGTGGACGACTTGATGCAACGCATGCGTGGGATGGCGGAGTCGCCGTTGTGACCAATGTGGGCTTAGATCATCAGCAGTACCTCGGCGACACCATCGACGCAATCGCCAAAGAGAAGGCGGCGATCATCGTGCGCGGCGATCGCGCCGTTATCGGTGCGAGCGAACGAGGCGGCGCACTCGATGTAATCCGCCATCGTGCGCAGCGAGTAGGCGCGCCATTCACGATCGCACGTGCTGGCGCAATCCGTTGGCTTGGACGCGATGGCATTGAAGTAGAACTAGAGGGTCGTGGCGCGGTTCGCGTTGGGCTACTCGGTCATCACCAAGGAGCGAACGCTGCAGTTGCAGCGGCGACACTCGACGCACTCCGCGATGCTGGTATTGCTTCTGTAAGTGATGACGAGCTCCGCGCTGGCTTTGCCGCGGCGCGCTGGCCTGGTCGCATGGAGTTGATTCCAGGCGCTCTTGGCGGTGGCGATGAGCGGGACCTACTTCTTGATGGGGCCCACAACGAAGATGGCGCTGCAGCGTTGGCTGCGGCGCTTGGTGATCTTTCGCCACAACTACTCAGCGCTACCGGAACGCGGAATACACCACTTGTACTGATCGCTGCCGTCATGGCCGACAAGTCGGTCGCTGAACTGTGCGCCGCCCTTGCGAAATCGCCAGCGCTGCGCACCGCGCACGTGATCTGTACCACTGTTGGCGATGTGCGATCTCTCGCACCTGAGCAACTTGCTGCTGTGGTCCGTGCCGCTGGGGTTGGTGCGCGGGTGCAGATCGCAGCAAACCCAAACGCTGCACTACTTGCAGCAGCAGAGCAGAGCGGGCCGATCATTGCAGCGGGGTCGCTCTACCTGGTTGGTGCGATCCGTGGCGAGCTGATGCGCCGCGGTGTGCTCCCAGATGACGGCAGCCGTGATGACGTGGCAGGATCAGCTACATGAGTGAGAGCGCAGCGAGCCGCGAAGCAATCAGCCACTCATACGCGCCGATTCCGGCCACCACGATCGGTCCACTGCGAGCGGTGTGGGGGAGCCGCACCTACATCATGGCGGTGGCGAACCTTACCCCTGACAGCTTCTCGGGTGATGGTCTCATGGCGCCGAGTGGCTCAACAAACGATTTTCTGGATCGCGTAGAACAGCTTGCGCGCGACGCGGTTCGCGATGGCGCCGATCTGCTCGATCTTGGTGCCGAGTCAACACGACCAGGCCACACAGAGATCTCAGCGGCAGACGAGATCGCCCGGCTTATTCCCGCCATTGAACGACTTCGCCGCGTGCTCCCAACGCTAGCGCTCAGCGCCGACACCCAGAAGGTTGAGGTTGCCGCCGCCGCACTCAATGCAGGGGCGCACATGCTTAACGACATCTGGGGAACTCGAGCAGGCGATGAGATGCTGCAGCTCGCAGCGACGCGTGGCGTACCGATCGTCGTGATGCATAACCGTAAAGAGGTCACCGCTGGTGAGCAGGCCGCAAATTTCGCCGAGGAGTTCCTGGACGAGATGGCGGCGGTCGCGGCACGCGGTCGCGCACTCGGCATCCTTCCGGAGCAGCTGATCCTGGACCCCGGCTTCGGCTTCGGGAAGGGCCCTGCCCAGAACCTGGTCACCCTGCGCCTTCTCGGTGCCTTGCGTGATTTGGGCCACCCAGTGCTGCTCGGCACCAGCCGTAAGTCCACGCTCGGTCGCGTCATTGACGGGGCCCCAGCCGACCGCCTGGCGGCGACGGTGGCCACCAGCGCACTCGGGGCGCTTGCGGGCGTCGACATCGTGCGCGTGCATGACGTGCAGGAGAACCGCGATGCCGTGCGCGTCATTGACGCTGCCCTCCGCGCGGCGGGGGATCATTCCGATGATGCAATCGGCCCGAATCCGAATCGCGCCGACCGCCCGCCACGCCCACGTCAGCGCGACAGGATCAGTGTGCAGAACGTGCGTTTTGATGCAGCGCATGGCGTGTACCCAGAGGAGCACCAGAAGCCGCAACCGTTCTTCGTTGACGTTGAGGTGGACGCTGACCTTGCCCCAGCTGGTCGTGGCGACGCGCTCGCCGCATCCGTCGATTACAGCGAACTGGTGCGCGTTGCCGTGGAGCGTGTTGGCGCAGGAGGCCACGCCGATCTCATCGAAGCCCTTGCAGAGCGCATCGCCGACGCTGCAATGGAGGTCGTTGCAACGAGCGGAGCAACCGTGTACGAGGTGCGCGTTCGGGTGCGCAAGCCTGAGGCTGCAGTAGCAGCGCCGATTGATTGGGCCGGCGTTGAGGTAGTACGCAAGCCCTAAGGCGAGCTGCGTGCCAATCTACTCCCTTGGACGGATCCCCAACTCCACCGTAATCGTGATGGACGAACCATCGCGAAGTACGGTCAAGGTGATCGTTGTGCCAGGCGAGTACTGCACCAAGAGATCTTGCAGCGGGTGTGCTTCATCAATTGCAGTCTCGTTGACGGCGGTGATGATGTCCCCACTCTTGAGTCCTGCCGCTTCGGCTGGGCTACCAGAGATGATTGGCGATGTGGCGCCATCAGCGACGATCCATGCTCCAGCGCTGACCGGAAGATTATTCTCTCGAGCAACACGTAGGTCAAGTGCGGTGTATCGAACACCGATCCATGGCCGCGACAACGGAACGCCAGCGAGCGCTTGCTCAAGGATTGGTCGAGCGATGTCAATCGGAATCGCAAACCCGATCCCTGCACCCTCTGTAGAGATGGCGGTGTTAATGCCAATCACGGCACCGCTTGAATCAACCAGTGCGCCACCAGAGTTCCCTGGATTGATTGCGGCGTCAGTTTGAATCAGGCCGCTGATCGACCCGCTTTCAGTGGTGATGTCACGGCCGAGCGCCGAGACGATGCCGGCGGTAACTGAGTTGGTGTACACGCCGAGTGGCGAGCCGATTGCAATCGCAGTCTGGCCAACCTTTATGCCACCAGAGCGCCCGAGGGTTGCCGTTGGCAAGCCAGCAGCATCAATCTTTACGACAGCAAGATCGGTAAGAGTGTCGATGCCGTAGACAGTGCCGGTAAAGTCACGGCCGTCCTTGAGGTGTACGACGATTGACGTTTCATCTTCTACTACGTGCTTATTCGTCACGATCCAACCGTCAGCTGAGTAGATCACTCCGGAGCCAATCCCATCACCGTCTGATGTTGTGACTTCGAGGGTGACGATGGCCGGTGAGACGCGCTCTGCAACGGCAACAATCGCCGACTGCTCCGAGACGAGCGTCTGTCGAATCTGCGTCGTAATGTCACCACCTGAGAAGCCGTCAAGGAGAAGGATGGTCGCAACAGCGCCACCACCGGCGCCAAAGAGTAGTGAGAGGGCAAGCATCCCGGCGATTGCACCGCGGTTGAGCGAGCCAGTTCCGGCGCGAAGTGAGTTGCGCGCCGCCTGTAGTGGGCCACTCTCTCGGGTAATCCATGCAGCGGGACCAGTGGCTGGCTCTGGCTCAAATCGGAGCGGCGATCGTCGTTTCACTGGACTCTTTGCGACCCTCTTTGGGGCGGCAGGGGCTCGCTTCGCTTTCTCAATCACGTGGCTTCTCCTTTGGAACTTCAACGCTGTCAGGTGCCACGCTCAATGAGGCGGGCTGCTCACTCACCGTAGAGGATGGCGGATCAGCACGTAGAACACGGCGAAGGCGGAGTGAAGTTTTCGCAACCTCGCCGAGGAGGGCTGCGGCGCGCCGACCGAAGCTGACCAGGGTGGCCGGCCCTGTCTGGGCCGGGGCAGCCTCAGGGAGCTCGTCGTCCACCGCCTCGGGGTCGGCGGGGAAGGTGAGGGCGAAGCTTGTCCCCTCACCAGGGAGGCTTTCGACCACGATGCGCCCCGCATGCATGTCTACGATCGACTTCACGATCGCGAGGCCAAGGCCAGAACCCGTGGCACGAGCGGCCCGATTCGCCGCCGCCAACCCTTCGGTGCCGCGATAGAAACGATCGAAGATGCGTGGCAACTCATCCGATGAGATGCCAACCCCTGTATCGCGAACGGTGACCGTCGCAGCGCCAGTAGAGAGCAGCTGTACCGAGACGAGAACGCTGCCACCACGCGCGGTGAACTTGAGCGCGTTGGCAACAAGGTTGGCCACAGCTTGCCCAACGAGTGCAGCGTCGTGCCGAACAAGCACCTTGCGTGTCGGCATGCGCTCATCGACCGCGACACCCACACGGCGTGCTCCTGCAGCAGCCTGCTCTACCGCCGCGCGCACGCTCGAACGCATGTCACCAACAACAAAGACAGGGCGAGCGATTCCCGCATCAAACCGCGAGAGTTCAAGAATGTTTGACGTCAGTGAATCCATGCGCTCAAACTGTCGGCCCGCCTCAACAAAGAGCTTCTTGCGTGTCGCTTCGTCGGTCGCTGGATCTTGCAATAGATCAACAAACGCCCGTAACGCTGCAAGTGGCGTGCGAAGTTCGTGGGACACATCGGCGAGGTGCTCTTGTCCGCGATCTCGCTCGCGGCGTAGCGCCTGCATTGATCCCTGCAACCGATCAGCCATGAGATTGAATTGGCCAAGCAGTGCCACCATCTCGTCGTTTGCCGCAACCTCAACCCCAGTCGGCACGCGTGCGGAGAGATTTCCTTCGCTAATTTCTGTCGCCGTTTCAGAGAGCAATTGTACCGGCTTGGCAAATCGCGCAGCGGCAATCGTAGAGACAATAATAGTCACGATCATTGCGAGAATTCCGACAAAGGTGATCGTGCCAGTGACGCCAGCAAGTCGCGATGCTCGTGTTGTGAGGGGTGAGATCAGCGTGACCTCAATGCTGATCGACATCGGAGCACCGCCAATAATGACAACATTTGGCTCCAACTGAATAGAATCTCGCGCCTCGCCTGGCTCGAGTACCGCTCCGTCTGAGCTGATCAAGAATTCCGATTCAGCAGCGGGAGAGAAAAACTCTTTATCGGGATTCCATGTGCCGAATCGAACGCGAACATCTGCGCGGGCCACGTCCAGTGCGAGCTGCTGCAGCTCCGGGTCTTGCAATAAGAATCGTTCACGCACCTCTACGTTGAGTTCGCCGTTGCTGTTAAGGATGTCTTTTGTTCCCGCAACACTTTGTGCAAGGCTGCGAACGGCGCTTGACACGGCGGCAGTGCGCGCGGTCTGCGCCGCGCGCTCTTGCGTTTCAAACTCTTGTGAAACACGGTCAACAACTAGGTAGCCAGAGAGAGCAAGGGCCATCGCCACAATGCCAAGGAAGGCAATCGTGAGACGTGCGCGCAGCCCTCGGGGAGGTACGCCGTAGAGGGAATCGGTGAGCGGGCTCAGGCGCCGCTCCGTTCACCACGGTCACTGCGGTCAGAGAAGCTGTACCCCACACCCCGAACGGTCAACACGAAGCGTGGTTTGTTTGGATTTGGCTCAACCTTGTCACGCAAATGACTGACGTGCACATTGATCGTCTTCTCGTCGCCCGCAATTGCTGCGTCGTAATCGCGTACACGCTCAAGAAGATCGCGCCGCGCGAAGACACGTCCCGGCTTCTCGGCAAGGATGCGCAAGATTTCAAACTCCGTTGGAGTGAGAGCGATACGAGCCCCACCGCGGGTGACCTTGCGACGCTCAAGATCAATCACTAGATCTTCTGCGCGAATCAAACGCCCACCCATGGCATCGGCGAGGTCGCCATAGGCGCGGCGCAGCTGCGACTTCACCCGAGTGAGCAGCTCGCGAACACGGAAGGGTTTCGTCATGTAGTCGTCGGCACCCAACTCGAGGCCGAGGATGGTGTCGACCTCCTCGTCGCGGGCGGTGAGGATGATGACGGGGGCCTTGGAGCCCCCAGCGCGCAGGCGGCGGAGGAGTTCAAAGCCATCGATCCCAGGGAGGCGTACGTCGAGGATCAGGAGGTCGGGAGCCTGCTTCATGCCGATCTCGAGGCCCTTGTCGCCGGTCGCCGCCATGAGCGGCAGGTAGCCCTCGCCCTTCAGCGCCACCTCAAGGGCGAGCGCGACGGCTGGATCGTCTTCAACAACAAGGATCGTGGCTGCCATGCGCCGATGCTACACCCCTGACGGGGCTATCCTTCGCCTCGTATGAGCACGCCAAGCGCCCCCCAGGTGATAAACGGCCATCTGACGCCCGCTGCCACCCTCGCGGTGAAGGAGCGCGGCAAGGCCCTGCTCAGCCGGCCCACCCTGAATAAGGACACCGCATTCAGCCGCGAGGAGCGCCGACTCCTTGGCCTCGACGGACTTCTCCCCGCGTCGATCCTGACCCTCGAGGAGCAGGTCGCAGTTGAGCTGGTCAAGATCCGCCGGAAGCAGGATCCGCTCGAGCGCTACATCGGCCTCGCTGCGCTGCAAGATCGTAACGAGACACTCTTCTATCGCCTCATCGTCGAGAACGTCGAAGAGTTCCTACCAATTGTGTACACACCAACCGTCGGTGAGGCGTGCAAGCGCTGGAGCCAAATCTGGCGCCGTGCGCGTGGCGCGTGGATCACGCCAGAAGATTCATCGAGAATTCCAGAGTTGCTCCGCAACGCCTCCGGCGGTGCAGAAATTCGCCTGATCGTCGTCACTGACAACGAACGCATTCTTGGCCTTGGCGATCTTGGCGTTGGCGGCATGGGGATTCCCATTGGAAAACTTTCGCTCTATACCGCTGCTGCGGGGATTCAGCCATCGTGGGCGCTCCCTGTTTCCCTTGATGTCGGCACCGATAACAGTGAACTGATCGCTGATCCAAACTACCTCGGACGTCGAACATCACGACTCCGCGGCGCAGAGTACGACGCATTTGTGGAAACCTTCGTCCGTGGCGTACAGGCTGCGTTCCCTGGCTGCGTTATTCAGTGGGAAGACTTCAAGCAGCAGAACGCAATTCGCATCCTTGAGCGCTATCGCAACAGCGTCCCTTCGTTCAACGACGACATTCAAGGAACAGGCGCAGTTGCGCTCGCCGGCATCATTGCGGCGATCGTTGCGGGCGGCGGATCAGGTACGGGCAAGATTGAAGATCAACGAATTCTCTTCTACGGGGCGGGCGCTGCAACACTTGGCATCGCGCGACTTTTGCGCCACACACTCGCCGCTGCTGGGCTTCAAGGGGAAGCGCTAGATACCGCGATCATCTCCCTTGACTCAAAGGGCGTCGTGCATGAGGGGCGCGCTGAGTTGGGTGATGGAAAGAGCGAGCTCGCACTAAGTGCCGCTGCAGTTTCGGCACTCGGCATTGGCGAACTGTTGAACGCTGGGCTTACGGATGTCATCAACCAGGTCAAGCCAACGATCCTGATCGGCACGAGTGGCCAGGCCGGTGCATTCACTGAGTCGGCGATTCGCGCGATGACGGCGGCCGCAGCGGCACCGCTCATCTGGCCACTCTCCAATCCAACCTCGTGCGCCGAGGCGACACCGAGCGACATCTTTGCCTGGAGTGACGGTCGCGCCGTTGTTGCCACGGGATCACCATTCGATCCAGTGATGGTTGGCGGCACTTCGCGAACGATCAGCCAAGCCAACAACGTGTACATCTTCCCAGGCGTCGGCCTCGCAGCAATTGCGGGCCGACTGAAGTCCATTCCAGATGAGGCGTTCATTGTTGCGGCGAAGACCCTTGCGGCGCTGACCGCGCAGAGCGCCCCTGCAGGCGGGGCGCTCTACCCACCCCTTGCCGATCTGCGATCGATCAGCCGCTCCATTGCGATTGCCGTCATTGAGGCGGGCGCCGCGGCGGGGTGGGCCCCGGCCGCCGATGGAGCGCGTGCCACTGATCTTGTTGATGGGGCCATGTGGAGCCCGAACTACCGAGCCTACGTTCCCGCTTAAACTACCGAACAGCGAAAGGAGGAGTCATGCGAATCGGCGTCTTGCGCGAAATCGTTCCAGGCGAGCGACGCGTTGCCCTCGTTCCCGATGCGGTGACCAAGCTCGTGGCGGCTGGCCATCAGATCGTTGTGCAGCGCGGCGCCGGCGAGGCCGCCGGGTTCCTTGACGCCGCCTACGAGAAGGCGGGTGCAACGCTCGCCGCCGATGCTGCCGCACTTTGTGGTGGCAACCCCGAGATCGTCGTGAAGGTGCGCAAGCCAAGCAGTGCCGAGGCGGCACTGCTTCCAAAGGGTTCGACCCTGGTTGCCCTCTTGACCCCTGGCTCCAACGACGACCTTCTCCCAGCACTGAAGGAGCGTGGCCTCACGGCCCTCGCACTCGAGCTGGTGCCGCGCATTAGCCGCGCGCAGTCCATGGACGTGCTCTCTTCACAGAGCGGCGTCGCCGGCTACAAGGCAGTGCTGGTTGGCGCGAGTGCGCTCGACAAGTTCCTCCCGATGTTGACCACAGCCGCGGGAAGCATCGCTCCTGCCAAGACCTTCGTGCTTGGTGCTGGCGTTGCTGGCCTCCAGGCCATTGCCACGGCGCGCCGCCTCGGCGCGGTAGTCAGCGCCTTCGACGTGCGGTCCGCCGCCGGTGAGCAGGTGCGCTCGCTCGGCGCACAGTTCGTAGAGCCCGCAGCAAAGGCCGAAGGAACAGGCGGCTACGCCCGCGCACAGACCGAGGATGAGGCGGCCCAGAACGCCGCGATCATCGCCGACCACATCAAGAGCCAGGATCTGGTGCTCACAACCGCACTGATCCCTGGGCGCAAGGCACCCATTCTCGTCACCGATGCGATGCTTGCCAGCATGCGACCAGGATCTGTCGTGCTTGACCTCGCCGCCGAATCGGGCGGCAACGTAGAGGGCTCTGTGCCCGGCGAGACCGTGGTGCGCCACGGTGTACAGCTGATCGGCGTCGCGAACATCGCCGCATCAGTTCCGCTCCACGCCAGTCAGATGTTCTCTACGAATGTGCGCACGCTCTTGACCCACCTGAGCGGCGAGAACGGCGCGCTCACCGTGAACGCCGCCGACGAGATCACCGGGCCAATGCTTGTGGTGCATAACGGCGCGGTGCCGGTGAAGGCATCATGACCGCGCTGCTGACTGCACTTGGCGCCGCTACCGCGCTTATTGCCGTGACTTCGGGTGGCACGCCAACTGCTGCAGCGTCAACGACGCTGGTCGATGCGCAGATCGTTGAGGTCTACGTCTTCCTCCTTGCCGCGTTCACCGGCTTCCAGATCATCACCAAGGTGCCACCGCTCCTCCACACGCCACTCATGGCGGCCACAAATGCCATCTCTGCGATCAGCCTTGTTGCGAGCATCGTCATCGCTGGCGCTGAGCGGCCGCTCTTCATGAACATCATGGGCATGGTTGCGGTGGCCGCCGCGACGATCAACGTGGTGGGTGGATTCGTGATTACCGACCGGATGTTGAAGATGTTTAAGAAGACCGAGGCGCCAAAGTAATGGATCAGCAGATCGGCGCACTCTTCGTACAGATCGCCTACATCGGCGCTTCGGCGGCGTTCATCCTCGGCCTTCGCGGCCTAACGAAGCCTGACACCGCACGCCGCGGTATGCAGCTCGCCGCGTTCGGCATGCTGCTCGCCATCATTGGAACCCTGTTGAATCACGAGATTGTGAGCTACGAGTTCATCATCATCGGTCTTGTTGTTGGTACCGCTGTCGGCCTGCCGATGGGTCTGCTTGTACCAATGACCGCCATGCCGCAGCGCATCGCCATCAGCCACATGTTCGGCGCCCTTGCGGTCACGCTCGTCGGCATTGCCGAGTTCTTACACACGCGAGACTACGCGGGCGGCCCCGGCGTGATCAAAATGACCGCGATCGGTTTTGAAACGCTCTTCGGCGCCCTCACCATCACGGGGTCATTTATGGCATTCGGCAAGTTGCAGGGATTCATTCCCGGCCAGCCGATCACCTTCCCTGGGCAGAAGCTGATCAACGCCGCCGTCTTCTTCGGCGCGGTCGGCTTGTATATCGCACTCATCTTCACACAGTCGGGCGGTTCCACTGGCGACTCTGGCTTGATCATGTTCGTCGTAATGACGGTGCTCGCCCTGATCATTGGCGTGACGCTCGTCTTGCCGATCGGCGGCGCCGACATGCCCGTCGTGGTCTCACTCCTGAACTCGTACGCAGGCCTTGCAGCAAGCGCGACAGGCTTTGCGATCGGCAACAACATCCTCATCGTCGCTGGTGCACTTGACGGGGCCAGCGGATTCATCCTGTCGATCCTCATGTCGAAGGCGATGAACCGCTCGTTTGCAAACGTGCTCTTTGGTGCGTTTGGTGGCGAGAAGGCGGCCATTTCCACGAAGAGTGCTGAAGGCCTTACAACGCGGAGCGTCTCGGCAGAAGATGCCGCGATGCGCATCGGCTACGCGCGCAACGTCATCATCGTGCCAGGCTACGGCATGGCGGTGGCGCAGGCGCAGCACGCCGTGCGCGAACTTGCCGAGCTCATTGAGAAGCGCGGTGGTCGTGTGCGCTTCGCCATTCACCCAGTGGCCGGTCGAATGCCTGGCCACATGAACGTGCTGCTCGCCGAAGCGAACGTGCCGTACGACCACCTCTTTGACCTTGACGAGATCAACGAAGAGTTCCACGCCTGCGACGTTGCCCTCGTGCTCGGCGCGAACGATGTCACCAACCCTGCTGCGAAGAGCGACCCAGGCTCGCCGATCTACGGCATGCCGATCCTGAACGTGCAGGATGCCGAGCAGGTGATTGTGGTGAAGCGCGGCATGGCGACCGGGTTTGCCGGGATCGAGAACGAGCTCTTCTACCTCGACAAGACCTCAATGCTCTTCGGCGATGCCAAGAGCGTTCTCTCTCAGGTCGTCACCGAAGTGAAGGGACTCTAGGCACAAATGGAGCTCAATCCCCTCGCACGTGCGGTCAGCACGGTCGCCTTGGCGGCAACCGCCTTCTTTACGCTCGCCGCCTTTATGCAGCTCCCAGCTGACGCTGTTTTGGCGATCCACTGGAACATCAACGGTGTAGCCGATGGCTTTGCTGGCAAAGAGGCGCTCCTGGTTATTCCAGTGACCACAGCGCTCACCGGTGGGCTGCTCTGGCTCGCCGTGCGATATGACCCGAAGCGCGCCAACATCGCGCGCAGCGCCGATGCCCTTGGGCTCGTCGTTGTTGCCCTTTCGCTGCTGGTTGCCGTAACGCAGTCAGCCATCATCAATTCCGGATTCGGCGAGGCGGCGCGCCTCGACAGCGCGGCGCCAATCGTTGCCGGCGCACTGTTCGCCATCCTTGGCTACGCCATGCCAAACATCCGCCAGAACTACACCATCGGCGTACGTCTCCCTTGGACCCTTGAGAGTGAAGCTTCGTGGGATGCGTCGCATCGATTCATTGGCGGGATTTGGATCCTCATCGGCGCACTCACAGCACTCCTCGGCTTCCTTGGGCTGAGCGCCGCAGCGATCCTCACGCTGCTGATCGGTTTGACCCTGAGCATCGCTGGAAGCGTCTTTGTTGCCTATCGCGTCTACCGTCGTGAACCGAGGCGAACGCGCGCTAAGCGCCGCCGGTGATCACCGCCGATCTTCCATCAAGCGAGGCGCTTGCCGCAGCCTCTTTCGCCTTCACCTTTGCCCTCGTTGGTATTGGCGTGCTGATCATTGGAAGTGCAGTCGCTGCCGCCATCTGGGCACGATCACTAAATGGCTGGGCACTTGGCGGTGTCTCGTTTGTGCTGAGCCAGACTGCACAGGTCGTGACACTCTTTCTCTTCGGGCCACTCATTGCGGCCTTTACCAGTGCACCACTCCAAGAGGCGAGTCGCGCGATCATCTTTTCGACCGCCGCACGCGGAGTTCGCGACGAACGACCGACGGCCGCTTTTGGATTCGGGCATGGCGCCATCGACCTACTGACAAGCTCACTGATCCCCACGCTCTCTGCGGTCATCATCCTTGCTGGCATTCGAGACGGGAGTATCTTTGTTGGACTTGATGCTGAGGTCACCGAAAGGGTGCACACGGTCGCCATTTTTCTTGCCAGCCAGACTCTTCTCACCGGAGCTCTGCTCGTTGCGCAGAGCGCGCTGATGCTTGGGTTCCATGCGCTCCTCACGATGATGGTGCTCCGCGCCGTGGTTCGCGGTGGAGGTGCGCGCACAGTTAGCCTCGGGCTCCTCCTACCGATTGCAATTCATATGCCGGTCGCTGTGGTGCGCACGCTCTTTCCCATGGCAACGTTGCCAGTACTACTAGGCGCCCTGCTCGTGGCGCTCCTCGCGTATCGACGAGGTCAGCGAGCTATGGCGGAGTCGGCTCCGATTCAGTAGGCGACGGAGTCGGTGACTCGGTCGGGGACTCAGTCGGCACTTCGCTCGGCGTCTCGCTCGCTGGTGGCGTCAAGCTCGGGCTCGGCAACACGTAGCCCTCTGGTGGTGTCAGCGAATCACATGCGGGCCCAATCACTCGATCGCCGCCGTTCTGTCGATTCCACAAGAATATTCTTGGGACTTGCGCGCTGCACACAATCTCGTAGGCGAGACTCTTGCCAACATAGCGCCAGTGCCACGCCTCAGCGCCATAGCAACTCAGCGCGATGTTTGCTGCCCCCGCTGGATATGAACGAATGAATCCAAATTTGTACGCCTGTGCTTCAAGCCAGAGGGCTGTTCGTGAAGTGGGGAACTTCGGGTTGCTCCACGCAACACCGGTAAGGCTCCCGATGTCCACAGTGGTGCCGAGCTGATGCTCTGAGTGCCCAGGAACGGCACTGTACTTTCGGGCCTGCTGTAGACCAGATTTGGCCACCCACTTAGCAAAGACTTGGACCTGCGCGGAGTAGGAGCGGTACGCAGAGAGAATCTTCAGCTGAATATTCTCCGCCGCTGCTGCAGCAAACATGGCGCTGAGCGCATCGGCTGCCTCACGCTTCAACCAGTAGCCACCCTTGGGGCTGATGGCGCCGCGCCAGGTGATGCGCACGAGGTTCGTAGGCCTATAGCTCGACGAGAGGCGATACATGGGGTCAAGAACAGAGATGGCCCACTGACTTGTGCGCCAGTTCTTTGTGGTGACCGCTCCTTGAATGCCAATTGATGTGCGCGTGATGACGATCTTGCGCTTGTTGATCTCGGAGCAGGCGGTGATCGGGGGCACCTCGACCGATTGCGGGGCAACTCCCGCCGCCACAACCCCACCCCCTGGAAGGGCGGCTCCGAGGACGGAAGCACCCAGAATAAGGGCGAGCAAGGGCACAACACGCAGCAGGGGCCGGGAGTGGTGAGCACGGTTCATGGAGATAGTTTGGCGCATTCCCATCTTGAACAAATAGTGGGCTAATGCTCGAGGCGCACCATGGAGAGGAACGAGGCAGATTGCCTCGGATATTGGGAAGGAGCCATGTATGGCACGAACAGGGAAGCTCACTCCGAACACTGGCGTTCGTAACAGCCTGCCGGTGATCTTTGGCGCCGCGGCGCTGGTCGCTGCTGGAGCACTCGCAGGTGCTGCGCTCACAAACGGCGGACCCGACGGTCGAGACGGTCGTCACCCTGAGCGAGGGGCAGAAGCCCGCATGGAGATGGACCAGGACGGTGACCGCAACGGTGGCGAGCATCGGGGTGCGGGCGGCCCGCACAACGAGGCGGACCTCACTGGAGCGGTTACCAGCGTGAGCCCAACTGAGCTCACCATTGCACTCGCTGACGGAACGACCAAGACGGTCGTGCTCGAAAGCTCGAGCCAGTACTTCACGAAGACGGCGGGCACCGCTGCCGACCTGGTCGCCGGATCGTATGTGTTGATTGAGGCAGGAGCGCCGAATGGCGACGCAGGAATGGAGGTTGCGGGCATCGCCGTACTAGCTTCTGGACTCACTGATGCACATGTTCACCTCGGTCGACCTGCGAAGGTCACCGCCGTGAATGGCAACACACTCAACCTTGAAGTAACCACGCATCACGGGGTGAAGACGCTCACCGCAACGCTCGGCGTCAACACGCTGATCAGCAAGGTGGCATCCGCAACGAACGCCGACGTCACCGCCGGCAACACTGTGGTTGTTGATCTAGGCCGAGAGGCAGCAGCTGCCAAGTCGGTATTGTTCGTCAAGTAACGGACGCACCTAGTTTTCGCGCGACGCCGCTGGTGGTCCTCCTACCAGCGGCGTTGTTGCGCCTAGCGCTTGCGCGATCGAGCGGTTCGGCGTGCCTTTGTAGCGCGAGGAGCATTGCGTGCGATGCGCCGTGTTCGTAGCAGTGATGCCACGATGGAGATCGTCAAGATGGAGATCACAATCACCAAGCTGACGAGCGGCGGCACCTTCCAGTCGTGATTGATCGCCGGCAGGATCATCTTCACGCCGATCCACATCAGCACAAAGCCGAGGCCTGCGCTCAGGTAGTGGAAGCGATCCTTCGCATCGGCGAGCAAGAAGTAGAGATTGCGTAGTCCGAGGATTGCGAACGCGTTTGATGTAAAGACAATGAACGGATCCGACGTGATGCCGAAGATGGCTGGAATGCTGTCGACCGCGAAGACCAGGTCAATGATGCCAATAACGGCGATCGTCAAGAAGATCGGCGTAAAGACACGCTTCCCCGCCTTGATCACCCAGAAACGCTCTTCGTTGAAGTCGTTGTTCACGTGAATGAAGCGACGCGCCAGCTTGATCGCCGATGGCTCGCTCTCGTTCGCGTGGCCACCAGTGCGCAGCATCTGCACGCCGGTGAAGAGGAGGAATGCACCGAAGAACCAGATGATCCACTCGAAGCGCTCAATGAGTGCGGCGCCAATCAAAATCATGATGCCGCGCAGCAAGAGGGCGAGAAGAATGCCCCACATCAACGCGAGCTGCTGCAGCTTCTTCGGCGTCTTAAGGGCCGCGAAGATCAGCGTAAAGACAAAGATGTTGTCGACGGAGAGCGACTTCTCCACGAGGTAGCCGACGAAGTATTCAGTCGTCTTGGTAGCGTCGTTCCAATAGATCTGCATGGCAAAGCCGAAGAGGATGGCAAGAACAATCCAAACGAGTGTCCAGGCGGCAGCCTCTTTGACCGGCACAACGTGGGTGCCATTCTTTCGCAGGAGGCCAAAGTCAATGGCGAGCGCAACGACGAGGAAGATTCCGAAGCCGAGTCCGAGTGGTGTGAAGAGCTCGTTGCCGCCCATGGATCCCCCCTTGCTATTCGCCGTTGTGGCGTTGAAGCAATGGTAGCCGAGGGAGGGTAGCGTGCCCGCCCGTGATTAGGTCCGAGCGAGACCGCCGCTCGCGGCGTCGTGGCTGTAGGAGCGTGCGCAGGCGCTGCAGCTGAGCGTGGAGCCCTCATTAGGCAGGCGGTTGCCGCAGTCGCACACCCAGCCGATCCGCTTGGCCGGGCTACCAACCACAAGGGCACGTGGTGGAACGTTGCGGGAGGCGACGCCGCCCGCACCAACCATGCAGTAGTCACCCAGGGTGATCCCGGCCACGATCACGGCGCCAGCACCAACCGAGGCGCCATCGCCCACGCTGATCGGGCTCACCACCCAGTCGCTGGCCGCCGCAAGGCCGCCATCGGGCGTTTGGGCGCGCGGGAAGCGGTCGTTCGTGAGGATCGCATTGGGACCAATAAAGACGCCGCTGCCAGCGGTTACCCCGTGATAGACGAGGGCGAGGTTCTGCACCTTGCAACGGTCACCAAGGACTACGTCGGCATCAATGAATGCGCCGCGGCCAATGATGCAGTCGGCACCGATCTTTGCACCACGGCGCACCACCGCGCCACCCCACACCTTGCTGCGCGCACCAATCGTTGCGCCATCCTCAACCATCGCCGTTGGATCAATGAACGCAGTTGGATCAATCATTGGGCAGCGACTCCGTTTGGTCGACCGAAGCCGATGCGCTTCGCGCCAGTTGGCAGCTTCGCGCCAGCGCAGGCGTTGCGTCCATCGATGAGTACCTTCAGCCCCGGGAAGAGTGTCGCGAAGTCCATCGTGCGATACGCGGCGTCAGCGGTTGCAACAACGACGGCACTAACCTGCGCGTTCGCACCGCCGTCCCATGGAGTCATCTTGAGCGCCGCAACGTCATCGGCACTCAAGAGCGGGTCGGCACCAAGAACCGTTGCGCCACGCGCACGGAGTGCATCGGCAACAAGTGGGCCTCGCGCATGCGCCAGCTCACGAACACCTTCGCGATAGGTGAGTCCGAGCACCGCAACCGTTGCCCCCTTGAGGGTTCCGAGCTGATTCGCTACGGCGTCAACGGCGCGATCTACCTGACCATCGTTGACTGCGCGTGCAGTCTTGATCACATCAAGGTCGCCATCGGTCGAGAGGATCATGCGCGGATAGACGGGAATGCAGTGCCCACCAACGCCGATGCCCGGTTCATGAATGTGTGAGTACGGCTGCGAGTTCGCGGCGCGAATCACCTCAGAGAGATCAATGCCGTGTCGATC
>Ga0315901_10001462_pt1 | contig 34212 bp, 32 predicted proteins | sample LakEriMetagenome_10_FD_203761 | JGI IMG/M metagenome (GOLD analysis project Ga0315901, IMG submission 203761) | Freshwater fungal communities from buoy surface, Lake Erie, Ohio, United States - Buoy 2 MA116 | ecosystem: Environmental > Aquatic > Freshwater > Lake | place: USA: Lake Erie, Ohio...
GCACCATCTTTTTAAGTTATAAAACAATGAACGGCAAACAGGATTTAGGCCGCCTGATTGAAGATGCGCACACGCTGAGTTATAAGCACACCATCAAAGCAGAATACATTAATCCTATAAGCATACATCCCAAACCCGATGTTTATGGTTTGTATTATGACGTAGGCGGTAATGCCGCCTCCAATGTGCAATTTTTTGTTACAGACAGCAATCATCATTTTATACGTGGAGCCTTGTACTTCCGCAATACGCCAAATATAGATTCCATAGCACCTGCGCTGAACTATGTAAAACAAGATTTAACGCATCTAATCAGCACCTTGAGCTGGAAGCAATAGGATGAATGGAGCCGGATCAATCCAGGTACCAGGCATTTACTCCAACGAAATCTGCGTTTTGTTACCTTGGCTTTAGCATCAGGATATAGAAAAAGTAAAAGGTTTGGGCTCAAGCCCCTGTAGGAAGTAGAGGTTTACCCTGCCGGCTAAAGCCGACAGTAAGTAAACCTTAGTATTAATAAGCGTGGCGCATAGTGGCTTAAAAAATGGCTTCGCTTAAATGAATGTTATGGGGCAACAGAAGCATTTGAACGCAGCAAAAAAATACATTTTTAGTTCAATAGCAGTTATTTCACAGCCTGACGTTTTGCAGCTACCCGAAGGTGGCGATTTCGAAGCACTTCACTGTCAACTAAGCACAAACATTGATAAAAGCACAAAGCTTGATTTAACCATTGAACCGCCACTTTTGGGTAGGTGTTGTTGTGTGCCGTTTTTCTAGTCGTTTGTCTATTGTTTTACTTGGTCAATAGGTATAATATAAGTCGTGTAAGAACTATGCGTTGTTGGATATGCTTGAATTATTAGAACCAAACTGTCATTGCGCAGTCCAAAACTTAACTTATTAATGTCATCACTTGTTTTAATTAAAGGATAGTCAATGCCATTGGATTTTTTTTGGTCAGGAAATAATTTGTCAAAATAAGTTTTAATTTTTGTATTTAGATGGTCTGTTTTATTTCTGTCAATTTTAAACTCTTTATTCCCATATATAATTTTATTTTTAACGTCAGCTGTTAGTGAAATAGAGGAAGGTGTCCAAGCATTACCACCGTGTCCCACATCTGCGATCATTAATTGGACTACGGATATAATACTGTCGTTTTTAGTCAAAACTTCGAAACTGCTACTGGCAGCCGCTGGAATGTTTTGCATCCTGTCTTCATCAGTATTTTCAGTATCAAGGCAACCACCACCATATTCCTTTTCAGCGTTATCAATATAAGAATTGAAATTTTTGCTAAAAATGTCGTTTAACTGATTTTCAAAATTCTTGTCAAGAAGGCCTTTAATTTTTGGAAAAGTAGATTTGTAAATCACAAAACAGATGTCCTTCAACTCTTTCTCTTCAACTATTACAGAGTCTATTGTAATTTCGTTTTTAAGTTCTTGCTTGTCTATTGAATTGCTTTCAGCTTGGTTATTAGAGTAATTAGCGCAACCGACTGTCAATAGAGTCAAAATGATTGATGTAATCTTATTCATAGTTTGTTTTTTGTTTAAAATGGCCTATAACGTCAGACCGTGAAAATACTATCCACACATCACATGTCCAAAACAAACCTTACAAATACTCACATTAACAATTACCTTCATGGTTTGAAAAAAAATCATGAACTACATCATACCCCTAAACCGCTATCAAACATCATTCGGCAGCTTAGATGAAAGCATCAGCAGCGACAATGCCGCACGTGTGCTCGATGCCTTTGTAGAGAAACTGGATTTGAAACAACTTACACCGACCTCAGAGGACTGGAAAAAGTGAACGGAGAACACAGCCTGATAGCCTTAGTATATAACCTGCGAAGAACGATAACGATATTAGGAACAAAAGACATACTGGAAAAACTCAAGAACTGGAAACCGGACTATAAAGGGATAGTCTGTGCGCTGAGAAAACAGACCTCATTAGAAGCGAATAGCGCGAAGATAAAAACAGCGTGGCGCATAGCCGCTTAAAAAACAGCTTCGCTTAAATGAATGTTATGAGGCAACAGAAGCATATATGAGCAACAAAAAAACACCGTTGCGATGCATTGTAAGTTATTTCACAGCCTGACGGTTTCGGGGTTTGCGTTCGGGCGGGTTTCGGAGCACAAAACTGTCAACCAGCACTACACTTAAATAGAAGCACAGAGCTCCAAGTTTGCACGTCACCCCGCCTGAGGCAAAACCCGTGTTACCTGCTGCCCTTATTGTCAGCGTTAATATTTGTCCCATGTTATGTCTTTAAAACCACTTTCGGACGCCCATTTTCTCCAAACAGCTTCCAAAATTTCATTGTCCCTTTGTCCTGTAGGATACTTGTAAGTTTGTAGTTTGTCGTTCTTGTCACGTTCATGTGTTTCTAGAATATGTAAAGTAACAAACTCATTCTTTTTGCCCTTATATGGTGGCAAACAAAGTGATGGATTTTCTTCAAGTGCTTTTGATATATTGACATTGTTTGTCCTACAATAAGCCCTTATCTTTTCAATTTCTAGATAACCAAAGTAAAATTGACTGTTTGTTCCCTTTCCAAGATATTCCAAATATCCGTCTGTAAAAATGTAAATATGATTTTCGTATTTTATAAAAGTTGTATCAATACCATCTGTTACAAATAAGTCTTTCTTAACGATGGGTTCTTTTTCTAGTTTATCAATTAGTATACTAATTAGGTCAAGCCCTTGATTCCGTGTGGTAGCATAAACTTCCTTAACTTTTACTTCAAATTGTTCAAGCCCTCTTATTAGTCCAGCGTTAGCATATGGTCCTGTAGAATTGATAAATTGTTGTTTATCGCCTAGTTTTTTAATATCGTTTATATCGATTTTAGCAGCAACTTTATCTGAAATTGCAGAAAATGAGATAGAAGATTTGTCGCCAATTTTCTCGCCTGGCTTAACACATTCATTTTTAAAATATTGTATTATTTTTTGAATTTCTTCAATGTCTTTTGGTGGCTTATTGTCAATTCGACTGGATAGGTCTGAAAGTATGACAATGTTTTGATAAGTTAAATGCTTGTTCTGCGATTCTGAAACACATGAAACTAAACAAAGCAAGATTGAACAACAAAATAAAACGGATTTCATCTTTCTGGATAATTACTTATTTGAGATTATTTGTTCAATTTCTTTTACTCTTACAGCAACTTCATTTGGTGCGTAGTATGTTGGTAAAAATTCGACAAAACCAGATTTGTATGCAGAAATAACAGTATCGAAAATTACATCGGTGAATATTTTGCCGCTTATAATTTTTGCGTTAAAATCATCATAAATGCTTTTTATCTGCTTTTGTAATTCAGAATATTTATTTTCAATTTGTGTTTGTTCTGAATTCAATGATGATTCTAGTTTTAGTATTTCTCCTTCCTTTTCTTTTATTTCTTCATCCTTTAGTTTGATTTTATTTACAAGTGAATCTTTGGTAGAATTCAGTTCTATTAATTCTTGGTCTAGGATTTGAATTTTTCGGTCTTTTTCTGCATCAACTATGTCTCTCCTTGATTTTTTATAGGCTGTCGTTATGTTCTCAATTAAGTAGTGCGTAATTATGAGAGGAACCATGCCAAACATAAATATCATCCAAAACTCACCTTCTTTTACAACTTCCCATAGTTTCAAAGTTGATTCTGTTCCTTTCAGCAAATTTTTTATTTCATCCGTATTAATTGCAATCATGGCAGCCACAATAACGTCAAATATTAGTAAGCCAACCCAAAAGAGTAAATTGTTCACAAATTTTCTTTCACTACCAATGAGCTTTATATTTGAAAGCAATACAGGGAACATGAAAAAGATAGTTGCAATAAAACCAAATAATGCTCCTTCTTGTCTAAATACCTTAACAATTGCGTTTGCATCAACCAGTTTTGGTAAGCCGGGATTTACACCTACTTCAAGAGAATTTCGAATCACATTGCCTTCAAACAACATTTTGTATAAGGCTGATGCAAAAAAGACAGACAGATAGCATACAAAAACAACTAAGAAAAATGAGATAAGTATTGTAGCTGGTGACCAAAATGGTTTTACAATAAAGGATTGTTCAAGAGATTTTCTTTCTAGTTTATTTTTCTCAATCTCCTTGTTTATTTGTAAAAGACCTTTTTCCCCAGTGTTTTCATTACCTGATTCTAGCGCTGATTTTTCTTGTTTAATAGCATTTAATTTATCAGATGTTTGTCTTCTTTCTATTTCATTATTTCTCTTAGCAATTGAAGTATTCTCTTGCTTTTCGGTCTCCAAATTATTTTTCATGCTTTCATAAGCACTGAATACATTAAAAGTCAAAACATTTTTCTTGCTGCTTAATCCTTCATCTGTAGCGTAAGCTTTTATAACTTCTTTTATATTCCCATATTCTACTCTGAATATGTCGGTATTCCCTGAACTTTCTTTTGAAGTATCATAACCTTGTTTATGATATTCGTCTGTATTTATTTGAGCAGCAGAATATACTAGGTTGTGTAATTGTTGGGAAAAGGTGTCTATTGCATTTGTTTGTCTCACTGGTTCTGGCTTTTTTTCTGGTTCTTGAATTACTGCATTCACTGCTATATTATGGTCTATGTTATATTTAAGTCTTTCAAATTCCGAATATAATTGGGAATATATTGATGGGTCGTCTGAAACATGAATATTTTCTACATTATTGTTACTTGCATTGTAAGAGTAATTATATGAACCATTTATTGAAATTTTGTTGTCGATTAGGCAAAACTTATGGTGCATAATACCACGTGAGTCTCCAGTTTCAAAAGCATGAACGGTTATGCCTGCTCCCTTGAACATCAACTTCACGGTTTCGTTCTGGACATTTGAAGATAAAATGATGTCAATGTTTGTTGTCCTGTTTTTTGCTTCAATGATAGCATTAGCAATATCTCTGTCAGTGAACCAAGCCATAGCAACATATATTGAAAGATTGGCATTATTTATTTCAGTCAATATTCGCTGCTTAATATCAGTTCCGCTTGTAATTATGTCATTCATGTCTTAATTGTTATGTCGTTTATCTTGATTATGTCGTATTTAGGGTTCCAGGTAACGGTTTCGGGCTTTGCGTTGGTGGGTTTTTGAAACAGTAAACTGTCTAACAGTACCAACGTTTATTATTTGCTCAAATGTTTCTATTCGCACTGTCTGCCCACTAACGCAAAACCCGTGTTACCAGTAGCCGTTCTTCTTTCGTTCGTTGTCATTCGGTTAATAATAAGTCTTTTAACTTGATGTTAAATTCAGTTTCTAAATATTGTCTTGTCGTGAGTTGTCCTTGTAAAGAAGCCTTTATAAGTTGGCTTGTAAATAGTCCTGATTTGCTTTTCCATTTTGCTTGTTTGCTGTCAACGGATTTTAACCAATCAATTTTTACAAGAAACTCAGATTTGTCATTGTCACAGTTGTCAAAAATATTTGGTTCTTTAAGTTTAAACTGTCGCAATGATTTTCCATCAATTTTAAAGTCATTTACTCTAACAGCTTTTTCTGTCACACGTCCAATACCAACGTAACCGTAATTTTTCAAGTAAGCAACAACAATATCACCTGGCTCCAAAGTCCTTAATGGGTCACTCCATTTTTTATCTTGTCCAGCCGATAAAAAACCAAACTCTTTACAGTCAGCCCAACACCTGTGAGGTCCTTCTCCAACATTCACATAATATAGTCCGTTGTTGAAGTCAAAACCGGAAAGGTCTTGATGAAAAGTGTCGTGCGGTCTGAATTTGTCAGCAAAGTGTCCAGATGATAGATTAGTTAAGTTTCTGCCCAGTTTCCAGATTAGAGTTTTCTCAACTAAAAACGCTTCCTTCTCTGTTAGTTCCTTAGCAATAACTTTTATAATTGGTTCAAGTCCTTCTTTTTTTATTGCTTTTATTCGTTTGGCTTTTTCTGTGTCACTGTCGTCAGTAAGATGAGCATTTTTTCTACTACCAGTCCCTTTACCATAATAGAACTCTTCAAAGTTTCTTGGGTCTATGTAAACATAAACGTAATATGTCGCTGTGTTGTCTGTCATACGGTTACTGGTAACGTTTTCGGGCTTGGCGAAGGTGGCGATTTTCACCACAAATGTTGATGCGAAGAACCAAACTTTGATTAACCACAAAACTGTCTGCGGTGCACTGAACCGCCACTTTTGCCAAACCCGTGTTATGCCTTCGTTGTTCTTTTTCTGTCGTCATAGTTGTCCGTCTTTTCGTGTGCTTTCTTTAAAGTCAAAACCGGTCAAGTAAACAATTTTCCATTTGTCGTTTTCTTTCACTACTCTGAATTTATATGCAAACTCTTTCCAACTTGAATGTGTGTCTGCACTTAAATTTCCCCAAGTCCATTCTAATTCTCCTTCGTTGTCTGTTAATTTAATAACTCGGACTTCAACCTTGTTCCAATCGTCATTGTCTTGGCAGTTACACCAAGGGCTATGGTCGTTGGCGAAAATAAATGTCGGCAAGTCACCAACTAACCACTGGTCGTAATTACCATTTCTAAGTCCTTGGTCAAGTGTCAAAATTATTTGGTTGTAGTTTTCAATAAACTCTGTAGCAAAGAAATTTGTCTGTTGAAGTTTGTCAAGATTTTGTTTGTGCTTGTCTAGGTCAAAGCCAATGTAAACGCTGTCTTTGCTGTCAGTAAGAATAGGAAGTAAGTCAATAGTATTTTTACTGTCCGACCAATTAAGAACTTGTCGGATAAGATTTTGAATTTGCTCTTTGTCGTTTGCTGAAGTTGATACCTTTTCTTCTGTCACTGAAGCCGTTTTGGTGTCCGATTGATTACAGCCGAAAAGCAGAAGTCCAAATATTAAAGTCGTTAGTTTAATGTGTTTCATTTCTTGTCTGTTCGTTGTCTGTGGCGGTCGTTTTACAATGAGGCATAACTACCTTATACTTGCTATAAAAATATGCCAATTAATTAATTTTAAGTTTATTGGCGCAGTTGCGCCTGGTGTTAATATCCCAATATCGTGTACTAAAATTATCATAATGTATATTGTCTTTTATAAATAACTTTTCAAAAATATAGATTTTATTTTGTTTAAAATTCCTGTTTGATTGGCTAATACCGATTAAACCAAATGTTTAATTGCCCGGCATTTTGGGGCTATACACATAAATGAATAAATTATAGCTAAGAAGTAACTGCTTAATAGTTCCATAGCCGGCAGCAAGTAAACCTTAGTATTATTAAGTGACGTAAAGCTGATTGTTTATAGCTCTGATTCCTATTACCTCGGATCACCACTCGCAACGGAATTACCATTTATACCAAGCAACCGGTCTATCTTTAGCGCTGGAGATTTCAAGAATGGGAGTTGAGGTGGCAAGACCAATTTTAGGACTTTTTTAGCCCTAATCCCCAATTTTATATTGTTTTTGGTGATTATAATCCCCAAATATGTAGTATATTTGGGGATTATGATTAAAAGGACCCTTTCGGAGGTTATCCAAAATCGATTTTTTAAGGGAAAAGCTATTCTCTTATTAGGGCCGCGACAAGTAGGTAAAACCACTTTAATTCAGGAACAGATAAAAGAAAAGGAGTACCTGTTTTTGAATGGTGATGATCCTTCCATCAGAAGTATGCTCGAAAATGCCAACGCTACCCAACTACAATCAATTATCGGAAATTATAAAATTGTATTTATCGATGAAGCACAAAGAATTTCAAATATTGGTATTACCTTAAAACTAATTACCGATCAATTTAAATCGGTGCAGCTTTTAGTTAGTGGTTCTTCGTCGTTTGAAATAAATAACAAAACGCAGGAGCCTTTAACAGGTAGAAAATTTGAATATCATTTATACCCTATAAGCTGGGAAGAATTTGAAGGTCAGGTAGGATTTATAGCATCGCAACAACAATTGGAAGAACGATTAATTTATGGGATGTATCCAGATGTGATAAATAATCGTCAAGATGCAAATAGTGTATTAAGGGAGTTAGGCTCAAGTTATCTTTATAAAGATGTGCTCTCTATTATTGGAATTCGAAAGCCAGAAATTTTAGAAAAATTATTAAAAGCACTAGCCTTACAAGTAGGAAATGAAGTTTCCTATAATGAACTAGCTAATTTATTGGAAATCGATAAGGCTACCGTTTCTAAATATATTGATCTCTTAGAAAAATCTTTTATCATTTTTCAGTTAACCAGTTTTAGTAGAAATCAGCGAAATGAAATAAAAAATAATCGTAAGATTTATTTCTACGATAATGGGATTCGAAATATGATTATTAATAATCTTAATCCTATTGATATTAGAAGTGATAAGGGTGCGTTGTGGGAAAACTTTTTGATTTCAGAACGAATTAAAATTCAAAATTATCATCAACATTTTTCGAATAACTATTTCTGGAGAACTATTCAAAAACAAGAAATAGATTTTATAGAGGAGCGAAACGGAAGTATTTGCGCCTATGAATTTAAATGGAAAAGAAGCGGAAGAAATAAAATTCCAAGATCATTTATAGAAAATTATAAAGCAACGGGAATGGTGATTGATAAAGAGAATTTCAGGGAGTTTGTTTTATCAGATCATTTTATAATATAGAATCATTGACGCTTCATCTACCACTGCCCCATGAAATACCATTGATATACTCCATTTAAATTTTGTACACCATAACTGCGGGTTTAAACCCAATGCTGTTGCATGCTATTACATGTTTCAATAAAAAAAGGAGCCTTACTTTGACCGCGAAGTTATTTACACATGCCCAACGCCACGCAACCGATATTGACACGGTTTTAGGTTAAGTATTTGTTGAAAGTTTTTTAACGCAGGTCTCTGAATTAATGTTCGTAAAAATGATGTCTTGTACATCAGTATGAGCAGAAGATTGAGAAAACTTTTCAGCTTCCCGCTGCATATCGTCAATGTCTCCAAGCGTGATGTAATTTTTAAGTATTGCTAAACGCATAATGATTTTACTTATAGGCGTATGATTTTCCATATCTGATTACTCGAGTTAGTTGCCCGAAAGTACCCTTAGCCATTATTAAATCAAAATGATTTTTAAAAAAACGTTGACGCACTGTTTAATAATAAATCGTAAGCGTCAGATATCAATAAGATTCGTTTAATATATTAATTAGCCCTGTACTATACTTTACTTCCCTCTACTTTATATTTTTCTGTTCAAAAAAATTTGCCAAACATTACCTTTGCCCGACTCTAAACGGAAGCAAACGCTTAACGCTTCTTCGGGTCGCGCAGCACGGCTGCACTTCAACATAAATTACTTATGCCGAAAGACTCCTCCATAAAACACATTCTCATCATTGGCAGCGGCCCTATTATCATCGGGCAGGCCTGCGAATTTGATTACTCCGGCTCTCAGGCTTCACGCTCGCTGCGCGAAGAAGGCATCCGCGTATCGCTGATTAACAGCAACCCGGCCACCATCATGACCGACCCGGTAACAGCCGACCACATTTACCTTTTGCCTCTGGAACCCGAATACCTTATTAAAATTCTGGAAGAGCAAAAAAACACTTCACATCCCATAGATGCCGTACTGCCCACTATGGGTGGTCAAACCGCACTGAACCTGTGTAAGGAAGCCGACGAGATGGGTATATGGAAACGCTTTGGGGTGAAGCTGATTGGTGTGGACATTGAAGGTATTGAGCGTGCCGAAAACCGCGAAGTGTTTCGCAAGCTGATGGGTGATATTGATGTGCCTGTGGCGCAGTCGCGCACGGCCAACTCCATGCTGGAAGGAAAAGAAATAGCACAGGAGATTGGATTCCCGTTAGTTATTCGTCCGTCATACACCCTTGGAGGTACAGGCGGCGGCTTTGTACATAAGAAAGAAGAATTTGAAGCAGCGCTGGAACGCGGATTAAAGGCTTCGCCAAGTCATGAAGTTTTAGTAGAAAAAGCTGTTCTGGGTTGGAAAGAGTACGAACTGGAACTGCTGCGCGATGCAGATGATAACGTAGTGATTATTTGCGTGGTAGAAAATTTTGACCCCATGGGTGTTCATACCGGAGACAGTATCACCATAGCGCCGGCAATGACACTCAGTGATACCGTATATCAGCGCATGCGTAATATGGCTATGCGGATGATGCGCTCACTGGGCAATTTTGCCGGAGGCTGCAATGTGCAGTTTGCCCTTAATCCTGAAACAGAAGACATCATAGCCGTGGAAATTAATCCGCGTGTGTCGCGCTCTTCGGCCCTTGCCTCCAAAGCTACAGGATATCCTATAGCCAAGATAGCCGCCAAGTTGGCCATAGGTTATCGGTTAGATGAGTTGCGTAATCAAATCACCAAAACCACTTCGGCCTATTTTGAGCCCGCGCTGGATTATGTAGTGGTAAAAATTCCACGCTGGAATTTTGACAAGTTCGCCGGATGCGACGAAACGCTTGGCCTGCAAATGAAGTCGGTTGGCGAGGTGATGAGCATTGGCCGCACCTTTATTGAAGCCTTGCAAAAAGCCTGTCAGAGTCTGGAGAACGACAGCATTGGCCTTGGAGCAGATGGCAGACAATGGAAAAAATCGGAAGAGATTTTAGACCGCATACAAAAACCGCATTGGGACAGACTGTTCAGAATTAAAGATGCATTAACACTTGGCGTGCCCGTAAAAACCATTCATAAACTTACACAGATTGATGTGTGGTTTCTGAACCAGATCAATGAACTGGTAAAAACAGAAATGGAATTACGTAAGTACACACTTGAAAATATACCGGCCGATTTGTTGCGCGACACCAAACAAAAAGGATACAGTGATGCACAGATAGCAATCATTCTGAATGATAATGAAGAAGCCGTTTATGCAAAGCGCAAAGAATACAACATCAGGCGAACCTATAAACTGGTAGATACCTGTGCAGCGGAGTTCCCTGCACAAACCCCCTACTACTACTCTACATTCGAATCGGAGAATGAAAGCATATCCAGCAACAAGAAAAAAATTATTGTATTGGGCTCAGGGCCCAACCGAATTGGTCAGGGTATAGAATTTGACTACTGTTGTGTTCACGGCCTGCTGGCATTGAAGGAATGTGGCTACGAAGCCATTATGATTAACTGTAATCCTGAAACGGTTTCTACCGATTTCGATATGGCAGATAAACTCTACTTCGAGCCGGTATTCTGGGAACATCTGATCGAAATTATTGAACACGAAAAGCCTGAAGGAGTTATCGTTCAGCTTGGCGGACAAACCGCACTGAAGCTGGCAAAGCGATTACACGAAAATGGGATTAAGATTATAGGTACCTCTTTCGAGAATATGGATATTGCTGAGGACCGTGGTGCCTTCTCCGATTTGCTTAAAGAACTTGGTATTCCTTACCCCGACTATGGTGTTGCCTATACGGTGGATGAGGCCGTTGAAGTAGCCAAACGGGTGGGTTACCCCGTATTAGTGCGACCATCCTATGTGTTAGGCGGACAACGCATGCGTATAGTTATTAACGATGAAGAACTTGAAACAGCGGTATTGAAATTGCTGAAACATATGCCGGGCAATAAAATTTTGATTGATCATTTTCTGGATCGTGCCGATGAAGCAGAAATCGATGCTATCTGCGATGGTGATGAGATCCACGTGATGGGTGTAATGGAACACATAGAGCCGGCAGGCATACACAGTGGTGACAGTTCGGCGGTGCTGCCTACATTTAATTTACCTTATGAGGTGGTTACCCAAATGGCGGAATATGCTGAGCAGATTGCCTTTGCATTAAAGATTAAAGGTTTGATTAATATTCAGTTTGCCATTAAAAATGGTAAAGTATATGTGATAGAAGCCAATCCGCGCGCATCGCGTACCACACCATTTATTGCCAAGGCCTATCAGACACCATATCTTAATATCGCCACAAAAGTGATGATAGGAGCCAATAAACTGAAAGACTTTACGATAGAAAAGAAGATGCGCGGCTATGCGATTAAAGAACCGGTGTTCTCCTTTAATAAGTTTCCCGGAGTAAATAAGGAATTAGGCCCGGAAATGAAAAGTACCGGTGAAGCGATACGCTTTATTAACGATTTGTTTGATCCTTTTTTCAGGCAATTGTATAAGGAAAAGAGTATGTACCTTAGTCGATAATCAATTCATTTTTTAAATAAAAAGTATCATCCATGAAAAACAAATTCACTTTAATAGCAATAACACTAGTTGCTATTAGTATTGTCTGCTGCAAAAAGGAAAGCATTATTGAGTATAACTGTTCAGGAATTACTCCCACTTATGATGGTGAAATTAAAACCATACTGGATACCCATTGTGCATTTTCCGGATGTCATAATGCATCATCAAAAAAAGCAGGCATTATTTTGAGCGACTATACCAATGCGAAAGATGAAAGCACTAAAGATAAATTTCTTGGATCTGTGCAACATTTAAAAGGTTATGATGACATGCCTAAAGATGCATCTAAACTAGATGAAGCTACCATACAAAAATTATATTGCTGGGTTCAGAATGGCTCTCCACAGAATTAGCGGAGTAGCGCAAAATTTCCTTTTTTCTCAACCGGCTCACCCTTAATGGTTTTACCAACGGCCTGAAACACGTAAATTCCCAATGGTGCCGGTTCGCCACGTATAGTGCCATCCCAACCTACTTCGTCACTACTGTTTCCGAAACCTCTGAAATTGTAAACCATCTCGCCCCATCGATTGTAAATAAAGACCTCATAACTTTCCATATTAACCAGATGTGGTTTGTACCGGTCATTGAAGCCATCACCATTGGGACTGAAGGCATTAGGGAAATAGAAATTACAATTAACGTACACGGTTATTTCATCATTCGTAACACAACCCTGATTGTCAACAGAAACCGAGAACACCTGAGTTTCATACACATCCATTGTAATGACCTGAGTCTGCTGGCCTGTGGACCAGTTGAAAATCATTCCGGGATTGCCTGCATCCAGCGTTACCGTCTCGCCGGGACAGAAGAACGTATCGCCTGCAATATTTACAACTGGGTAAGCATTAACAACATAGTTCTTAGTGATTGTGTCTGATCCGCATAAACTATCGGTAACAATTAGCGTGATATCATAGGAGCCGGGAACGGGAAAAGAAATTTCGGCATCTTTTGTTGTGGAAAAGACATTATTGTTGTTAACCCACTGCCAGCTAACCGGATAAGGGTTGGACTGATCGGATAAGTATAATGGATCCGTTTCACAGAAATCAGAGAAGGAGTTGATATCGGCAACAATGTTTTTGTTTACGTAAATGTTTACCGTGTCGGAGAACATACACTGAAAAGAGTCGTTCCACACCGTTAGGACTACTGCATAGTCTCCGAAAGAGCCATATACGTGTGATGCGTTGAACGTTGTGGCAGACGTATTATCTCCGAAACCCCAGGCATAGTTATTAAATATACCGGTGCTGGTATTCGTAAAATTCACCGTAGCAAACTGGCAGATGAGATTAGGTGCCGAGGTAAATGAGGGCACAATCTCGCGTTTGGGCATCTGATAGGTGTACTCATACTCACAACCGGATGGCTTCACCACCTTAAGCGTATAGGCCCCCTCCGGCACATTCGGTAGAGTGGCATTGTTAATTAGATTAGATTGTGTTAGAATGATATTACCTAATGAATCTGACCATGTAATTTCGAGTGGTACCGTATTTTGAGGAAACGAAGCATACAATTCATTCTCAAAAATATTATAGCACGGTGAAACACGGCGCGACTGATCCGTAATCAGTTCGTCCACAATAAGCTGGATGGTATCAGAACCTGCGTCAACCGTCGATGTTCCAAAACATCCGGCAAAGCTCACTACCGCATACCCGGATTGAGTCACATTAATAATAATAGAGTCGCCGTTACCCGCCGGCGAACCATTGTAGCTCCATTGTAATTGATTAGGAACATAAACCGGAATCGGGTCATAAGGGATCGTAATAAATGTGTAGTTATTTGTGCCATTTGGCGTCATTCTCCAGGCTTCATTTGTAGCTGTCCACTGGGTGGGCGAATTATATATCGCTGTTGCCTGAGTGCCATTAGCATTTTGACAACCCAATATTGCACGACCACCGTTCCAGCCATTGCAAATTACTTTTTCAGTTATGTGAAACTCAAACTCATTTGTAGTTTCATATAAAATAATCTGACCGCTAAATATTAAATCCGTACAACTGAACATAGGCACATCGCAGAAGTTGAAAACAAATTTTCTATTAGGCGCCGTACCGGTAGTTGCGTAAGATACATAGCCGGGATTAGCTGCTGCGGGAGCGCCCGGATAGGTATCTTGCCAAGGACCAAAAATACTATTAGGAGGGAATGTAATTGATGGAATACTGGTAAATGCGGCTATGGCCCAGGGGCTAAATCCGTTTGCGTTTGTTAAATCGAACGTTATATACCCATTTGTTGATAGGAGGCACTGGTTATAGGTATTACCATAAAACGTAAAAGGAAAACCTATATTGATGACATCACTGTAAGTATCATCAATTGAGTTAAGTGCCACAGAAGAAACTAATTGATTCGTATCAATTCCTGCGCCTGTTGACACGGCGTGAAGCGTAACAAGACCGGGTTGGCACAGAAACAATGTATCTCCCTCAACAATTTCAATAGCCTGAGCACTGACGTGCTGATTGAATCCCAATATGACTAAAGAAGCAATTAGCGTTAAAACGTTTTTCATTGATTTGGTAAAAATATGGCGTAATGTAGTTATTCTATGATCAAATTACGATAGATTTTATGGTTTCGTTAGTATAAAAATATTGAGGAATCTTGTATTTACATTCAAACTAACCCATGGAAAAAAACATACTCATCACCGGAGCCAGCAGCGGATTTGGCCTTGCAACTGCCCGAAAATTTGCAAAAAATGGCTGGAATATCATTTTCTGCGGGCGCAGAGAGCAACGAATACGCGAACTGGAGGAGGAACTGAAATCAATGAGTAATATCAAATTTCTCGGCTTGGTGCTCGATGTCAGAAACAGAAATGACGTAGAGAGCACCATAGCCAGCTTACCAAGAGCATTTTCTACACTGGATGTACTGATTAACAATGCGGGTTTAGCCGCCGGACTCGACTTATTTGATGAGGCCGAGCTTGATGACTGGGAGCAAATGATTGATACAAATATTAAAGGATTACTGTATATGAGCCGCGCCTGCTTACCCTTACTGAAACAATCGAATGCGCCGCATATTATTAATATCGGATCTACCGCTGCCAAAAACATATATGAGCGAGGCAACGTGTATTGCGCCTCCAAAGCGGCTGTTGACGCCCTGTCACAATCCATGCGTATTGATTTGCTGAAGCATCAAATCAAAGTAACGGCCATTCATCCCGGGGCCGCTGAAACAGAGTTTTCTACAGTAAGATTCAAGGGCGACAATAATAAAGCATCAGCTGTTTACAAGGGGTTTACCCCCCTGAATGCTGAAGATATTGCCGACATCATATACTATTGCGCTACCCTTCCCAAACACGTATGTATTAATGACCTTGTTGTTACGCCAACGATGCAGGCCAATGCACATTATATTCATAAAAAGATAGTAGACTAATTCAATAAATTATTTTAGAATACGAGTAAGTTTATGAAAAAAAATAATGGCAAGTGAACGACGTGCTTTTATCAAAACAATGGGCGCTGTGGCTTCTGGGGCACTAACTATACCGGGTATGGCTCATTTGACTTTGGCCGCCGAGATACAGGCGGCATCGAATCGGGTCAAAAAATTGCCAATTAATGAAGCCGTTACCGACGAAACATTCTGGAAACAAGTGCGATTAGCCTACTCGGTATCACCGGCTGTTATAAATCTCAATAATGGCGGTGTTAGCCCACAACCAATATTGGTTCAGGATATGTTGGATAAATATAACCGTATGAGCAATGAGGCGCCCAGTTATTATATGTGGCGTATTCTGGATATGGGCAGAGAGCCGCTTCGTGAACGCCTATCGCAGTTAGCCGGTTGCCAAGCGGATGAAATTGCTATAAACCGTAATGCCACCGAAGCAATCGACACGGTTATTTTCGGAATTGATTTGAAGGAAGGCGATGAAGTTATTGTAACGAAGCAGGACTATCCAAATATGAAACAGGCGTGGCTTCAGCGTGAATTGCGCGATAAGATCAAATTGGTTTGGCTCGATCTGGAGTGCCCTAAAGAGGACGATAGCTACTTCATCAAAACATTTGCAGATGCTGTAACGCCAAAAACCAGAGTTGTTCATATTACACATCTGATTAACTGGAACGGACAGATACTACCCTGCCGCGCCATTGCTGATGCGGTTAAAGCAATAAATAAAAACATCTTTTGCCTTGCCGATATTGCACACAGCTTTGCCCATATTGATTTTAAGATCCCCGACCTGGGGGCCGATGCAGCCGGCACATCGCTTCACAAATGGTTGTGTGCTCCATTCGGAACAGGTATGATGTATATTAAACGAGAACACATTTCCTCTATATGGCCCTTGTTCCCAAACGATAAGCCCCAAAGCAGTGACATCAGAAAATTTGAATCGCAGGGGACCCGTTCATTTCCCACTGAACAGGCTACAGGATATGCTATAAACTTTCATGACACAATGGGCACAGCCCTAAAGCAAGCTCGTTTACACTATCTTAAAAATTACTGGAGCCAACAGGTGAAGGATTTGAAAGGAATTACGATACACACACCCTATGCCTCGGCGTATAGTGGAGCCATCGGGACGTTCAGCATAGAGAATATGAAAGCTACGGAGCTTGAGGGCAAACTGATGAGTGCCTATAAAATTCATACGGTTGCCATAGAATATGAAAAATTTAATCACGTGCGTGTAACGCCAAACGTGTATACTTCGATAGATGATTTAAATAAGTTAATAAAAGCTATTACCGAAATAGCCGCTTCTAAATAAATGCGCCGGATTTTTTTTTCAATATGTTGCGTGCTTATTGTTCATCAATTGACCGCTCAAAAACAAAATAGACACGAACGATACGAGTTGCAGAATCCGTTTAACGATAAGATTATACCGCCTGCTCCCGATTACTCGGATTATACAAATTGGGCGGCCTTACCGCAAAAAAATGATGCAGCCGATACCGTTCCAAAGGGTTTGACTGATAATCAAAAAGATGCCGTAGCCGATGTTTTTTTCATTCACCCCACTACATACATACATAAACCAAATGGCACATATCATTGGAATGCCGACATCAGAGATTCCAGTTTAAATAAACGAACGGATCATTCAACGATTCGCTATCAAGCAAGCGTTTTTAATGGTTCCTGCCGGATTTATGCCCCACGGTATCGTCAAAGTCACCTGTCGGTTTTTTACACCCCTGATCGTTCAGCAGCCAATAAATCACTTGCGCTTGCTTATACCGATGTGAAGTCCTCTTTTCTATATTATATAGAACACTTTAACTCAGGCAGACCATTCATTATTGCTTCACATTCGCAGGGAACTACACATGCTCAAAAACTGATTAAGTATATTATCGAAACCGACAGTCTGCTCCTGAAGCAATTCATCTGTGCCTATATTATCGGTATGCCTGTGCCGGCTGATTCATTTAATCTGATTAAACCATGTATCAACCCGGATGACATTGGCTGTTTCTGCAGCTGGAGCACCTTTCAATATGGATATTATCCGGCGTGGTATCGTATAAGCCAAAAGAATGCGGCAGTAATTAATCCTATTTCGTGGCGCGCCGATTCTATTCCTGCCGGTGCTGATGCGAACAAAGGCGCCGTTTTGCAAAATTTTGAAAAAGTTAAACCCGGCATCTGTGATGCCACGGTATATAAAGGCATGCTATGGATACACCGCCCTAAAATTCCCTTTGCCCGAACACTAAGTGGCGGCAACTACCACATTGGCGATTACAACTTATTTTATATGAATATTCGAGAAAATGTAGCAGAACGAATTAATACATACTTAAAACATAAGAGGTAAAGACACACTATTTCAAACTAAAGTTTATCGGAAGTGTAAATTGAACATTGACCGGCTTGCCATTTTGCTGGGCAGGAATCCAATTGGGCATCGACTGCACAACACGCACTGCCTCCGCATCCAAACTGGTATGCACGCCTCGAATTACAGAAATATTGCGCACACTACCATCTGACTTAACAATAAAACGAACATAAACCTTGCCCTGAATATTTTTTTTGATTGCATCACTGGGATAAATCGTATGCGTGGCAATATACTTAAGCATGGCATCCTGACCACCCGGAAACACAGGCATAACCTCCACAAAAGTTAACGCCTCTGTGGTATCAGAAGTTCGTGATGAATCCTTCTGAATAACGGAATCGATTTTTATTGATTCCTGTTTAGTGGAATCCTGACCTGTAATATTGATCTGAGCATTTAGCTTTTGGCACAGAAAAAGCCATACCAACATTATGAATATTTTAAACATATTACAATATTAGCTTTTTATCTGTTCATTGTACGGAGCGCGTCAAGGCCCTTCATGGTTCCCTCATGATTCGGATTATCCCGCATATTAAGGTTCCAGTAATATCGTGCAGAGTCAAACCGTTCTATGGTAAAATATAACCCTCCAAGATTGTACAACAGTTCCGCATCAGAGGGGTAATAACTGATTCCCCGCAAATAATATCTTTTGGCAAGGTTGTAATCTTTCTTTCCGGGTGCGGCGGCCAGATTACCTTTATTCAAATACATTAGTGCCAACACCCGATCAAATTCTTTGAGCTTAGGGTGCGTTGGATTAAGGGCGCGTGCGCTGTTCCAAGTCTTTTCAGCGTTTTCAGCATCGCGCTTTCTGCTATACACTACACCAAGATTTAATAATGGGTCTACATAGGTAGGATGAATCTTTAGGGCTTTTGTAAGAAGTTGTTGTGCTGTATCGAGATACTGCATTTTAATAACGCTATCGCGAGCTTCGTCCGATAATAAGATCCATGCAGTGCCTGCTCCGTTGTTGGTGCGTGCACTATTTGGACAGGTTTTTACATCTGCAATAAATAATGTTCTGTCGTTTTCCCAGTCTTTGTTTCGCTGAAAGGCCCACAGCATCGAAGGAATTGAAATAAGTGTAAGAAATAAAAGAGTGGTATTGCGAATTTGTTTCATACTCAAATGATACTGTTGCTGTATTCGACCCAACAGCAATCCAATAGTAAGGGCAAAACCAAGTGAGGCCTGAAACAGAAATCGCTCACCCAATACGCCTCCAGTATTTACAATTAAGTTTGAAACAATAAATATGCTGAGGAAATGAAACAGTATTGCAAATGACAGCAGATCTCGTTTGGCAACACGGTAGATCGCAAATACCAACAAAGCCAGCTGTAATACTATTGACGAAATTACCCATACATCCGATAAGTTTTTGTAGGGTATCTGATTGTATGAATAGTCGTAGCTAAGAGGATAAGGAATAAACAGCAGTTTAATATAAATCAACAATACATAAATCTTGGTTGCAAATGCCTCGACCGGTGTTGCTAAAAGGAATGGCGCATTCATAATTTCCTGTATTTCGGTATGCTTGAATCCAATGACACCAATGCGAAGCAGGCTATACATCACGATGATTAAGAAGAATGGTATTGACTTAATCAAAGCATCGGTTATTGTTCGCTTGTCGGAAAAGAAAAATACCAATGGCACCAAGGCCAGCCCGGTTACTCCATTCTCTTTGCTCAATAATGCCAGGAAATAAAGCAGAACACTGAGCAGTAGATGTAGTATAGTTTTTTTATGTCGATGATATTTCAGCGCAAGCGTTAATGAGGCAGCGATGAAAAGTAAAGAGAGTATCTCGTCGCGGCTCTTGATATTTGCCACAACCTCGGTATGAACTGGGTGAACAGCAAATACTATTGATGCTGTTACAGCAATCCAGAATTTATCTGCGCCAAGAAAAGAACATAAAAACCGAAAAAGCATCAGACAACATAAGGTATAAAGCATCACATTGATGAAATGACTTACCTCCGGATTTTGACCAAAAAATTCCCACTCTATTGCAAATGTTAAAAGTGCCAGAGGCCTCCACCGCCCTCCGGGCAGTTCACTGGAATTGCCAATAAATCCATAAAAGCTGTCTTTGGTTAGAATGTCGGGAATGCCCTCTAATCCTTTCTTCGTAAACTGATTCATTGTAACTGATATCACATCATCCAGTGCATAATCGTGCGTGAGCGTGTTTACATAAACCAATGCGGCTACAGCAAAAACAACCCATTGCCAAAACCCGGCATTTTGCCAGATGTTTGAGGGTGATGCAGACGTATTTCTTTTGTGTGGTTTATTTTTAGGCTGGCTCATCCTTGCAGTTTCGTGTAAAAATAATTCGGGAGTAGTTAAGACGTTTATTCAGCATTCACATGCAAATGGTTATTTTAGCCGCGCAAGAAAAAATGATTTATGAGTTTTAGTCAAGTAGTATCTGTAAGTGGCAGTAGCAGTGTGTTTAAACTGGTGTCTACAAAAAGCAATGGCATCATTGTCACCAATCTGGAAGATGATAAAAGCACCTTTATATCGTCACGCACACAACAAATAACAGTCCTTGAAAATATTGCGATATACCGACATCACGACGAAACAGCTCCGCTTGCTGAGGTGTTCATTAAAATGGAGGAATTAGAATCCGGGCTTCCAGTGCCTTCGCATAAAGAAAGTCACGATGTGCTAAAAAGCTATGCCACTAAGATATTGCCCGATATTGATACGGTTCGTGTTCATTACAGCGACTTAAAGAAACTCGTCAAGTGGTACAGCATACTGAAAAAGCACAGCCTGCTTCCTAAACAAGAAGACCTCTCGGCAACGAAAGAAACTAATTCCTAAGTTCTTACTCTGCAACGGAGATAAAGCGTTTTATTCTTGGTACTATCACCAGCGACCGCCGGCACCACCACCGCCAAAACTACCGCCACCAAAACCACCAAAACCGCCAAAGCCACCGCCGCCACTAAAGCCACCTCCTGAGCGACCCCATCCGGTTGACATTGGTCTGTAGCCGCCGCGCCCAATATATCCTCCTCCTCCTCCACCACCACGATTCCTACCTGAAAATGCCAGCCATAAAATGACAATGAGGACAATCACAATGAGGTTTACGGGAATCGATTTTTGCTTACCTTTTTTTTGATTAGGATCTGCCTTATACTCGCCGGCAAGTGCCAGTTTGATTTTGCTGATACCGGCAACCACCCCACCATAATAATCCCCGTTACGGAAATAGGGAATCATTTCGTTATCGGTTATCTGATTGCAAAGTGCATCAGGGAGGGCGCCTTCGGCACCCCGTCCAGTGGCAATAAACACATCACGGCTCTTCATGGCCAGTGTAATCACAATGCCATTATCCTTTCCTTTCTGACCAACACCCCAGCTATCGCCTATAGAATAACTGAACTGAGCAATCTCATAACCTCCTAAATCGTCAACAGTTATTACCACGATTTGGGTTGAGGTGCTGTCGCTGTATGCAACAAGCATGTGTTCCAACTCATCGCGCTGGGCGGGCGAAAAAATACCGGCCATGTCGTTGACAAGTCTGGGCGGTTTGGGCCTTTGGGGTAAATCCTGAGCTTGCACAAGGCTTGAGGCCGACAAACATATTATCAGACATAACCGCCAGAGACTAAACTTTTTATTTAATAATGATGTCATCTGCTAGTTCATTCTGGTCGTTTTCGAGAACAGGAAAATATTTTTTTAATTCAGCACCGATTCGGGCTATTACCAATTCAAGACCCTCAATATGTTTTTGATTTTTGAAATGCTCCAGTGCTATTTGATTCATTTCATCCCAAAACTTTTGCTCCACCACGGTGTGAATGGCCTCATCGCCGATAATTGCAAAATGGTGTGACTGATAAGCAATATAGAGAAGCACTCCATTTCGAAGCACCGTCTGTTGCATCTGCAACTCACAGAACACCTGCATGGCCCGTTCGAGAGTACGCTCCTCCTTACACTTCTTTTCAAAATAAACCCTAATCTCTCCGCTAGTGTGTTGTTCGGCAGTCTGTATGGCCTCTCTGAGCCGGTCAATTTCAGCAGGAGTTAAAAAGTGTTGCTCGGTGAGCATATATGCTTAATTAAAATCAACTTCAGGTGCCTTATCTGAACCTTCAGCCGCTTTGAAATAGCTTTTCTCTGCAAATCCAAAGATGGAGGCCATAATATTATTGGGGAAACGTTTAGTATAAGAGTTATAGGAAAGTACACTGGCATTAAAATCATCTCTTGCCTTGTTAATACGATTCTCTGTACCTTCAATCTGAGCCTGAAAATCCTGAAAGGCCTGTGTTGTTTTGAGCTGTGGATATTGTTCAACGGTTACGAGCAAGCGACTGAAGGCGCTGTTCAGATTATTTTGTGCGGCCTGAAATTGCTGTATCGACTCCGGAGTAAGTTTACCGGGATCTACTTTTACTGATGTGGCATTGGCACGAGCATCAATAACTGCCTGCAATGTTGATTTTTCAAATTCGGCAGAACCCTTAATGGTGTTAACCACATTACTAAATAAATCCGTACGACGCTGATACTGACTTTCCACTTTACTCCACTTCTCTTTTGTATCCTCTTCCCTGTTGATCATTGAATTATAGAGCCCGGAAAAGGCAAAATAAATGACCAATACGACGGCAACGACTACAAGCAGAATGGTTATTCCTCTTTTCATGTTATGTTTTTTTTATTAAATACTTCGCTAATATATACCGATAATGCCGACATTTAGTGCCCTAATCACAAGCAAATTATATGAGTGAATTAATTCAACAGTTTAACGACTACAGAAGCAGGATGAATGAGCAAATTCTTGCGCAGAATAATAAGGTCATCAATCGCTTATTTAACCTCGACACCAATACTTATGCTGATGGCGCATTAAGTTCTCGCACCAAAGAAATGCTGGGACTTGTTGCCAGTATGGTTCTGCGGTGTGACGATTGCATAAAATATCATCTTGGAAAATGTAAGGACCAAGGCGTTAGCACAGAAGAGATGTTTGAAATTTTTTCTGTTGCTTCCATCGTCGGCGGTACCATTGTTATACCACATCTGCGGCGTGCTGTTGAGTACTGGCAGGCATTAGAGGAAGCATAAGATACTACTTACAACTAAACTTATTGCAACTTAACCGAGAAGCCTAGTCCGAATAATTGTTTGAACTGTAAACGAGGGCCAAAAACGTTTCCTTCCCTGTCGATAAATGGAATATCATTATCATACAACAAGGTGGTGAGCAACGTAGATGAGATGTACTTATTCACTTTTAATGTGATGGCCGTTTCCCAGGTTACATCTATATTTTTTCTGTTGGGCTTATTCTTGTCGGTGTAATTGTTGAATAAATCAAGACGCGTTTTAAGGTTCACGTTCTTAACAACATCTTTCTGAAACTTCATGCTCATCATTGCACCAAATTCCGGACGGAACATTTTACCATCTGTAACTTTAACGATGCTTACATTACCAACCGAGTCGGTAACCTCGTTATAAATTGCGGGATCAACCCCGTATGCTCCCTGATCAGCGAGCTCCTGATCGCGCACTATTGTAAGACGACCGGTGGCAGGAGATAAATACAAATTAAAAACATCGTTAGGTTTCCAATCCAAACCTAAAGACACCAGTAACCAGGCCGGTGCCAAAAATCGGGAAACTACTACACTGTCGTTAGGGAAATTAAATCCGGGAGCAAACTGTGAACGGAAGTTCAATAATCCGGCATAGTATACTTTATAGAATGCTCGGTGACCATATTTAGAAATGAACTCAATGCGATCTTCATTTTTTCGAAGCGGATTATTACCGTTTTGAATTATACCATAAGCCAGATCGAGAGAGTTTTCCCAGGTTCTGCTGCTGTCAATGGCTTTATAATTATAGAACGCATTTGTTACGGCAAGCAAACCGATACTGTTATCGCCACCAGCCGACCAATTGGTAAAACTGGCCTGATTAAAATTTAGAGCACTAAATAAACTACGCTTCCAGCAGGTGTCGCACTTGATATCGTCCTGTGCAAAAACAGAACAAGAAATAATCATAAAAGCAAAAAGTAAAAGTTTATGCTTCATAGAGGTTGGGGTTTTCTATTGTTTTTTTAACAAATCACGAATTTCAGTAAGCAGGGTTTCTTCTTTGGTAGGAGCTGGTATTTCAGCCGGCGCAGCTGCTTCATTTTTCTTCAGACTATTCATGCCTTTGATTACAATAAACATCACAAAAGCAATGATAGTGAATTCAATTGCCACAGAAATGAAGGTGCCGTAATGTATGGCCACTTCCATATTATCGCCTTCTGCCTGTTTGAGTATCCATTTCCACTGACTGAGATCTTTACCTTGTATTAAACCAACAAATGGCATAACCAAACCATCGATGAAGGCGCCGGTAACTTTTGCAAAAGCGGCACCCATAACAAAGCCGACTGCTATGTCAACAAGATTACCCTTAAGCGCAAACTCTTTAAATTCTTTAAGCATAATGATTTTTTTTGTGGGTGCTAATATAGTTTTTTTAATTAAGTATTTTCTTTGCCATAGTTAAGAGAATATCATCGCCTAATTCAGGAATAGCCGACAACTCTTCCAACAGATTATTTTGCTCTCTACCACGTCGGAGAGCCTCAGCATAGGGTATGTTGGTAAATGAAACCATACCATATGCTGAGATAAATTGATCGGGATGCAACTGCGCAATACGTGACTCAATTTTTTTCTTTTTCAGAAAATGAGGGTCGGCAACTAAATCGCGCATCTCAATAAAGTTATTTAATGCCAATGTGGCAATGGCATCAGCGTTAGGTTTTCGTGATAGCTGAAAAGCACCGAACAACTCGTGCCAATTATCGTGTTCAGTCATCAGTTGATCCAGTATGCGACAGTCTTCAAATCCGCAATTCATACCCTGACCAAAAAAGGGAACGATAGCATGTGCGGAGTCGCCTATCAAACAGGCACTATCCTCATAACTCCAGGGATAGCAACGTACCGTAACTAATGATGAAGTTGGATTATGGAAAAAATCATCGAGGCAGTGCGGCATCATCGCTACCGCATCGGGGAAATATCGGTTCAGAAAATCGTGTGCCTCCGCTTTTGTTTTTATACGACTAAATGACTCCTCTCCATCAAACTGAAAAAATAAGGTACAGGTAAAGGAGCCATCCTGATTAGGTAATGCTATAAGCATAAAATTTTTACGTGGCCATATGTGCAAGGCATTTTTTTCCATCAGAAACGATCCGGAATCACCTGCCGGGATGGTCAGTTCCTTATATCCATGCTCAATGTATGATTGCGAATACTCAAACCGGTCGGTACGCTGAAGTGCGGCACGCAGCGCAGAGAATGCGCCATCAGCACCGAACAGTACCTCATAGTTAATTCGGGTGGCAAGGCCATCATCTTGTATTATGGTGAACCATTTTTCTTTAAGATTAACATCGTCTATACGCTGATTGAAGTGAATAGAAATATTAGGAAAGCGCTCCGCACAATCCATTAAGGTGCAGTTAAGGCCACCACGTGATACACTGTAAATGGCTTGTCCATCTTTACCATAGGGCTGTTCGGAAAGCGAACCATCGGTATTATGCACCATACGGGCATACATGGGAATGGCAACATCCTCAATTTGTTTGCGGATGCCGACCTGCTCCAGCGCAGTCCAACCCCGCTCGCTGAGCGCAAGATTAATTGAACGACCGGCGGCAACACGATTTTTTCGCATATCCGGTCTGCGCTCATAGATATCGACCTGATAACCGCGTTTAGCCAAATAGATGGCCAGCAAGCTTCCTACCAATCCTGAACCTAATATTGTAATTCGTTCTGCCTGTAAACTCATTGTATTATTATTTAGCAAGGTTGAAAAGTATTTCTTTTAGCCGGTACAAATCCATGAACGAGTTATATATCGGAACGGGTGCCATTCGAATTACATTAGGCTCCCGCCAGTCGGCAATTACACCATGCTGGGTCAACACGTCAAATACCTCTTTACCACGCTCGGATGCGATCAAAGAAAACTGACATCCACGCTCATCCATGGCATCGGGTGTTATGCACTGAAGTCTGACTGTTGCCATCTGATTATACTGATCTATAATCTGCTTAAGCACAAGAGTCATTTTTTCACTCTTCGCTCTCAAACGGTTTATGCCGGCCTGTTTAAACAAGTCGAGTGAAGCCCGGTGAGCGGCCATATGTAATACCGGGGCATTACTCAGTTGCCAGCCTGCCGCACCCGGTTGTGGATGGAATCCTTTCTTCATTTCGAAACGTGTTGATTCATCGTTACCCCACCATCCGGCAAATCTTGGCAGTGAAGGATTATTGCTATGTTTCTCGTGAACAAAAATTCCGGCAACACCTCCCGGCCCACTGTTCAAATATTTATAACTGCACCAGCAGGCAAAGTCGGCCTGCCAATCGTGAAGCTGAAGGGGTATGTTGCCAATAGCATGTGCGAGATCAAATCCTGCCAAGATCTTATATTGATGCGCTTGAGCGGTTATCTCACTGATGTTAAAAAATTGTCCGTTCAGATAATTCACACCACTCATCAGTACTAAAGCAAGTTCATCGCGGTGTTCATCAATACAGCGAAGAATATCCTCAGTACGCCAAAAACGTTCTCCGGGCCTTGGGGCAAGCTCTATGATTGCATCATCGGGATGATAACCATGAAAGCGAACTTGCGATTCGATCGCATACTGATCGGATGGAAAAGCATTAGCCTCCATAAGTATTTTATACTTGCGACCTACCGGTCGGTAAAATGAAACCAGGAGTAGATGTAAATTATTGGTGAGCGATCCCATAGCCGCCACCTCCTGTTTGCGGGCGCCAACAAGTTCAGAAAGTACTTCCTCACAAAAGTGGTGATAGTAATACCAAGGATGCTTACCGCGAAAATGTGCTTCGACACCGTGCGTAGCCCAGTCGCTCAGTTCCTGTTTGATGTAAGCCTCCGTTTGTTTGGGTTGCAGGCCTAAAGAGTTACCGGTAAGGTATATACAATCGCTGTTATGGTGTTGAGGTATATAAAACTGATTACGAAAACCAGACAATTCATCTGCGTCATCATCAGCGATTGCCTGACTCAGTGAATAGGTTTCGGAGCTAACATAATTCATGTGGCGTGAAAATAAGTAAACCGGTTTGAATGATGAACGGCCAGATGCAGGTTCTATTTAGGCATGAGTAAACTGTTTCAGTACTCTGATGTCATTATCGTACAACGTGCGGATATCGGTAATTCCATATTTCAACATGGCCAAACGCTCAATGCCCAAGCCAAAGGCAAATCCCGAGTATGCACGGGAATCGATGCCGCAGTTATTCAGTACGTTAGGATGTACCATGCCACAACCTAAAATCTCCATCCATTTGGTACTGCTCTTATGAGCGATATCCAATTCGCCGGAGGGCTCCGTGAATGGAAAGTATGAGGGACGAAAACGTATGTTGAAATCCTCGCCAAAAAACTCCTTGATAAAAAAGTAAAGGGTCTGCTTAAGATCAGCAAAGGACACCCTACGGTCAATGTACAAGCCTTCCAGTTGATGAAAATAGACGTGATGTTTATAGGAGATCGTTTCATTCCGGTACACGCGACCCGGAGCCACAATACGAATAGGAGGCTTTTGTTGCTCCATCGTTCTTACCTGTACCGTTGATGTTTGCGAACGCAATAACACATCAGGATTTACACTGATATAAAAGGTATCTGTCATATCACGTGCCGGATGGTCAGGCGGGGTGTTTAGTGCCGTGAAATTATGCCACTCATCTTCAATATCGGGGCCGGTAGCAACTGTAAAGCCAATGCGTGCAAAGAGATCAACTATCTGATTGCGAACCAGTGTAACCGGATGGAAACTACCCGGAATAATAACATCGCCGGGTAAGGTAAGGTCGGGTTTGTTTATGCCGGATTTGGATGCGCCCGAAAGTTCTTGTTTCTTCTGATCGTAAACCGATTCTGCGAGCTGTTTAACTTCATTAACTTGTTCACCGAACGCCTTTCGCTCTGCGGGTGGAATATTTTTCATCTCTGAAAAAATATCTTTTAACACGTTCTTACTACCCAGAAAACGAATACGGTATTGTTCTAATTCCCCGGAGTCCTTGATCGCCGTTTGTTGAATTTCGTCTTTAATTGCACGGAGTCTATCCAGTACTTCTTGCATGTATATTCCGATAGCCCGTCAGTTAAAAAGGAAGATCGTCTTTAAACTCAACCGGAGGAACCGATGGGGCATCGAAATCCTGGGGAGCTGAAACCGGATAAGCGTTATCAGAAGAAGACGAGGATCCTCCGGTTACGTCTACCCGCCAAGCGCGTAAATCGGTGTACCAGCGACCGTTATATTCTCTTGACTCGGGATTAAATGATGCTTTAACCTCGGTGCCGGGCTTAAGGCTCTGTAGAACAGATACTTTGTCTCCCCACACCTGAAGGATCACTTTTTTCGGATACTGATCAAGGGTCTCAATTACAAATTCTTGTTTTTTCCAGGAACCGTTTTTGCCTTCTCCGGTTACCGGTTGCATGATTTGCAACACTTTACCGGTTATTTCCATAGCCATATTTAAAAAATTTTAGGGCTTAAAAATAGTAAAGTAAGCGTGAATTGAATTTGCTTTTGTTTGATATGGGGTTACCAATGCAATCTATCGGCTGATAATGATTCCTTTACTGATACTGTTAGCACTATTAACCACGATTACGCTATAATACCCTGCAGGAACGTCCAGATTTAAGTCTATAGCCGTTACGGATTCACCAAGTATATAACGAGTCTCATAGACAATCTGGCCGCTGAGATTAATCACTCGGATGAATACGTCATCATCCCCTCCTTTGTCTTCCAAACGTACAGTGAATTTACCTGAATTCGGGTTCGGATAAATAAGTATGTCTGAACCTGTTGCCGTATTTGTTTCCTCCTCGAGTAAATCGTCTCTGCAATCTGCAACCGACTTAGTGATAAATTCTCCTATAATTGACTGCGAATCACTGAACCCCGCTTTTTTGCATAGCACCTGATACTGATAAGCCGTTTCGGGTTCAAGGCTTGCATTAACCGTGTTCAGCACATAGCTTGTTTTAGATGCCGGAATATTCCACTTGAAACTCCAGGCCGTGGTTCCCTTCTTTCTGTAACGTAATGTATAACTATCCACACAGGGATTCTTGTCCCATTGTATTTTCACGGCATTGCAGGTAAGGTTAGTTACATAAGGAAGACCAACAACCGCGAGTGGCAATCCGGCAGGGCAATAACCGCCATTAACATATCCATCCGAAGCTAACATCTGGCTTCTTTTTGCTTGAATGGTCGCAAGCATCCGGTCTTTTTGTCCCTCGGTGAAAATTGTCGAGTATAAATCAGGAGTTAAATAATCCATGATATTGTTATACATTCTACCTCCTTTATTGGCTCTGTATGGTATTCTGCTCCGATTAATCTGAATACCGTCTGTCCAATAAATGGTTTCACCGGTTTTATCCATGGCTAAACCGGTAGCATTTAGATTAAGTGCAAAAGCATTCTCTTTAAAAAATGATGGTGTATTATAAGATGTTGATGTATATTCAACAATATCTTCGAGATTATTAACGGTGCTAGCCTTGTTAATTACTATTATCTGAGATTGTGTTTGAATGTAGATGTTATCAAATTTATCATATTGAATGCCATTGACATTTGTTAATGATGATAATGGATAATCCAACAACTCATTGAGTGCATTGTCATAAACTTTTAATACGGAAGAAGTACCAAAATTATAAACTGCCCATACTCTACCCAATTTATCCGTAGCAATGCCTCTGAAATTTATATTACCAACGGATACAAAATCCTTTTTTGCCAAGAAGCCTAAATCGGTAGTGTATTTAAGGAGGTATGGGCCATAAGCAGTAGCCCCAATAAAAGCCTGTTGGGTAGTCGCATACACAACGTTATTAAGCGTATCACAATGCACATTAAGCACATTTCGTGTAGAAACGCCGCCAGAACCGGCCGGTGCCATGCCTACATCTGTAAATTGCCAAGTTGATGTAGACTTGGTATACTTGCCGAGTTTGCCCTCAAATTGCGTGACACCTGATAAATAAAAACTAAAAGCTCCATATATATTACCCTCCGAATCAGCACTTAAATCACGACAATATCTAGCATCCTGACCGGTTGTAATTGACGAAGAATTCAGCGTGGGTTGCGTGGGAAATGCTATTCCAGGATCCGTATTCCAGCTACAACTGAATATGCCGCCACCTTGCGCCTGGGCACCATTAGCGGCCATAGCAATCCAGTACGTACCATCTTTCGTACGGATAATATCCCGTACGGTCTTGGTTGTGCAGTTTGCGCAGGGATACCATAAATTGGTGCCCGGATTGCTCCAATTCAATGCATTGTCGTTATACGGTATAATTCCTGTTATAGAATTATTATTGATTGGGGAGCTCTGAAAAAAACCTAATCCGGATGATGACCCAAATAACCCTCTTTTATACTTGTCATCAAAAACAATATGTTGAGCTCCTGACAAGTTGTTTATGATTACATCTGAGGCGCAATTATCCTGTTGTAATTGTGTGCCATTAACAAAACCCAAGCTGTATGAATTGTCCGTTTGCTGAGGAGTATCGTATATCAAATCTCTGCCACAAAATGTGTTGGTGGTATCCTCAAAACCAAAGATGTGTTCAAGAGACAACCAATGCCCCACTTCATGGGCGCAAGTCAGTCCGTTATAAAAAGAAAAATTTTCCGAGTCCTTGCCAAATGAATTTGCTTTAACAAATACCACATCTGTGAGTTCGCCGGGGTTACTGGGGTAATACACACCAAGATCATCATCTTTTAGTTGAGATACCACATAAATGTTCAGATATTTTTGTGTGTTCCAAGCGGTACTGCCTCCTGTAGCATCATCCGTGTAGAGTTTATCATCAGGTAAAAAAGCATTTATTCGTTTCCGAACTACTCCTGTAGTTGGATTTCCATTAGGGTCCTTGTTAGCCAATACAAATTGAATATCACAATCTGCCGAGAAAACCGCTTTATAGTATGGATGAGAATTTGTGATTTCGTTGAAAATAGTAGCTCCATCAAAATATTTATTTAATGCCTCAATCTGTGATTTAATCCGATCGTAGGTGAGATTAGCAAGTCCTTGCGGTTTTCGGTAAAGTATATGAACGACAACCGGTATGGTGATTACGTTGCGGCTGTTTCTGCCTTGTTGTTGTATCCTCAGATACTCATTTAAAACCTGATCCTGTTCTTTTTCATATTGCACTTTAAACAGAGGATCTTTTAATTGTTCTTTTAGTGCCCTTTCATAGCCACATGGATTTTGAGCATAGGCAAATACTGAAAGTATCACTAAAAATAAAGTCGAGAAAAATTTCATAAACATCAAGGAATTTGGATTTTGGCTCTGAAATTAATTATGTTTTATACAAATAAAAATTAATTTCTATATAATTATTGCTTATCGCAATAACGTAACATCGCCTTTGCGTTCCCAGATTGCCCCATTCATAAATTCAATACGCGCATAATAAACAAATACAGCAGTGTTCATTATTCTTCCGGCCGAAGTACCATCCCAAACCGGATCCAATTCAGATGCTTGATATACCTCCTTGCCCCAGCGGTCATAAACACGCATATCTATATTCTTTATTGATTTGCCATATACCCGGAATACATCGTTCTTCCCATCTCCATTCGGCGTGAAGGTGTTCGGGATAAATACCACCCCATCCGGCACAATCTGCTCGTACCGATACGCCGTGTCGGCGCACCCCTGTCCGCTGATGGCGATCAGCATAACCTCAAATAAGGAATCAGTCTCGTACTTATATACCGGATTCTTTACCGAATCCATTCCCCCATCGCCAAAGTACCATTCATATGCCGTTGCACCCTGCGACAGGTTTACAAATGTGATCGTCGCATCTTTTACCTCCACCACCGTGCCCGGCTCCGGTATGCTCGTGAAGTCCGCCTCCGGTGGCGCATACGCTGTGATATAATTACTCAGCAGCACCGTATCGTTACAGCCATAAGGGGAATAGGCTATCAGGCTGATACCGTAGCTGCCCGTCGTATAGGTGGCCGACGGCATATCCTCTGTTGTAATAATTCCATTACCTAAATCCCACGCATATGTCGTTGCATTGATACTGCTATTGTTGAACTGTACCGTAAGTGGTGTGCAACCCGACACACGGTCTGCACTGAATAGTGCCTCTGCATTCGGATGTGCCGTCAGGTTGAAGTAGGCTGTATCGATACATCCGTTCGCATCGGTTCCCGACACCTGATAGGTTGTGCTCTGCACCGCATATATCGTTACTGCCGTGCCGCTGCTGTTGCTCAGTCCTGCCACCGGACTCCACGTATATTGCTGCATCCCCGTTGCCGTAACATCAACGCTTGATCCTTCGCACAGCGCTGCCGACGTCGTGCTCAGCGTTATGGTGTCGCCCGCTATATTGTCTATCGTAATATTGATTTCTGCCGTGCACTGATTGCCATCGGTTAAGGTTACCTGATAGACGCCCCCGTTCACATTATTGATCGAACTGCCGCTTTGTCCGTTGCTCCATTCAAAACTATACGGCTGTACACCCCCAATTACGTTTACTGTTGCCGTTGCATTGCCCTGATTGCAGTTCTCGTCTGTCCCACTTGCGCTGTATATCAGGGCATTGGGCTCGCTGATGATCTCCGTTAATGATGCCGTACACGTGTTGGCGTCGATTACCGTTACGCTGTATACTGCGGCCGTGATGTCGGTCAGGTTCTGATTGGTGCTGTTATTGCTCCACTGATACGTATACGGTGCGGTACCCCCACTCGCGTTTATGCTGATGGCTCCCGTTGAGGTGCCGTTGCAATCTACATTGGTCACACCGGCGTTCAGGGTTAAGCTATCCGGTTCGCTGATATTGGCATTTACTGTTGCCGTGCATCCGTTCGCATCGGTAACCGTTACCGAGTAGTTCCCGTCGCATAATCCGTTTTGTATCTGTCCGGTGCCTCCCGTGTTCCACGATATGGTTACCGGGTTGACCGCATTATTGATAATAAGCTCCAGCTGTCCGTTGCAATTGTTGAAGCACGTTGCATTGACCGTCAGCAGGCCCGCCGTCAGCAGGCACGGTGGTGGCGCATCGCACGTCACTGCCGAGGTGTCTATTCCCTGGCACCCGGTGGCATCCGTTACCGTTACGATATAGACTCCGGCCCCCAGATTGGCTATGTCCTGTGTCGTGGCACCCGTATTCCACTCATAGCTGTATGGACCAACACCGCTATTTACGGTCACATCTACAGACCCGGTATCCAGTCCGCATATGGTGGTTACTATCGTGCTGTTTAGTGTTACGCCGACCGATCCATTGATATTGGTCGTTGCGCTTGCCGTGCATCCGTTGTTATCCGTTACCGTTACCGTATAAGAGGCCGGTGGCAGGTTGCTCAGGTTCTGTGTTGTAGCACCCGTGCTCCATTGATACTGATATGAGGTAGCGCCGTTTGCCGTTAACACCAGGCCTCCGTTGTTCTGTCCGCACGTAGTGTTTGTGGTAACGATGTTGAGTTGTGGCGCCTGATTAACCGTAAGTGTTACGGTTACGGTTGAATCACAGCCCCCCGATGTTGTATAGTCGAAGGTATAATTACCCGATGTTGTCGTTGTGGTCCCGTCAGGTAGCATATAATTCTGTCCGGCACATAGCTGTGCGTTTATGTCTGTATTTAATTGTGTGTTGATCGTTAAGTCCAGCGTTACAATACTGTCACAACCATTTGGTAAGGTTATGGTGTATGTCGGCGTGTTCGTACTCGAGGTGTAGGTATTGCCATCGATCCACGTGTAGCTGTTGCAATGGGTTTGTACGTCGGTGCCGGTAAGGCTTTGTGTGAAGGTCAGGTTTACTGTTACTACCGAGTCACAGCCGGAGATAGATGTTAATGTCTCCGTACCACTTGGATTGGTTTCATCATACGTGCTTCCACCGATGATAACGCTATATCCACTGCCCGCACAAATAGTATCATTGAAGGTTCCCGTAAGGTTTGGTGTGAAGGTCAGGTTTACTGTTACCACCGAGTCACAGCCGGCAT
>Ga0315901_10001463_pt1 | contig 34212 bp, 31 predicted proteins | sample LakEriMetagenome_10_FD_203761 | JGI IMG/M metagenome (GOLD analysis project Ga0315901, IMG submission 203761) | Freshwater fungal communities from buoy surface, Lake Erie, Ohio, United States - Buoy 2 MA116 | ecosystem: Environmental > Aquatic > Freshwater > Lake | place: USA: Lake Erie, Ohio...
CGCGACCTTTGGATGTCCCTACCACATCGACCTTCTCCCCTTCAGCAAAAATTTCAGTTGTAATCAGATCACCAATATTTTTATCGGCCGCAAAATTTCTGATTTCGACAACCTTACGCTTGGGTGGGGTGCCTGATTTGGCAAAGTGACCCTTAAGGGCCTTAGTAGTATTTTTTTCTTTCTTGGCACCAAAACCAATTTGAAGGGCTTCGTACCCGTCTTTATCCTGTGTTTTCACCTGGGTTACAACACAAGGACCAGCTTCTATAACTGTGCAGGGGATGATTTTACCCTGAGCGTCGTAGATGCTCGTCATTCCGATTTTTTTTCCGATAATACCTTTCATCGAGTGTATTCGTTTTTTATGTTTTCCGGCAATTTGATTCCCGGGAGGGAATCGTTAACCGATTATTTTTATCCTTTAATAATAATTTCAACACCGCTGGGCAACTCTAACTTGGAGAGCGCATCAACGGTTTTGGATGTAGATGTATAGATATCCAGCATCCTCTTGTAGGTGCACAACTGGAATTGCTCTCTAGCTTTCTTGTTAACGTGCGGTGAGCGCAGTACGGTAACTATTTTCTTTTCCGTAGGCAGTGGAATCGGACCGGCAACAATTGCGCCGGTATTACGCACGGTTTTTACGATTTTATCACAGCTTTTGTCAACCAGACTGTGATCAAATGAGAGCAGTTTTATTCTAATACGTTGTGCCATTATTTCAATGAACTTTTTAAAAGGGACGGCAAAAGTAAGGTTCTGTTTCGAGAATGACAATAGCAACGCGAAAAATATTTGTAAAACTTTGGTGCGAGGAGGCTAATTTGAATGATCGAGGACCGGCTGTACTTAAAGTCGAGGTATTCCATTATTTGTAACCCCATTTAATTGCCTTTACCCTAAATTTATCCCCGTATGAACTTTCCGTCGAAACTGATTGAAGACGCCGTTTCTGAATTCGAGAAATTACCGGGTATAGGCCATAAAACGGCACTGCGACTGGTTTTACATCTGCTGAAACAACAGCCTCAGCAGGCGCAACAATTTGTAGATGCCATCAGCCGCATGCGGCGCGAAGTGCAATACTGCAGGGAATGTCATAACATCAGCGACGCAGACCTATGTGCAATCTGCTCCGGCTCCAAACGAAATCATAAGCTGGTGTGTGTCGTAGAAAATATTCGGGATGTTATTGCCATTGAAAGTACGCAACAATATTTTGGCTTATACCACGTTTTAGGGGGCGTGATTAGCCCACTCGAAGGGATAGGCCCCGAGAAGTTACAAATCGACTCGCTGACTCGACGTATTGAGGCCAACGGAATTGAAGAGGTCATTATGGCACTCAATCCAACCGTAGAAGGCGATACTACTATTTACTATCTGTCAAAAAAAATGGAGCACCTGCCCGTTAAAATCACAACATTATCCCGCGGTGTTGCCTTTGGCGCCGAACTCGAATACACTGATGATATGACTCTTGCCCGATCTATCTCCTCGCGATTGCCCTACGAAAACTACCTGGTGCAGCGTTAAGCAATGAAACTAAGCATCGTTATCGTTAATTACAATGTAAAATATTTTCTGGAGCACTGTCTCCAGTCGGTATATGACGCACTGGATGGTATAACGTCTGAAGTTTTTGTAGTTGACAATGCCTCATCCGACAACTCGGTGGCCATGCTTCGTGAGCGCTTTCCCGAAGTAAAGCTCATATGTAACAAGGAAAATGTTGGCTTTGCCAGGGCCAACAATCAAGCGATACAGGCATCAACCGGAGAATATGTGTTGCTATTGAATCCTGACACTGTTGTTCAATTTGATACGTTTCGGAAGAGTATTGACTTCATGGATCGCCACCCCGACGCAGGCGGATTGGGCATTACAATGATAGATGGCAGTGGGAACTATCTGCCCGAATCGAAGCGGGGGTTTCCCTCTCCCTGGGTTGCATTCTGTAAGGCCTTCGGCCTCACGGCATTATTTCCAAAGTCCGGATTGTTTGCCGGTTATTATCTCGGGCATCTGGATAAGGATAAAACTCACACTGTTGATGTTCTGGCCGGCGCCTACATGCTTATGCGCAGGGAGGCCCTAAATAAAACAGGCCTGCTCGATGAAACCTTCTTTATGTATGGAGAGGATATCGATTTGTCCTATCGTATTGTTCAGGCAGGATACAAGAATTATTACTTCAGTGAGTCCCGTATCATTCACTATAAAGGAGAAAGTACAAAAAAGGGGAGCCTCAACTACGTTCGGATGTTTTATCAGGCCATGATCATTTTTGCCCGGAAACATTTCGGCGGACAGAAAGCGGGTCCGTTTATTTTCATCATTCAGTGCGCTATATATGTGCGTGCGTTACTTACCCTACTCCATAACTGGTTCCAAAACATGGGCTGGCCCATGGCTGATGCTACTCTGCTCTATGCCGGTATGATGCTGATCAAAACCTTCTGGGAACAAAATGTTAAATTACACGAGGGCTTAACCTATCCTGCCACATTTACATTTATTGTTGTGCCGGCCTACATAGTTATTTGGCTATTGAGTATTTATTTCAATGGCGGCTACGACAAGCCGGTTAAACTGAACCGCATCCTTAGAGGACTGGTTACCGGCACTATTATTATTGCCGCGGTTTATGGTTTTCTTGATGAATCCCTCCGCTACTCAAGAGCCATAATTTTGTTGGGGTTTGGTTTTGGTGCTACGACACTGATTTTATCCCGATTAATTGTACATCTTATCCGTCATCGCAATATCGACATTGAGCAACTACAACAGAAACGAGTAATTGTAGTGGGCACATTAGAGGAGTATCGTCGTGTATTGAACCTGGTAACCCTCAGCCGGGCTCACGTACATATAGTTGGTTATGTTGATGTGCCGGTTAGCGAGCCCGGAGAAACGGCCAAAGGCCATTTGGGAAACCTGCAGGATATCCGGGAGATTATTGGTCTGTATCAAATCGATGAACTCATTTTTTGCACGGCTGATATTGGTGCAGAAAAAATTATAGACTTAATGAGCACTCTAGGGAGTAGCCTTGAGTATAAAATCGTACCTAAAGAAAGTGAAAGTATCATAGGCTCTCATTCTAAAGATATGCAAGGCGAATTATATACACTCGATATACAGCTGAATATTAACACCCCTCATCATCGCCGTAATAAACGTGTTTTAGATATTGGCCTTTGTACCCTGCTTGCGCCATTATGGTTTGTGTGTTTCTGGTTGTTTGACAAACCGCTTACTGTTTGGATAAATATTGCTTTGGTTGTAGCAGGTAAACGAAGCTGGGTGGGCTATATCCCTGAACCTGTATCCGGCGAACACAATGTGCTTCCCAAAATACGCCGTGGCATTCTGTCACCATTAACCCCATTCAAACAAGTAAATCGCAGTAGCGATACGATTGCGCGTATGAATTTACTTTATGCCCGCGACTACACGATATATCAGGATCTAGAGATAATCCAAAAAGGAATTCGGGAACTAGGTAATGATCCGAACTCCAACTCATAAAAATATTAAGGTAGTTATTCTCCCAAAATAAAACGTAAGGGAATATGCAGTCGCTTGCTCCAAGCTTTTTCACTGTGTTCCTCTCCGGGGAAGTACTGCGTAATCCAGCTTATACTATCGTACCCTTTACGTATCATCACTTGATCAACTTTTTGTTGTATAGGTGGATACAAAGCATCTAGAGTCTGATCGCCACAGTCAAAATAAATTTTATGTGTTTTAGGGTCAGGAAGTTGCTGCTTCAGATATTGTATAAAAATATCGGGGCAGGGATTATTTTCCATAGAAAAGGTGCCCACCCAGTGTGTTGACAAGCAAGCTGCACGACCAAAAATTTCAGGATATTCACAGATTGCATACATCGAAATCAGGCCACCCATACTACTTCCGGCAATACATGTATTATCCGGATCTGTATATACTGAATATGTTTTATCTATGTAGGGCTTAAGATCATCAACAATAAATTTTAAATATTCATCCGAGTTAGGCGCGAATGCATCTTCTATCCTGTCAACGCGTTTTAATTGAGCTACAACAGTATCTTTCTGAGAAGCTGTTAATTGTTCAAAAGGCTTCTGCGGAAAATACTCAGCGTGCCTTGCCAAGCCGGCATTCCATATGCCAACAACTATGAATGGCTTCACACTATCCAAAAGCATTAGTGCAGATGCAACTTCGTGAATCTTCCAAGACTGTTTATTCCAGGTATGTTCGGAATCGTATAACATTTGTCCGTCGTGCATATATAACACGGCATATTTATTTGCGTCAGTATATCCATCAGGCAACCAAATATCGATGGTTCTTGGAGTAACATATATGGATGAAAATTTTTCAATACGTATTATTCGCCCTTGTATAACTTTTGGTAAAGGTTGTTGCGCGTTACTAAAAAAAGTTACACATAAACAAACTGCAGCCAAAATCAATACATTAATTAAACGAATTGATTTCATATAAATTGATGTTTTAGTTTTATTTTAGAAGTAAATAAATAATATAAATAGCATTAATAATTAGTGTTGATGACTCAGTTTTAACATGGTGTTGCGTGTCGTTATTAATGTAATCCGTAAACAAATTATTTTTTTTATATCAATTTGTTCAAAAGCGCCTTGTTATATTAGCACAGTAAAACTACTATTATGCGTCTGACAATACTTTTTGTATTCTTCTCTGTAGCACAAGCTATTGGAGCCATTGGCCATCTGAATAAAACATTTAATGATCCGTCACGAAGCCGCGATATTGAAACAGACCTGTATTACCCCGCAGCAACAGCAGGAGATAATGTGCCGGTAACACCGGGCTCTTACCCTCTACTGGTGTGGGGTCATGGCTTTTTAATGGATGTAGGGGCCTCTATGAATGTAGTAAATGCCCTTGTTGATGATGGATATATTGTGGCACTGCCTAAAACCGAAGGCGGCTTTCTTCCCAATCATGAGGAATTTGCAAAAGATCTCTTGTTTCTGATGGATTATTTGACAGAAACAGAGAACACATCAACCGGGTCGATACTCTTTGAATCGTTTTCCGGGCTCGCCGCTATTGGAGGGCATTCGATGGGTGGCGGATGTTCTGTCCTAGCCGGTGAACTGGGAGCCGGAAATATTCACCTTAAAACCATTGTTAATTTCGGTGCGGCAGATACCAATCCGTCTTCGATTGATGCGGCGGTAGGTGTTACAGTCCCTGTACTTTTATTTGCCGGCGGCAATGATTGTGTTACACCAATTGCTGAACATCAGCAACCCATATTCAACAACCTAAGCAGCACCTGTAAAGCACTTGTTACGCTTAATGGCGGCTCTCATTGCTTCTTCGCTGATGATAATACCGCTTGCTCCCTTGGTGAGTTAATTTGTAATCCCGCTGCTGAGATAACCCGCGAGGAACAGCATGCCCGCACCTTCAGCATTATGAAACCCTGGATGGATATCTATCTGAAAGGAGCAGGTGCCGCGGCCGTTACTAGCATTCAACAAACCTGGAATAACAATGCGTTCTATCAAACCGATAACGCCTGTTCCACGCTTTCTGCCCCTGACCTATTACCGCTTACAACTTGGTTTCGGGTTGGAGATGGTATTTATTCATTCCACTCAAACGGCGCTTATCATTACACCCTGCATCAAATAACTGGTGCCCTGCTTTACAGCGGATCATTTACACAATCGATACAGATTGATTTGTCGTCAAATACGCCCGGTATGTATCTGTTTACTTTGTATGATGTTTCGGGCAATCCATTCACCTACAAATTGATTCGCTAGTGCTCTTCTTCCAGTAAGGCATGTCGCTTTACAGAAATCTGACTAATCTCATCGATATAGTTGGTGCCATATTTTTCCATTGCGGCATTCATGCTCTTCAATAGTGTATCATAATAGCGTATTTGCTCGCTCTTATTCTCTGATAACAACCGATGTTGCAGCATTTGATGAATTCGCTCCGTTTCACCGGTGATCAGCATAGTTTCAGCTTGGAACCATTGGTGTAATTTGCTCCAGACAAAATCGACCGCTTCAGCCGATGGATGTAACATATCGGTTTTATAAAATCGGTAATCCCGCAGTTCATCCATAACCAGCTCAAACGAGGGGAAGTAAAATAAATCCGGCTCTGAAGATTTCAGGGTATATATGGCATCGTGAAGCCTGCCTTTAGATACTTGATTCTCAAAAAAACCCTGAGCAACATATCGAACAGGACTGATAGTGAAAACAAAGCGAACCTTAGAATTAACCGTTCTTACAGCGCGAATAGCCTCTTGTAGTGCTTGCCGAATATGATCGGTATGCAATAACTGTTGTTCAAACGATGTATTCGGTATTTTATGACAATTATTTACAATTTGAGAACTTGCTTTATGATAGAATACGTGAGCTGTTCCCAGAGTAATCCAGATTATTTCGGCATTCCTAATTTGATAGCACGCCTTATTAAATGCATCATTTATTCGATCCAGTGTTTTTTCCGGATTAGCCGTTGAAAAGAAACCATGATGATCAAAAGAGTGAAATAATCCATTATATGTAATAAGATCTTCATCACTGTAGAGCCTTTGCTCTGTTAACCGAATTAGCGATTTTGAAATAGAAACCGGATTATATTGTTGACCAAATGGGTTGATAACGATATTGAATCTGGCATTAAGAAAACGTCTTCCAATCTCTTCAGAAAAACATGAACCCATACTCAGCATCGGTTGATGAATATGCAGTTCAAACGGCACCGTTGGAACAGGGACTTCGGTTCGAAATGTTTTCAATATCAAATTGATTAATGACAGAAATAAAAAAGGGCATCCGTTGGGGACACCCTTTATGATTTGGGGCAGTATTAATTAAGCTTTCTTGGTCGCCTTCTTCATCAACTTCGATTTCAGATTGGCTGCTTTATTCTTATGAATAACATTCTTTTTAGCCAATTTGTCGATTTTAGCAATGACCTCAGGCAAAAGTGTTTTTGCTTCACTCTTATTTTCAGTTGTACTTACTTTCTTGATGAGGTTACGGGTTGTTTTTGCATGTAAGCGGTTATCCAATCGGCGCTTTGATGCCTGACGTTGAGCTTTCTTTGCGTTTTTTGTATTTGCCATTGTTTTTATATAGGGTGTGCAAATATATACTATTAACTTGTATCAGCAAGTGTTTACCGGGTTATAATCGGTTAAAATTTATTGTGCTGTTTTACCCGAACAAAACGCTGTTCGAACAGATTATCTGAACAGCAATACGGATTTACTGCCTAAGCATCAGGTATTTTAATTCATATAAAATACGAATTACGATATTTGTCAAAATTAACTGAATAGCCCCGCTGAATGGATAAGTTTTCATATATCTCAAACGCTCACCCTCAGTACTTAGAGTCATTATACCACGATTATAAACAGAACCCGGAGTCGGTTGATGTGGAATGGAAAAAGTTTTTTGAAGGTTTCGACTTTGCTGTTTCTGTAACCAATAAAAATGGCAATACTCCCGAAGTTAAATCAGCACCCGCTGAATCGGATATTGACCTTCAGCTTGAATTGAATGTATGGAAACTCATAGCGGCATACAGAGAGCGAGCACACCTCATTTCCAAGACCAATCCCATCAGAAAGCGCAAAGATCGCCACGCCGGTCTTGAACTGGAAGCGTTTGATTTGGCCCAGGTGCCCGAAAATAAAACCTTTTATGCCGCACAGGCCCTCGGATTAGGCAAAGCCTCTCTTTCGGCCATTATAGAAAAACTCAAATTAATATACTGCGGCGATATTGGTGTTGAATACACCTATATTACAGAGCGAACTATCCGAGATTGGTTCGAAACCCGCTTCGAATCGGGCGCTAATCAGTATAAATATAATGCGGAGAAGAAAAAGCGCATCCTGTCTAAATTGAATGCCGCTGTTGTTTTTGAGAGTTTCCTTCATAAAAAGTACATCGGACAAAAACGTTTTTCGCTTGAGGGTGGTGAAAACACGATTCCTGCTTTGGATGCTATCATTAGCAAAGCTGCTTCGCTAGGCGTAAAAGAAATTGTAATCGGTATGGCGCATCGTGGCCGTCTGAATGTGCTGGCCAATACATTAGGCAAAACATACGATCAGATTTTTAATGAATTTGAGGGCAATGCTGTTCCCGATACAACCATGGGCGATGGCGATGTTAAATATCATCTGGGCTACTCTTCCGAAATTATCACGGAACAGGGAGATCCCATATATCTTAAGCTTTCTCCGAATCCTTCTCACCTTGAGGCTGTAAATCCGGTTGTTGAAGGCTTTGCCAGAGCTAAAGCCGATATTCTTTACCAAAGCGATTACGATAAAATACTACCCGTACTCATACATGGCGATGCCAGCATTGCCGGACAGGGTGTAGTTTACGAAGTATTGCAGATGAGCAACCTCAAAGGTTATTATACGGGCGGAACCATTCACTTTGTTATTAATAATCAAATTGGTTTTACTACCGATTTTGATGATGCCCGCTCAGCAAACTACTGCACCTCGCTTGCCGCAATGGTCGGAGCGCCTGTGCTTCATGTTAATGGCGATGACCCCGAGGCTGTTGTATTTTGCGTTGAACTGGCCGCAGAATTCAGGCAGGAATTTAACCGCGACATTTTTGTGGACATGGTCTGCTACAGAAGGCACGGTCATAACGAAGGTGATGACCCCAAATACACCCAACCGCAGTTGTACGATATCATATCCGGGCATCCCAATCCACGCGAGGTATATTCAAAACGTTTAATTGAACGGGGAGAAATCGATGCGGAATTGGCTAAAAGTATGGATAAAGAATTCTGGAAAGAATTACAAGACCGACTCGACAATGTTAAGCAAAATCCACTACCCTATAATTATCAGGAGCCCGAAATTGCCTGGAAGGAATTACGTAAATCAAAACCGGAAGACTTTGAGTATAGTCCGGATACATCAGTAAAAAAAGACTTTATCGATAAGGTATTAAAAGGATTGATGACTTACCCCGAAGGATTTGAACCCTTAAAAAAAGTGGAAAGCATGCTGGCCGCTCGTCGCAAGATATTTCTGGAAGATGGTTTCGCAGACTGGGCAACGGGCGAATTATTGGCCTACGGTACTTTATTGCTCGAAGGTCACGATGTGCGCTTAAGCGGCCAAGATGTAAAGCGCGGGACATTCTCACACCGCCACGCCGTTATCTACGATGAAAAAACGAATAAGGAATACAATCGCTTAGATCATCTGGAGACCAATCAAAACGGCCGTTTCAGAATATTTAATTCGTTGCTGAGTGAATTTGCGGTACTTGGGTTTGAATATGGTTACAGCACCGCCACACCACAAACCTTAACGATATGGGAAGCCCAATTTGGTGATTTCTCTAACGGTGCTCAAACGATTATTGACCAGTTCATTTCATCGTCGGAAAGTAAATGGCAACGGATGAGCGGTCTGACCATGTTATTGCCTCACGGCTACGAAGGTCAGGGCCCCGAACATAGCAGTGCGCGACTGGAACGCTTCCTTCAACTTAGTGCTGAGTACAACATTACGGTAGCTAATATTACGACCCCGGCTAATCTCTTCCATGCCTTGCGTCGTCAGCTCTATCGTCCGTTCCGCAAGCCTTTGGTGATTATGTCGCCCAAGAGTTTGCTCCGTCATCCACAATGTGTATCTCATGTAAATGAGTTCACCGAAGGACGATTCAGAGAATTGATTGATGATGATCAGATTCAGGATCCGTTAAAAGTTAAAAGAGTTTTGTTCTGCAGTGGCAAGTTATATTACGATTTAAAAGAGCGTAAACAAAAAGATAGCCGAACCGATATGGCTATTGTTAGAATCGAACAACTATATCCCTTACCATACAAACAGATGGATGCCATTGTAAACAAATACAAACTTGCCCATTATGTATGGGTTCAGGAGGAGCCCGCCAATATGGGTGCATGGGTTTATTTGTTAAGCTGTTACAAGAACATTAAATGGGGCATGATATCTCGAAAGTCCAGTGCATCACCGGCAAGCGGATATCAGAAAGTCCATGTAAAAGAACAGGAAGAAATAATTAATAAAGCTTTTGAAAACTAAAATTCAAGGAGATCTTACAAGATGATACTCGAAATAAAAGTGCCTACTGTGGGCGAGTCGATAAATGAGGTAACCCTAAGCCGTTGGATAAAGAAAGAAGGCGATTATGTGCAACAGGATGAGGTGTTATGCGAACTTGAATCCGACAAGGCTACATTTGAATTAAACGCTGAAAAATCCGGTGTACTAAAACCAATTATTCCGGCAGGTGAAGTAATTAAAATCGGAACAGTTGTTTGTTCCATTGACACTGATGCTCCGCCTCCTGCCAATTTACCTGTAGCGGATGTCGTTGTTACCGCAAAAGCGGAAAAACAAACTGCACCTGCACATGCATCCACTGCCGTTGCACCAACACCTACAACACCAGCGGGCTATGCCGTTGGAACCCCTTCACCATCAGCCGCAAAAATGATGGCAGAAAATAGTCTTGACACAGTGCCTGCAACTGGTCGCGACGGACGCATAACAAAAGCAGATGTCATCAATGCCATTAAGCAGGGACATAAGCCGGTTAGCAAAGAACCGGCACAGTCGAACTCCAGAAACTCCAAGAGAGAAAAAATGACCTCCCTGCGTAAAACAATATCCAAACATCTGGTGCAGGCGAAGAATCAAACCGCAATGCTTACTACATTTAATGAGGTTGATATGAAACCCATTATGGATATACGCGCACGACACAAAGAATCATTTCAAAAAAAGCACAATATCGGTTTAGGATTCATGGGATTCTTTACCAAAGCGGTTTGTAATGCCCTCAGCGAATGGCCTGCAGTAAATGCTATGATAGATGGCGATGAGATAATTTATAACAACTATTGCGATATTTCTATTGCGGTGTCTACTCCAAAAGGGCTTACCACACCGGTAATCCGCAATGCAGAGTCGATGACACTGGCCGAGATCGAAATGAAGGTGGCTGAACTGGCTAAAAAAGGTCGTGATAATAAATTAACACTTGATGAAATGAGCGGTGGCACCTTTACCATTTCCAACGGAGGGGTATTTGGATCCTTAATGTCAACTCCAATAATTAACATACCACAATCGGCTATACTTGGTATGCATAAGATTCAGGATCGCCCGGTTGCTATTGATGGACAGGTTGTAATCCGTCCGATGATGTACCTGGCCCTGAGCTACGATCACCGTATCATAGATGGCCGTGAATCAGTAAGCTTTTTAGTGCGGGTAAAAGAACAACTAGAAAATCCGGAGCAACTACTCGTTGGTGCCGATCCGGTTAAATTGTTGCTGGATATTTAATTTCTTCTCAGAGCTCATAACAAAAAAAGCAGGCTTGAATGAGCCTGCTTTTTTTTGGTTATTGTTATACCGATTAGTTAATTACCGGCAAGAAGGAATAATTCTTTCCATAGTAAAGCATCTGCTCAAGGAAGTTAGCCGGATATTCAATCTTTACGTCTTTAATTTTGTCTCCATCCATTACCGGTACTAAGCGGGGTTGTATGAATCCCTTATATGGTGCTATGCCCAGCTTACTGAAACGCTCCAGCACTTCTTTATGTATTTCCGGATCAACTTTAACGCCATAGTTTTCAACCAAATCTTTGCCGGCTTTAAAATCACCTTCTGACTTAATTCGCTGAATCTCGCGCAATAAATCGCCAAATAAAACACGTAGTTTTTCATAGTTGTTAATTACAAAATACGATTTACCGTCTTTTTGTTTTTTAACAATCACACTGTCAGCGGCGCCTTTCTCAAATGCCCAGGCCGCAACAAGCTGGCGATTACGCATGTGCGCCTCTTCCAGCTGATGTTCATCGGCAGGTATACGGGTGAGTTGTATCATTAATCCATTATTGATATAGTTGTCGTATTCTGCTTTTCCAACTTCTAAGGATGGCATAACGCCAATGTCAACAAGCTTTTTATCATACACATAATAAAGAGCAACTAAATCCGCACGGGCTTCTTCAAGTGTGCTCGCATAATTTTTCAATGTTATCGACGGATCGGCAATACCTGGATTAAGCTGACCGGAGGCGTGACCAATAACTTCGTGCATATCGGTATGTAAATCGGCGGCAAGAGAACCAAACTGATCCGCACGGTCAATCATTTCCTTATTGAAATAAAATTCTTCACGTAATCCGCTACCCTTACTGCTTTCATTATAAGATTTAACAATATTTCCGATGTTCACACTCTTTGATCCATGTTGTTCTCTGATCCAATTGCTATTAGGCAGGTTAACCCCAATAGGCGTGGATGGTGCGGCGTCACCGGCCTCAACAACTGCCGTGATCACCTTAGCCGAAATTCCTTTAACATTCTTTTTCTTGTGTTCGGGCATTAATGGAGAATTATCTTCAAACCATTGCGCATTGTCACTAATCGTTTTTATTCGTTTTGTAGCTTCAAGGTCCTTAATTGAAACAACGGACTCGTATGATGCTTTGTTACCAAGTGGATCTCCGTATACTTCGATGAAACCATTTACAAAATCAATGCGCGATTCGGTATCCTTTACCCATTCGATACTGTATGCGTCGAAATCTTTTAAATCGCCGGTTTGATAATATTTAATTAAGGCTGAAATAACTTTCTTCTGTTGCTCATTTTCAGCAACCTGTTCTGCTTTAGCTAACCAACCTACAATTTTTGTGATTGCCGAACCATACATACCATCAATTTTCCAAACTTTCTCTACCAGTTTGCCATTATCCTTAACGAGTTTGGAGTTGAGACCAAACATAACCGGTGTTGTATCCGCAGGATTAACAAATGACTTGTAAAAACTTTCCACTTCTTTTTGTGATACACCTTCGTAATAATTCATAGCAGACGACTTAAGCAAATCATTTTTAGAATCCAGACTAACTCGTTTAGGAGCAACTGCCGGATTACAAATAATATCACTAACCCGTGTTGCAAAGGCCTCCACAGACTCGTTTGCATTAAGAGGTAAACGAGATGCATCTGAATTCATAACCAACGAGGTAATGTACTCCGCTTTAAAATCGGGTTGAATTTTGTTTGTAGAATAATGGTGATGAATACCGCTCGAAAAAAATACGCGCTTAGCATAGATCATGAATTTATTAAAGTCTTCAGCATTTTTATCGCCCTTGTATGTTTCAATTATCGCCTCAAGTGTTTTACGAACGGTTAGATTATACTTACCATTCTGATCCCAAAACATATCTCTGCCGCATAATGCCGCTTCATAGAGGTAGTATAGCAACTCTTTTTGTTTGAGCGACAGCTCTTCAAAGCCGGGTACCTGGTAACGCAATATCCGAAGATCAGCAAATTGTTCACTGGCATACTTGAATGTATCTGCAACAACTGTTTCTTTTTTTGTTTCCTGTGCGGGTTGCTGACAAGACTGACTCATAATAATCGTTAGTAGTGCGGTTAAGGTGTAAAGTATTTTTTTCATATTCTTTAGGAATTATTCTGCGGCGAAAGTAATAAAAGGGACTCGTTTTCGCTGATGCTGCATCATTTCCTTTTATTAAATTCTTCCAGCCCCTTTTGAAGGAATGTAACGTAGGCATTAACATCCTCATTATAACCCCGAGGAGATTGTAATAGTTGCTCTTTATGATCCAACAATACATAATATGGTTGCGAATTACTATTGTATTTCGAGGCCTGCAAATCGCTGACTTTGTTGCCCAGTGTTTTTATCTTTTTACCACTGTAGGCCGATGTATATTGCTCCGATTCGGGCAAATCCGTTTTATCGTCTACATATAACGAAGCGACGATATACTGCTCTTTCATCAACTTCAATACTTCGGGTTGAGCCCACACGGAGGCCTCCATCTTGCGGCAGTTTACACAGCTCCATCCGGTAAAATCAATGAACAAAGGTTTATTCTGTTCCTTAGCCGCCTGAAGAGCCTCATCATAATCAAAGTAGCAATCAATCCCGTGGGGACAGTGAAAGGTCTGATCATATTTCTTGGAAACAACCGGAGAGCTGTTAGCGGTGCCATAAAAAAGATTTCTGCTGAGATCAAAGTCCTGCGTAGCCATTGGTGGAGCAAATGCGCTAATAGCCTTGAGGGGAGCTCCCCATAAGCCGGGAACCATATACATCGCAAAGGATAACATGATGATAGCAAAAAACAAACGTGGCACGGACAGATAATTTACTTCAGAGTCGTGTGAAAACCGTATGAAGCCTAACAAGTAAATACCGGTAAGTGTAAAGATGACTATCCATAACGACAGAAAGATCTCTCGGTCTAATAATTTCCAGTGATAGGCTAAATCTACATTAGATAGAAACTTTAATGCAAGTGCCAATTCGACAAAAGCAAACGTAACCTTAACAACATTCATCCATCCTCCGGATTTAGGTAGCGACTGAAGCATCTGGGGGAAGAAGGCGAACAGACCAAAAGGCAAAGCCAGTGCGAGTGAAAACGCAAACATCCCAACAATAGGCCCCATGGCGTGTCCCTGAGTAATGAGCGCCAAAGCCGAACCTACAAAGGGGGCCGTACAAGAAAAAGATACCAGCACCAACGTGAAGGCCATGAAAAAAATACCGAACCAACCTCCCTTGTCAGAGAGCTGTTCTGATTTATTTATCCATGATGTAGGCAGAGTGATTTCAAAAACACCAAAGAAGGATATGGCAAAAACAACAAAAAGTAGAAATAGGGCAAAATTGAAAATACCATTGCTGGCAAATTCATTCACGCTGTCGCCACTAATGCCGAAAACATAAAGAATAAAACCAAGTAAAACGAAAATAGCTATAATACTGAAGGAGTATATCAATGCATTGGTAATCCCTTTCGCCTTTGTTCCACTTTGTTTGGTAAAAAAAGTAACGGTTAATGGTATCATGGAATAGACGCAGGGCGTAATTAATGAAATCAGGCCAGCGCCGAATCCAATCAGAAAAATCTGTAGCAACCCTTTCCCTTTCAGATCGTGATCGTCGGAAATCGTTGCACTGATTGTTTCCTCTTTTTTATCTACTGATGTATCCGGAGCAATATTATTTACCGTTGCTGAGGCCGTATCGTTATTATTTGAAGGAACAAGGGCTCCGGTGTCTATGCTTAACGGGTTTAATATCTTTGTGCACGATAGCTTAAAGGTATAGTCGTTTGGCGGCAAACACTGGTGGTCGTCGCAACACATATAGGTAACAGAACCTGTAACCGTTGCTGATTCGCCGGTTAAAATAATGACTTGCTTAAAAACTCCCATGCCTTCATACATCTTTAACTGGGTCACTTCGTCCACGTCCTTCATAAAGTGTGGTGTACTTAATTCCGTGGTTTTGCCTTTGAGTTTGTATGCAGGTGATGCATCAAAAACGATTTCAGTAGGTATGGGTGTGGCTGTTTCCGGTAAGGTCTGAGAAAATATGTGCCAACCCTTGTCAATTTTAGCTGTAAGAATAATCTCGAATTCGTTGCTGTTAATTTGTTTGGCCTCTGATGACCACTTAACCGGATTTAATATTTGGGCGCTCAACTGTCTTGTGCCAAACAGGAGAAAAATGAGCAGAAAAATTTTTTTGAGCATCAATAGAATATAACGTTTGTTCATCGTTTTTTTCGAATTAATTCAGGACACGATCTGCGGAGGTAGCATTAACGATGAGTGAATTAAAAAATTGTAAACCGTCAGCGTTACCCAATTGCAACTCTGATGCACGCTCGGGATGTGGCATCATTCCGAATACATTGCCTTCAGCATTACAGATTCCGGCAATATGTTCCAGAGAACCATTTGGATTATGCGCTTCACCCAGTTCGCCGTGAGCACTGCAATACCGGAATAGGATCTGTTTATTCAGATGCAGGTCGGAGATGATATTTTCGGGAGCATAATAGCGGCCTTCGGCATGAGCAACCGGGATTTTGTATGCTTTATGCTCTAGGTTCTTCGTAATAGGATGTTTATGATGTGCCGGTTTGATATATACATTCTTACACATAAATTTTTGATGATCATTTAAAAGTAATGCCCCGGGCAGTAAACCCGCTTCACATAATATCTGAAATCCATTGCAGATCCCAAAAACATACCCGCCATTGTTAGCAAAATCAGTAACGGCCTTCATAATGGGGCTAAAACGAGCTATTGCTCCGCTTCTCAGGTAGTCTCCGTAAGAAAAGCCCCCGGGAAGTACTATACAATCGCCGGTGGAAAATCCGGACAACGATTCCTGCTGATGCCATAGCATAACCGTATCCTGCTTGGCAACATTTTTAAGAACATGATAAACATCTCGGTCGCAATTGGACCCCGGAAAGACGACAACGCCAAATTTCATAGCTTAATCAGTAAAGGTATTGAAAGTAAAAGGTGAGTAAAAGTAAGCACAAATGAATGATCTCTGCTATCCAGGGTTTTTTAAATTCCGCCAAAAAGATGGAGACGATGATGGTAAAAGGGAGCGACAACCATATGTAATGGGACATATTATTATCCCGAATAAATAGCGTACTGAATATCCCGCTGAAAAAAAACACAAAACACAAGGTCATTATAATCCGGTTTTGCATCACCATCTTATTGTAATTCCTGCGAACGACAAGCGAAGCAAGTATAAATAAAAATAACAATGAGCCAAGCCTGACCACCAATGGGAATAATGCGGCACGTGCCTGATTAACGTGTTGTATATCATATAAGGCCATCAGACTGTATTGGAATGCCGAAAATGAATCATTTAAAAAATAGACAACACCAGCAAAATACAGAGGTATCAGTATGCCCAGTAAGCCGTTAAATAATTCTCTGAATACAAAAGGGCGACTGAGCAGATAGCCCCCCATCAGAAATGTAATAAAACTTAAATAGGGCAAATAAAACAAAGCCGCCACACCCACGAAAAATCCGGCATTGAACATGTGCCCTCCGGCTTTTTGTGTTTTATACATACCAACCATAGTGATAAATGCAAACTGTAGAAAATAAAATCCACAAAGTGCCGGCGTAAACTCACAAAACTCATTGATAAAACTCGCGCTTAGGAAAAAAATCAGTGCCGGCATATATCCGGCACGGTCGATCAATCTGTATTGATTGATAAGGTAAGACAGCATAAGCCCGCATGAAAAAACGAGCAGTATGGAGAGCGTGTCATTAATATATTCCTGATATAAACTAAATCCGGTAATGCGGTTAATTAATTCGCTCAGCGGGTTAACCCAAACCGTGCTATCTGTGTTTTCGGGATAAATAAAAATAACCAGACGAAGTATAACAACATATAGGAGTGATACAACTAAAAGTAACGGGTTATTATTTCTGAATAGCCTGAGCACTAATGATTAAAAAACAATTTTTATCAGTTGAAAATAACCCCGCCTGAAAGAGGGTATCACAAATTCCTGCAAACTGATCTGCTTGGACATCTTGGGAATAGGTGCTGTATTTTTTTTATTGTTATCAAAAATTTCTTCACGCCGGTTGTTACCATTCGTATCTATGATATATGCGCTGAGGGTTTGTTGACTCAGTACACGATCATTGTAAAAAAGATACATATTGTCCGGACCGGTAAAGAGCGAGAAGCCTAGATAAAAACCGTTGTCATTATCGGAAGACTGTCGTTTGCGCAACACTTGATACCACTGAGCTGAACCGATGGAGTCGAAAGCAAACGCTAAAATATCGTTATAGTGGAAGTATGTAATCAGCATCGAATTATTAACACCAAAAGCACCCATACCCGGGGCTCCGATGTATTCTGTGGAACGCCATTGAGATTCTGTTAGCATAATAATTCCACCATCTTTTTTTACCAACAGGTCGGTAGGTTTAAAATTCGTTACCCCATCATTCTTTTTTAACTGCTGATTGCCAATCAGGTTCGTTACAAATGCCTCTGTAAAAGGTAAAAGCTGAATTTGATACGGCATCGTATCCTGAGTTAACAAATTAATATAATAAGTGCCGGCAGCCTTCACACCGGGATTATCAGAATACATACCACACAATATCAGTTTATTGCGTATAATATCTCGTTTAATAATGGGTTCTCCAAATAAAACATCCGGAGAGCGAATCAGCTTTTGTGTGATAACACCATTATTATTAATCAGTACAGCAAGCGCAGGATAAATAAAATCGTTTTGAAAGTTTTTGGTTTCATATTCGCCAAGTACATACGCATTATGATTGTAACCTAGAGCAATTACATCAATAAGATCCGGTTGCTGTAAATTGCTGACTACTGCACTTGATTTGGCTTGTGTCTTAGCTGAATTTGAAACGGCATGCTGATATAATACGGGAGTTCGCTCAAAGTCGGATTTAGTAAAATAGGTGTTGACATAATCTCGCTGAAATGAAGCAGTAGTGAACACGTCAAATTCGTCATAGCTGTAGCCGCTGTTGATTGTATCGATTGTATGTGCATTAGTAAGCAAATTGAGTGAGGCGTTGTATACATTCATCCTCAGTATTCGATGGCCTTTGCTGTAATGGGAATAGAAGGCAATAATTGTATCATTATGCAGGACGACATCTTCAATTCTGCTATTGCGGTCCGTGATGATAAGCTCCTTCTTCCAACGTGTGCTCAGGTCGTCTTTGAAGCACTCAATAAACTCAGTGTTTTTTCCCCATTCTCTGACCAACAGCCCGGTTGATGCATAACCCATTACATCGATATTGCTGATGCCGTATGGAATAGCTTGCTCGGGAGAATGAATTACTGTTTGCGCTCTTGACAGCGTAAAAACAGAGCATAGCAATAAAACAAGCAGTCTTTTAACCATTTACGATATTGTAAATATCCTATCAATGATTCAAAACAAGTGTATAATTATTTACAGGGAATGTTAGGTTTGTATCGTGCGGACATTTTTATTCGTAACAATGTGTTTATTGCTATTCGGTAAGACCAAAGGCCAGTGGAGACCCGAAGCTCTTGATATCAATACACAGTTTGGGCGGATATATAAACATACCGAGCGATTCAAACCGGATATTCAGCACCACTCATGGGCTATAGAAGGTAATTTAATCGTGAAGCCTGACTCCAACAAACATTGGATGCATATATATCGTCTGCCACAACGTGGATTGTCAATTAGTATCCGGCGTTTTGGTAATGATGAGGTGCTTGGATACGGCCTTGGCATTATGCCCTTTATTCATCTGCCAATATTCCGTACACGTACGAGTGAATTTCAGTTTCGTATAGCAAGCGGAATTGCGCTCTTGAACAAACATTACGATGTGCTTTCGAATCCTGAGAATAATGTAATCGCATCCAGTATAAATAACATCACCAGCCTGGGTGTTCGCTATCAGTTACAGTGCAGCCCAAAATTGGCCCTCAGCACCTCTGCTACCTTCACGCATTATTCCACAGGTGATGCCCGACTTCCTAACCTGGGCATCAATATCCCCGCGATTTCAATCGGCGGGGTTTATTATCTGACGAAACACACACCTGTTAAACCGGGAAGGACTGGCCCTGCAGAACCCTATCCTGCCGTTCATGTGCTCAAGCGTTTGAAAACAAGTGCCGCCCGATTCGAGTCATTCCGACCCAACGGCCCGCTGTATCTTCAGGTTAATTTAGAAGGAGCTATAGGGAAATATATGTGTCGCTGGAATAAATTATTTGTTGCCGCTGATATTCATTACAACTCATTTGCATATCAGTTCATTTTACAACAGGAGCTAGAACCTGTAAGCGATGCCTTTAAAAAAGCTCTCGGCTCTTCGATAATGCTCGAAGATGAATTTGTTTTTGGACGTGTGAGCCTCATGCTTGCCTGGGCATATGTACTCTATCAACCCTATCTGAAAGGCGGAAGTGATTATCAGCGTATTGGCGCTCAATACTACGTTATCCATAAAAAAACTGTGAAAGCCTTTTTGGGCGTTTACCTTAAAACACATTGGGCAAATGCAGAACTGGTTACAAGTGGGTTGGGGTTGGAATGGTGAGCCGGCTTCGCTTATATTTTTTAATTTCGTTTTGCCTAATCACAATTTATGATCACAAACAAGATGACTATACAGCAGATAAACTATTTAAATATCGGGCTCATGATTGTTGCCGCTTTTTTTGCTTTCAGATGGCCTTTTGAGACATTCCTGTTTGCCTATGCATTCTTTGGTCCACTCCACTATCTGACAGAAATAAGCTGGCTTCACGATAAGAACTATTATACCAAAGGCAAATACGACTATATCTTTTTATTGGCTGTAGGCGTGTTTATTACCCTGCTGAATCTGCGATTACTTAAGAATGTACCGGATGGCACGGTAACCTTTGTAACCTTTCTTTCATTTATGTGTGCATTGGTATTTGTATTAACGAATAGTATACCCAAGCGAATCGGATTCATTTTCGCTTCGATAATAGTATCTGTCTTTATAACAAAGTATCCCCTGTTCGAGAGCATCTTCGGCGCATTTCTTCCAACCCTGATTCACGTATTTGTTTTTACCGGTTTATTTATTCTTGTTGGAGCATTGAAAGGGCGCGACCTGTCCGGCATACTATCCTTAATTGTTTTTGTAGCAATCAGTATCGGATTATTGTACATCACCCCTGATCGAAGCGCCTATCATACGGCTGATTATGTCCGTTCAAGTTATGGATACGTTACACCAACCGGAAATTTCACTGAAGGATTTATCTCTTTAAACGAAACAATACGTAATGTATTTAACCTTCACGACTTTGGCAGGCCTAATATAGATCAAGAGACATTTATCAAATCGGTAAATGACTACTTCTATAAGAACCCAACCATGCTAGCCATCATGGCATTTATCGGATTTGCATATATGTACCATTATTTTAATTGGTTCTCTAAAACTTCCGTGATACAATGGCACAACATGCCACGAAGTCGTTTTGTAGGAATTATCATCATCTGGATTCTATCGGTCGCCTTATATGCCTACGATTATGCGGTTGGTCTTAAGTGGCTCTTTTTTCTGAGTTTCTCTCACGTAATTCTGGAATTTCCGTTAAATCATCTCACCTTAATTACGATTGGTAAGGAAGCAAGGTCCCTCTTCACATCCGCCAAGCCATCTAAGCCTAATAAGCAGGCAGTTTGACGATATATCCCTCATCTGTACAGAATATAAAGTAATCATCCTTGGAACAACAGCCATTGTAGTTCCAGATTGTTTTATCATCATTATTAAGTCGAAGTAATCTATTGCTCTGCACGTCAAATAAATCTCCCTGCTTGCCACAGCAAACCCATATATCCCGTTGCGGACTGTAGGTGCTACCTGTAAGAAAGCGTTTATTATTGATACTCGTCTTTGCGGGTATCATCTTATCCCAACCATTTTTAGTATACATTAGTATCATTCCAGATCGCCCCACAAGAAACAACGCATCATTTGTCTCTACGAAATTGATGAAGAAATCGCCGGAGGCATCCTCAGGAGTCCAAGTTTTACCCTTGTCATTACTGCTCAGTACGATTCCGAAGCCGCAAACTTTAATGGTATGGTCAGATGCCAACACGATATCACTGAGTTCATTTTCAAACGTGTCCCGCTGCAAGATGTCCCCATTAAGGTTACACTGGTAGACTATGCCACGCCTGAAACCGTCACCACCACAAATAAACAGCTTATCATTAATTCGTTTTATCCGGCGAAGCGGAATGTAATCCAACTGCCTGAGATGCCAGGAAGAGCCAAATGTTTCACTGATTAATAATTTACCATCATAACCAACGGCATAGATTAATGTATCATTAAACGGCACGATATCATAAATTGCTTTTTCAGCAATTCCTTTTTGAGCGAACCAGCTGATGCCGCCGTCATAACTGTAAAAGATATCGCCCCGATTATACCGAAAGCCTCCGCAGGCAATCAGGGTATCACCGGAAATACCGGCAGATTTGATAGCGTGTATCGGAGCATCCGACACCGGCGTAATTTCTAGGAATACTTTTCTAGGCTTGTTACAAGCCATTAACGAGCACAAGAGATATAGAAAACAGACAAGCCTCATCGTATCACTTCGTCAATAGATTCTAAAATAATCCGGCATGCTGATCGGATGTCTTCATCCGAAATAATCAGGGGTGGTGCTATGCGAAGACAATCCGGCGCAAAAAGAAACCAGTCGGTAATCAATCCGCGATGTAAACAGGATTGTATTATTTTTTGATTAAATGATTCATTTTCAAATTGAATTGCCATCATCAAACCAGCAAAACGGAATGCAAGTATGCGGGGGTGTGTCAATAATGTGCGAAACAGCTCTTGTTTCTGTGTAATTGAATTTATCACTTGCTTGTTTGATAATTCCTGAAATCCCGCTAATCCTGCAGCACAGCAAACCGGGTTGCCGCCGAAGGTTGTTATATGTCCAAGCACAGGTTGTGCACTTAACGTGTCCATCAAATCTTTTGATGCAATAAATGCCCCAAGGGGAAGTCCGGATCCAAGCGCTTTTCCTAACAATAAAATATCCGGAGTTATACCATACTGCTCAAAGGCAAACAAGGTGCCCGTGCGTCCAAAACCTGTTTGAATCTCATCGGCTATCAGTAATGCCCCTGCTGTTTCACATCGTTCTTTCAGTGCCATCATCCAAACAGGATCGGCGGGATGCACTCCGGACTCCGCCTGTACCATCTCCACAACAACAGCGGCGGTATTATGATCAATGCTATACAGAACCTCATCATCATTGTAATTGAAGTGATAAACTTCCGGCAGTAATGGCCTGAAGGCATTTCGAAAATATTCAGACCCCATGATACTTAGGGCGCCCTGCGTACTTCCGTGATAACTATTATTAAATGAAATAAACTTACTGCGTGCGGTTACTCGCTTGGCCAATTTCATAGCGCCCTCCGTTGCCTCGCTACCTGAGTTCGTAAAATAAACACAGTTTAACTTTTCAGGCAGATGATCTACCAAAGCAGTAGCAAAGGCGGTTTGAGGCGTTTGCACAAACTCGCCATATACCATCGTATGCATATACCGCCTGCTTTGAGCCGCAATAGCATCCAGCACGGCTTGATTGCCATGACCCATATTACACACACTAATGCCGGAGATTAGGTCAATATACTGCTTACCTGATGTATCGGTAATATATACGCCCTCAGCCTGCGCCACTTCAAGCAAAAGCGGGGCCGGACTCGTTTGTGCATTATATTGCAGGAATTGCTGACGAATATTCATACGTTGTAAAAGTATCTAAGCTGTTGAATAGTAGATTTGCCCGTAAGAAAATTAAATACTGAAATTGAAAAAAATAATCTTTTGGATCAATTATGTTGATGTGCATAAAGCAGTGCTACTCAGCGATAGGGAGTTGATGCTTCACAATATACCGGGTAAAGTATTTAATAGTCGATTTATTGGATCCATCATGCTTTTTATGTCCTGTATGTTGTTAAAAGCAAACGTAGACGATGCATGGGCGGCTATTCCGCTAGGTTTTTCGGCATGGATTCTTTTTTCGGGCGTATGGAATATTTCAGGCAACGGTAAGGTGGTCTTTGACAAAAATGATCAGACCCTTTACAGAGTGTATAAACATCTTGGATATATGCAGATCATATACACTACGCCACTATCTTCGGTAATTAAAGCAGAAACAACACAAAAAGAATCCCGGATAAATTTGATACTGACTCTGGATAATCTTGAAACAATAACCATCAGTACCCTGCCATCTGAAAAACTGAAAGATGCCGAAGAAATAGCCGGTATGATTAATCGGTTTATTGATTCGTAAATCGGTTTAACATATCCTTGATCTGGTCTGGGGATAGATTTTTTCCTACTATTTCATATTCAGGATTCAACAGAACGTTAGCCGGAATGCTCCCCACATTATATTTTCTTGCCACATCACTTTTGAAGGCCTGCGTGTCGTTCACATTGATAGGCCATTGAACGCCAAGGCCATTCAAAGAATTTTTCCAGCGCATTTCATCAAAGTTTAAAGACACTGCATAGATTTCAAAACCATCGCTATTGCCTATTTTTTGACTCCTGAACAGCTGATACACTTTATTTAATTCGGGCACTTCCGCCACACAAGGGCCGCACCAGGATGCCCAAAAATGAACTAAAATGTATTTATTATGGATGTCGTGTAAGGAAAAAACCTCTCCATTTGGGCCTTTTAAGCTGATATTATCCAGTTTGTCGCCGTTGGACAAATTAATTTCAAGGCTGGATTTATAAATTAAATAACCGCTCACCGCAGCGATAATAAGTACCGCAGGTATGATATATCCTAATGCCGACTTTTTCATTTACGTACAAAACTATAGTCATTTCGGTATTCAGTAACACATAAATGGTAAAATGCCGGCTCCTGTAAACTTGTTTTTTACGACTCAATAATCTTATTTTGCACTTCCTTTTAAAAAACAGTTATAAATGGCAGTATTTATCGACATCCGAAATAAGCTAGGTCCAATCCTTGTAATCTTAATCGGATTCAGTTTAGTGGTTTTTATTCTTCAGGCGGCGCTTGATTCTAATTCCAGTTTGTTAACCGGTAACCGTGACGTTGTTGGTGTCATTGATGGTGAAAAAATTCATTACAATGACTATATCGCCAAGGTCGAAGACATGATTACGAGCTTTAAATTAAATAATCAGGGCACGCTGGATGACAACACAACATACAGCATTCGTGAACAGGCCTGGACACAGATGATTCAGGATCGCATTAACAACGACCTGTATGATAAACTGGGTATCACCATTTCCGAAGCAGAGATGAAGGATATGTTCTTTGGTAATGACCCTAATCCGGAAATCAAAAAAACCTTTACCAACCCGAATACCGGAATCTTTGACCCTGCGGCGGTAAAGAATTACATCAGTATGCTGGATCGCTCCACCAACGGAGAAGATGTTAATGAAAAAAGAACCCGTTGGATCAATTTTGAACGCTACGTTAATGATGACCGTTTGTCAACTAAACTCCGCACTGCATTTAAATCAGGAGTATACATTCCAAAATGGTACGCGGAAAATACCTACAACGAAAAAAATGTAAAGTTTTCCTTTGATTATGTCGCGATTCCATATTCCAGCATTGCCGACAGCACTATTAAAATCAGTGATGAAGAAATTCAGGCATACATCAACAAAAACAAAGAAAAGTTCAAGCAGGAAGAAAGTCGTAAGATTGAATACGTGGTGATTACGGTAAAACCCTCAGCCGCCGATACCGAAGTAGCCCGTTCATTTGCATTTGATGCATTAGCTAAACTTTCGGCTCCGGAACTGGATACCAATTTTGTTAAGTTGAACGCCGATCGTGCCTTGGATGAATTGTATTATTCAGAAGCGGCTATAGCCAAAGCAACTATAAAACCAGCTCTTTTCAGCCAGCCCGTTGGAAGTATCATAGGACCAATTCAGGATGATGCCGACTTTGTTATATGCAAAATTATCGATCGCCAAAATCTATCAGATTCGGTTAAAGCCAGTCATATTCTATTTTCAACACAAGGTGTAACTGACACCTTACGTATTAAAAACCGTGCCGACAGTGTACTTAATTTAATTCGCAATGGTGCCGTTTTTGAGGAACTAGCCAAAACCTATTCCGATGATAAAGGCAGTGGCGAAAAAGGTGGCGAGCTCGGTTACATTAAGCAAGGCATGACCGTTAAGCCCTTTAACAATTTCTTGTTTTTTACCGGAAATCAGGGTGATATGAAATTAGTAAAAACAGAATTTGGTTATCATATTATCAAGCTAATTGAATCAGCAAAAAATACACCTCATGTCCGTTATTACTCATTTACCCGTAAGGTAGAAGCTAGTTCAAAAACTGATAAAGGATACTTCGAGCAGGCTAATAAGTTTGCTTCAAAATATAATACTCCCGAACTTTTTGAAAAAGCCTTCAAGGACAACCCCGCATATATCAAAAGTACCGGCGAATCGATTCGTAAAAATGATTACCAACTGCCCAATCTGAACGGAGCCCGCGAAGTGATTACCTGGGCTTTCAAAAATGAAGTAGGTTCGATTTCACCCGTGTTTAGTGCCGGGGAAAATTATGTGATTGCCCATTTAGTTGAAATTCGTGAAAAAGGCACCCAATCTGTAAACGTTGCCCGCGCTCAGGTGGAGCCCATCCTACGTAATCTTAAAAAAGGTGCAAAAATTGCCGCCGAATTAGCTGCGGCCGGTCAGATGAATACAACCCTGGAATCCATTTCGTCTAAATATAGCGTTGAAGTTAAACCTGTTCCTGAAACAAACTTTGCAGACTCTTACATTTCAGGAATCGGAGTTGATAATGCTCTGATCGGTAACCTTGCCAAATTGAAAGAAAATACGGTATCTGCCCCAATTATAGGCAACAATGCCGTTTATCTGGTAAAGATGCTTGGTAAAACAACACCTGCTCCTGTTGCCGATTACAACAATGAGAAAATGGAACTATCACGAAACATAGGACCACGGATTGAATTTGGTCTGACTGATGCCTTAAGAAAAAGTCTTGAGGTTGAAGATTTACGTTATAATTTCTTCTGATCTGTTCAGGAACCAATCATTTGTCTCTTTGTTTATCAATCGGTTATGATTGAGAATAATGACAAGCCCATCGTAAATAAGGTTGCCGCATCCACGGTATTGGTTACACTCGATTTAGAAGACTTCCTAATCAAAATACCGCGTGTTCCTTTTGATATCAAAGCATTTCTTTACAAAGACTATGTGTTAAAAGAACAGGAGTTTCGCGAGTCGCTCCGTAATGTTGCCTGGAATGAATATCAGGGTAAAGCGGTTTATATATTCTGTAGCTCGGATGCCATTGTGCCTTTCTGGGCCTATCTTTTAATTGCCGCTTATCTGCATCCACACACCCAATATTACTGCTTCGGTAAAGAGAGTCAACTCATATCAAAACTCATCACCGATAGCATGCATCAAAGTAATCCGGAACAATACCGTGGCAAAAAAGTGCTGATAAAGGGTTGTTCGGACAACGGCATCAGCGAATATGTTTACGTTGAGGCCGCTAGGCTATTATTACCTTACGTTTCGAGCCTGATGTATGGCGAGGCCTGCTCAAATGTTCCTGTTGTTAAATCGGGCAAAATATCGTAATTTCGGATATGCTTGTTATGAATCATAATAAGTAATTCAACAAACCCTATGAAGAAAGCTCTGGCTTTTCTGATTTTAGCATTGGTTATCCTTACAACCTTTTGTATTCGTGGCTACTTTAAAATTACGAAGGCCAACGACATATTGCATACGTACGAAGGATGGGTTAACCATTTTGATAATCACATGACCAAAGCGGACATCCCCAATGCCATAGACTTTGCCGGTGAAAGCGTTCCCTTACACGATCTGGAAATAAGACAGCGGTACGCAACGGTATTAAATTCGAATGCCTATTGGCTTATTCCAACAATCTTTAAGGATCCCGTTCGGGCGAAGATGTTTAAAGATATAAGCCTGATACTAAAACAGGAGGAGGTGCCTTCCGATTTTATTTACTTGGCTATTGCTGAAAGCCAACTTCTTAACAAAGTTTCTCCGCGCGGAGCAGCTGGTATTTGGCAAATTATGCCCGCCAGCGGTATTAGCCTTGGCCTGGAAATCAATCAATATGTCGATGAACGATTCGATTACATCAAGTCAACTTATGCCGCTTGTCGGTTTTTAAAACAATCCTATGCTGAATTAGGCAGCTGGACTTTGGCGGCGGCATCATACAACATGGGTATTGGTGGCATATCCCGTAAGGTAACTGTAAGTGGCACCGATGATTACTATGCACTAAACCTGAACAAGGAAACTACAAATTATCTATATAGGATTGTTGCCATAAAACACGCCATGATGAAAGATAAAATTCGTCTAACTTCAAATTCAATTTCATACCGGATTCTGGATATCGACACTGGTATTACTAATCTGGAATCATTTTCCAATATAGCCGGCTGCGATTATTTCCTGCTTAAACAATTTAATCCTTGGTTGCTCGGCCATCAATTACCTAAAGCTGAAAAGAAGTATCAGATTATTTTACCCAATAGCTCCGCACAAATTGTCAGCTATGAACACGCTGAGTCTAGCAGTGACACCCCAAAACACCTCAGCATCCGAAACCGGATTATGAGTATGTTTCGTTAGTATCCTCGAAATAGCCTGTTTTCTTGTTCTTGTGAACGCTTCCCGCTCTGAAATAACGCCCATTCATTGCGATATAAACCCCAATAGGCAAGGTTTGAACAAAAGCCATTGCGGAGCCCAAATTGAAGAAGCCGTCAGAGCTCCCAAACTTATATGGTATGAGTGCCCCTGTAATTACAATCGTTTTATTAATATGAGACTGCTGTAACTGAAGAGCAGTTACTTCCATAGTGTCAGTGCCGTGCGTAATGATAATATGATCTTCATCGCAATTTTTGCACTGACTGATTATCAGTTGGCGGTCTGCATCGGTCATTTCGAGACTATCAATCATCATGAGAGTCCTAACGTCTACATTTAATGTACATCGACCGAGTCGCAACATCTCGGGCAAATGCGTTTCATTGAAATATAGTTGTCCGTTAATCATATCGTACTCCTTATCAAAAGTTCCGCCGGTAACAAAAATTCGTATCTCCATTGTTAACAAAATGAACAACAAAAATAGAATGTATGCTGAATAGCTCAGTATTAATTACTTTTCAATCGGATGTTGAAGAAAAACTATTCCGGAGCTTATCCTGAAGCGGGTTGCGATGAAGCCGGACGCGGTTGCCTGGCAGGGCCTGTTGTTGCCGCGGCGGTTATTTTCGAAAAAGGATACTCAAACCGTCAACTTAATGACTCTAAGGCAATACGCGAATCGGAGCGATACCGGCTAAGAGAAATCATCATTCGAGATGCTTTAGCGTATGCCGTTGCTTTTGTATCAGAATCGGATATCGACCGAATCAACATTCTTAATGCATCTATACAAGCGATGCACCATGCCCTGAGCCAGTTGATGATTAAACCTGCTCACATCATCGTTGATGGAAATCGATTTAAACCATTCGGCACTATTCCGCATAACTGCATCATTAAAGGCGATGCCAAGTATCTGAGCATCAGCGCCGCATCTATTCTTGCCAAAACATGTCGGGATGATCATATGAACAAAATACATCTGCTTTACCCTATGTATGGATGGGATAAAAATAAAGGGTATCCAACACTGGAGCATCGTAAAACAACATTAAAAGAGGGCCTGACTGAATTTCATCGCAAAACCTTCAACGTAGCCCTCAATAATCAAGAACAGTTGTCACTGTTCGGAGGTATTGATCCGTTTTTCAGTGCCAAGCATAAATATCGCCATAAGAGCCCCGACAGCACTGATGCCAAAGGCAATGTGTGCTAAGTTTAATTGCCATAAACATCCGGTCCATAACGATGCGATGAGAAGCGCTATCGATTGCCACCCTGAAAAAAAACCAAATCCACCGGCCTTTTCATGATTACCTAAAAATCCTGACAAATAGGCTTTTGATGTTGACTCCATGCAGGCAGCATAAAACGCATAAATAATAAACATCACATAGTAGGCGGTCAGGTTATCAAAAAAGGCGAAGCCGGAATAGACTAGGGCGAAACATAGTAATCCGATACGCAGTATCTTTTTTTTGCCCCAGCGATCTGCCGCAATTCCTGCCGGAATAGCAAACAAAGCATAAAGCACATTGTACAAAATGTATATCAATATTACAGCAGTATCGCTTAACCCGTTGTTCTTTAGTTGAAGAAGTAAAAAAACGTCGGAACTATTTATTACCGCAAATAATAACAAAGGTAGAGCTGATCTCAGAAAGTGACTCGACGCTATGCCCTTACCAATGAGTGCCTGCATAAGACTGATACGTGCTGTATTCAACTCTTTTACTGTTCCCTGCTTACGGATATAAAGAGTCAGTACCACACCAATAATTGCCGGTACACAAGCAACTGCAAAGATGAATTGATATTTGCCGGGCATAACGTACAATATGCTCAGCGCAATTGCCGGCCCCAATGCGGCGCCAATAGTATCCATAGCACGATGCAATGCAAATATTCGGGATATCGTATGTTCGGTTGAAGCTTTTGCCAAAATAGCATCTCTGGGTGCGGTACGCATGCCTTTACCGAGCCTGTCGAGTAATCGAGCAATAAATACCAGTGGCATAAGCGTGGTAAACGCAAGTAGTATTTTAGAAAACGCACTACTTCCATACCCCGCTGTTATCCAAGAGTTGTAGTGGCCCTTACGATCAGACAGACGGCCAAAATAAATTTTTGACAAGCCGGCAGCAGCCTCCGCCAAACCCTCAATAAATCCAATACCGATAAAGGTGAACCCGATTGACTTCAGGAATAAAGGCATTACCGGATACAGCATTTCGCTGGATATGTCGGTGAAAAGACTGACCAATCCTAATATCCAAACAGATCTTGGAATTTTTGAGAACATCTTAACGATGGGCGGTTACCGATATTTCTACATTTACTCCCTTAGGCAACCTCGATACTTGTACAGTTTCTCTTGCCGGATAATCCGAAAGGAAATAGCTGCCGTAAATCTCATTAACCTGAGCGAAGTAATTCATATCACTCAGGAATATAGAGGTTTTGACAATGTTTGGAAAATCTAATCCTGCGGCAAACAGGATTGCCTTGATATTTTGCATAACCTGATGTGTTTCAGCAATAATCGTGTCGGTAATCAGTGCATCGGTTTTGGGGTCAATGGCTATCTGACCGCTCACAAATAGAAAATCACCACAAAATATTGCCTGACTGTATGGCCCAATCGGTGCAGGAGCCAGTGGGGTTTGAATGATTTGTTTTTTCATCGCTTAGAATAATTATTTTCGCAAGTTAATATCATTAATTAATTACCACGCATTGAGACTGTTAATCATTGGGAGCAAGGATCATTCCTCGGAGTTAAATACGCAGATACCGGAGCGCCGGCTGAGTGAAATTAAATACACTGCACATTACGAATCGGGTTTTGATGTCATTATCATAACTCACGATGCAATCCATAACTTAAATATAGAACCCAACAGTAAGAGCTTGTTTATTTTTTCATCTGTAACAAATACCTTAAGTTCGATTAAGACCGGGTATGATATCCGGTACGCCTGCGGCATGAACCTTCTTCCGGGTTTTATATCGATGTCTGTTAAAGAATTACATGCCGATGACCAAGCGTTCGGGCAGTTCAACCGATTCAATGCCTTTTTAAACTGGCAGGTTAAACGAGTTCCGGACATACCCGGAATGGTTACACTTCGCGTACTGAGCATGATCATTAATGAAGCGGCCGCCACAATTGCCGAAGGCACTGCATCTGTTGAAGATATAGACAAAGGCATGATGCTCGGCACCAACTATCCTAAAGGTCCGCTACAATGGTGCGACGAAATAGGTGCTGTTTACATCGTTGAAACATTAAATAATCTTTTTACTTATACAAGCGACTCCCGTTATCAGGCACATCAATACTTAACACAACTGGCCAGGTCCGGTAAAACATTCTACACTTCTAAAATCAAGGAGGAGGCGCAATCATGATTCTGTTAATTTACACTTCAAAAGTAAGTTCCCGACTATATTATATATTGAATCTTGTTTTTCGTGAGATGATGGAGATCGAGTATGAAATCACGAATGAAGTGCAAACATTTCAAAACTATCAGGGGCCCAAGCTAAATTACAGCACCAAAGTTTTTAATGATGAGCCCTTTATTTCAGCCCATCAAATACTTTTTGAAAGTGGTATTCATCAACAACGAACCGATACAACCGAATATCAGGGCATCCCGGTGTTATTTGCATCGAATCAACCGGCCTCACTCCCATACGATCCGCTGGCTGCGGCATTTTTTATGGTTTCACGCTACGAGGAATATTTACCTTTCCGTGGCGATTCTTATGGCCGTTTTCGCGGCGAACGAAGCATTGCTTACAAAAAAAGCTTTCATTTTATTCCGGTTGTTAATCACTATGTGGAGCATATCAAACAACTCTTACATCATTATTATCCATCTATGCGTTTCGGCGCCAAGAGTTATCAATTCATTCTAACCTACGATATCGATATTGCCTATTCTTTTCTTGAGAAAGGAGCTATGCGATCACAAGGCGCCTTGCTAAAGGCATTAATAACCGGAGATAAAGATTTCATTGAAACCCGAAAGAAAGTATTGACCGGTAAAATGCCCGACCCATACGACACGTTCGATTACCAGTTTTACCTCAACAACAAATATCAGGTATATCCGATCTATTTCTTTCATCTTGGTGATTATGGCACGAATGATAAAAGCATTCCCTGGACCAGTGAGCGTTTACAAAATTTAATCCGCGATATCAATAATCGATATCTCACCGGCTTGCATCCAAGCTTTGCATCAAATTCAAAATTCAAATTACTGGGTTTGGAAATAGACCGTTTAAATGCGATTACCGGCAAACCAACGATAAGAAGCAGGCAACACTATATTATGTTAAAGTTCCCTGATACATATAACATACTTACCTCTATCGGCATCAATGACGATTACTCGATGGGATACCATAACATTCTTGGATTTCGGGCTGGCATATGCACACCATTCCACTTCTATGATATCAATCGTGAAGAACAAACCTCATTGCGCATTCATCCATTTTGTGCGATGGACTCAACGTTGCATCACCAATTGAATTTGACTTCTGAGACCGCTCTTGAAGAGGTTAAACAGTATGTGGATGAAGTCAGAAAAGTTAATGGCACCTTTACGTTTATTGCACATAATAATCTAATCGGAGCGCAAAGTGAGTTTGCCGGATGGAGCAACCAATTTGAGGAATTAATTAAATATGCCAAGGAGTAATTGATGTTGCGTGTTATTCCACACAAAAACATTGACAAGGTATTATGGGACCACGCATTAAACCAATCTGAGCTTCCGCTCCCCTATTGTTATTCGTGGTATTTAGATATTGCTTGTCCGGATTGGGATGCGATTACAGACGACAACTACGCGGCAATAGCACCATTACCTTTTCGAAAGAAAGCCGGCATACGCTATGTATATCAACCATTTTTTACGCAACAATTTGGTTTGTTTGTAAGAGGTGGTATACAAATCAATAAAGAAGCTATTCAAAATGAGTATTTATCTATCCTGAAAAATTATGCTCCATTCGTCACCCTGCAACTTAATACGCTTACTAGTCCGGAAGTTTTTACAGCAACTTCGTATCGATCAAGAACAACGTATCAACTCAATCTCAAGAATGTTTACCACAGCATCACATCATCCTATAACGAAAACCTGAAACGCAACCTAAAAAAATATAAAGGCGCTTGTGAGATAAAAACAAACAAGCAACCGGATAATCTTATCCAATTGTTTCGCAGTGCTAAAGGGCATGGTATTAAGGAGCTTAGAGATGCAGATTACACCAGATTATCAAGGCTTATCGAAGAAGCAGTAATACATAAATACGGTATGGTTTGGGAAGCCTGGATCAGTAATCGTTGCATTGCTGCAGCCTTTATCCTATACAATCATCAATTTGCCATCAACCTATTTAATGCATCCGATGCAGAGGGGCGAACTTATCAGGCGATGTCTGTTTTGTTTGATCACGTAATCAATCACTTTTCAGGCAGTGAACGCACCTTAGACTTTGAGGGCTCTGATATACCCGGAGTGGCCGCCTACTATCGCTCATTTGGCGCAAGCCCAAAAACATATTGGAACATCACATTTAATCAATTACCTTGGCACTTAAGATTATTAAAAAAACTGAAAGATGGTACATAACCTTGGAGAACACAATTCATTAGTAACTCAATTCATATCTGAAATACGGAGTGTCAATATACAACAAGACCGAATGCGTTTCAGAAGAAATCTGGAACGAATCGGTGAAATCGTTGCCTATGAAATATCCAAAACCCTTGAATACAAAAAAGAAAAAATCACGACACCTCTAGGGTCTGTTGAAGTGCCCGTATTGAGTCAACAACCGGTAATAGGCACCATATTAAGAGCAGGCATACCGATGCACCACGGCATTTTGAATTACTTTGATCAGGCCAATAATGCCTTTATATCGGCATATCGAAAACATACAGACGG
>Ga0315901_10001466_pt1 | contig 34193 bp, 32 predicted proteins | sample LakEriMetagenome_10_FD_203761 | JGI IMG/M metagenome (GOLD analysis project Ga0315901, IMG submission 203761) | Freshwater fungal communities from buoy surface, Lake Erie, Ohio, United States - Buoy 2 MA116 | ecosystem: Environmental > Aquatic > Freshwater > Lake | place: USA: Lake Erie, Ohio...
TAATAAATCTATTACAAGACCATTTAGTAAATAACAAATACAAATCATTACTAAACAAGAAAAGCTACGACAACGAGACACTACTCAACGAGCTTGAGGAGAAGATGAAGATAGCTGCCGATAGCAATGGTGTATCTGGTATTCGTACAGGATTCCATAAGTTTGATGAGATAACCTCTGGTATGCAACCTACTAACCTAATCATCGTAGCTGCTAGACCTGGTGCTGGTAAGACACAGTTCGGACTTAGCATTATGAAGGCAGCATCCATACGCAACAATAAGAAAGGATTATTCATATCGTGTGAGATGGATGAGGTACAAGTGATGAAACGACTCATAGCTGTTGACTCTGGTGTTCAAGGTTACTCAATTAAGAAAGGTCGGCTTATGCCTAATGAACGTGGTAGATTTGAAAGGTCCAAGAGAAGAATAGCCGCATCAGGCGTTCGTATCGTAGGGGGATCGTTCACTATCACCGATGTAATAACCATGGTTCACAAAATGAAATACGCTGAGGGATTGGACTATGTCGTAGTTGATTACATTCAGAAGATTACAAGCCCTGGAGCGCAGAATAGAACCAATGAGGTAGGTGATGTATCTCGTAAGCTAAAAGACATGGCAAATGAGCTTAAAATACCTATTGTGGCCCTTGCACAGTTATCTAGAGCAGTAGAACTAAGAACTGATAAGAGACCAATACTAAGTGACCTTAGAGAGTCTGGAGATATAGAGCAAGATGCTGATATAGTTTCTTTCCTATTTAGACCCTCTTACTACCTGCCAGGAAACGAGAGAGATACTAGTCCACTAGCTAAGCAGGGATTTGTTTACATCGCTAAGCATAGAGATGGAGAGTTAGCTGATATAGAGCTAGAGTTTGACTCTGAGATACCAGCGTGGCAAAACATAGGAGATACTGGCGATTACGATGATAATACAGTACAGACTTCCATAGAAAGATTTGATAATAATAACGATTTTGATTTTTAATTATGTACGAAAAGAATGTAGAGCTATTTAAAGGCGTAGAAAGAAAGTTTGCTAAATCAATAGAAACATTAGGCAAGATAAACTTCTCCTCCAAGGAACAAGACATCCACGAGCATTGGGATGTATCTATTACCATGCAGATAGATGTCAAGGCTATGAAGAAAAAACATCGCAGCGATGATAAGACAAATGAAAATATCCACTATGTAGAGTTGAAAAATGTTTTAGGTAATCCTGGTTGGTTATATGGAGAAGCTCATTACTTTGCATTTGAAACAGAAGATTACTGGATAATGGTAGATAAGATTAGATTACAAGGCTTCATTAAAGATAAATGTGCCGCTAAAGAATGGTCAGAAATACCTGATTTTTATAAACTTACACAAAGAAAGCAAAGATTAGATATATTTACACTCGTAAAAACTATGGATTTAATATTTATTTGTGATAAAATGATTAAGAAAGATGAATAAGACACCTCAAGAAATGGCCGATTTGATATTTAAAGAATATCATAACTGGGTCAAGATAATAAATTATAGTCTTGAATCTAAAAGTATGATGGAAGCAATAGCATTAGACATGGCTATATTCGCTGTTGATACTACGTTAGAAAGCCACAATACTAAAGATGAGATAATATTTTGGAGTAAAGTTAAAAACTTACTAAAAGGTAAGTTACTAAATGGTAAGCTATGAGAAGAAGAAAAAAACAAAATAAAATTAAAAAAGTATTTTACAGAGCCCTTGTTCTTTTTAGACGTAAATACTTAAAGATGTCAAAGAGAATAAAAGAATTAAAAGGTTTAAAATGCGTTAATAATGAGTTTGACTAATCCAGATATATACTGTATGACACTCGTTATACGTGTGGTATTTCCATCCAAGTCTAAATACAAGCCTAGTGAGATTAGGTACATTACATACGAAGATATACCTGTACTATCAGTAGATAAAGATATACCAGATAGAGAGAAGCATAGGTTATACCAAAAAACATTCGATGAAAAGATACATAAAGGTGATTTTAGTAAATACAATTTTAGCATTGTAGAAATAAAAAAATCTAAATTTTTATCTAAAATTTGTTATCAATATACTTTTTAGTACTTTTGTCACTTAAATATAAAGAATATGGAAAAACAATTATTGCAAGTGCTTGAGTTTCAAAATGCTTTTGGAATTACTTGCCCAACATCTCCTAAGATGTTATCTAAGAAAAGAAGAGCTTTAAGACAGCTATTACTTGAAGAAGAAGTAGGTGAACTTAGAGAAGCTAAAAACATTATTGAAGTGTCCGATGCACTAATTGATATTCTTTATATTACCTACGGAACACTACATGAGAATGGATTGGCAGATAGAGCTGTAATGCTATTTGATGAAGTTCACCGTTCCAATATGTCAAAGGTAGGGTCAGATGGTAAAGCTGTGTTTAGAGCTGATGGTAAAGTAATGAAGCCAGAGACCTACTCAACTCCTAATCTGCGCCCTATAATTGAAAGAGACTTCTCACTATATAAAGAAAATGAGATACTACAGGAGTTAGCATCAATGGCTAAGCAAGAGAACGAAGATCGTATAGTAGCTAAAATAAAAAATAAGCTAAACATATTCGATAGATTCTTATTCTGGCTTAATGAGAAGATTGAGAAAAATCTTAAAAAGAAAGTTGAAGTTAAGTTTCCTGTTACATCAGCTGGTAACATCGTAGTAAAAGTTTACGATGAAAGCTATATAGTATGATAAGAAGAACTAAGTACGGTAATAAAAAATTAGAAATTAATGGAGTTAAGTTTGACTCTAAACTTGAATCATTTTGCTATGACCTACTTAATAAATTAAAATTTGAGTTTGAATTTCAAAAAAAAATAATACTTATAGATGGTTTCAGATACAACAAGAAAGCAATAAGACCTATCACGTTAACTGTGGATTTTGTAGTTAAGCACAACGATATAGACTACTACATTGATATTAAAGGATTTGCAACAGATGTATCTAAGATTAAATATAAGATGCTACGTTATCAGCTTAAAGATAACCCAAAGACAGATGTATTATGGCTTCACTCACAAAGAGCTATACTACAATTTTTAAACAATTTAAAAGAAGAAAAATGAGTGTAAACAAAGTAATCCTATTAGGAAATGTTGGGTCAGTTGACATTAAGTCATTTGACAATGGAGGTAAAATCGTAAATATCTCAGTAGCTACATCAGAAAGCTACAAAAAAGGAGAGGAGTGGATAAATAAAACAGAGTGGCATAGATGCTCTTGTGGTATTCCTGCTGTCGTAGAACGAGCAGATAGAATTAATAAAGGCGATATGGTTTACCTTGAAGGTTCTATCGTTACAAGAAGCTGGGAGAAAGATGGTGAGAAGAAAGAATCTAAAGAGATTTCCTTCAATACTATTAGAGTGATAAATAAAAATACAAAGTCTGATGAGTTTGAAACAGCAGCTCCTAAGACTAAGTCAGAACCTAAAACTGGTAAGCAAGTGCTTGATTCTATGGAAGATGATGGTGGATTACCCTTTTAATTTATAAAATATGGAAACGTACCAAGTAGATGCAACACCAGAAGATATAGGTGAGATAGTACAGATGATAAGAATACAACATCTTAGGATGCATGTAGATCCATTTGCTGAGAAGATAGGTGTTAAACCAAAGGTAGTTATACAAGTTGAAGAAGGGAGAGGTCCTCATGGGCTTCTCCTTCTTAAAAAGATAGCAGAGACTTTTCCTTCTGTTAAACTTGCTCTAGAAGTAACGTATTAATCGGTAAAAATCCGATTATCATTTAAAGAATTTACGCTTTTTATCACCTCTATTCTTAGACTGTGCTTGTTTAACAGTCTTGGTTTTGGAGATGTGACTTTCATCCATCCCATCTCCGTTACCATGCGTACCTTTTTCTCTGTTAATAGCTTGTAATATAGCTCTATATTTCTTTCTAGCAGGCGTGCTATGATATTCCTTATTGTACTCGTCTCTTTTCTTACGAGCATCTGGATTCTCTTGATAGAACTTTGCTGTTCTACTCTTTCCTCTTTTCGTACCTGCTAGTTTATTTCTCATACTACAAAGATAATAACATATCAATTAAGTAAGGATGAGGGTACATATCTACCTTTCCTCTCAATACATTCGTATGAGAATACATTCCTGGTACTGTCTCAGCTTTAGGGTCTATGACATCAAATCCATCAGCACCCTTAGCTCGTACATGCTCAATCAATCCCTTTCTAATATCAATATTGTATTTATCAGCGATAAACAATATCCATGACTTTAATGTCTCAATCTGAGTATCAGAGTAATCGTGCCAGAATTGAAATCCCCTAAATGGTTTAGCTAACTTAATTACTTGATCCGACTTAGCTGGAGTATTAACATACGTCTTTCCATTAACTATCTGACCCATGTTACATACCTCAATAGCTACAGAGTTTCTATGCATTACAGAGTTACCTGTACCTGTATGCCACCCATATCCTCCTTCTGGAAAAGCTTGAACCAACTCCCCATCAAACTTAGTGTTACCATCCTTAACAGACTGTCCGCCTAGTACAAATTCAGTAGCTACGTTACCTCTGTTATCTCTAGCCCACATATCAATTACTTGATAAGGGTTCTCCCATCCTGCTGTGTGATGTAAGAATACCCATTGTTTCTTTACAGGGCCAGCAAAATAAGTATTAGTAGGCATGTAATGCTTCTTAATATCTAAAGCATTAGTCATCTCAGTATTCTCAGCGTTATCAGTATTTAATATACCCATAGCAGCCCAGGTGTTCTTACCTACAATACCATCTGGAATTAATCCATGAGATTTTTGCCAATCTTTAACAGCTTTCTCTGTTCCAGGACCAAATATCCCATCAGCTGTAATCTTTAGGAACGCTTGTAATGTTTTTACAGCCTCTCCTTTACTACCTAATTTAAGTGTTGTCATTTTTTAATAGATTTAAAAGTGCGGCTAAAGATAATAGAAATGTAGCAAATAAAATAACAATCATTACTTTAATTTGTCTGCCTCTTCTTTAGCTCTTGTAACAAATCCTCTCAATGCTTTAAGCATATTCTTTCCTGTTACAGATTCGTAAGATTCATTGATTGATTTAACTTCTACTACTACGCAGAAGAACGCTATTACTTTTGTCATTACAAGGTCAACAGCTACGAACTGAGCGATTAAATCAGCTGCGATATACTTCTCTATTAGAAACGTAAAAAGAATCGCTCCAGAGTAAAGTAATGACTTGCTTATAACGTGAGATAATCTTCTACTCTTAATTGATTTCCATCCTCCCTTCTTAACACTTCTCCATACTCCGAATCCTGTGTCTATAAGGATTGCTAATATTGCTATGTAAATCATTGGAAAAACTGGTGCGATAACAGCCAGCATTGATGTAATCATTAAAAGTAACTTTGCTTTCATATTAAGTGCTTTCTTAAAATTCTATACGTAAAATATACTAGAAGCAAAGTTAATAAAATTCCTATAAGGTTATTTAAGAGTGTCTTATACCATGGAGTTTTTTCGTAATACATTACAGGTATTTTTCTTTCTACAATCTTTTCGTATGGCTTTACAATATAGACTGTATCACACTTTCCTTGAATGTAAACTTTTTTTTCACGATCCATCCAGACCTTAACTTTTAATTGGTCTTTCTTTAAAAAAATTGTATCGTATAAAGTTTCGTATTCTACTACTGTATCAACCTTAACTTCTGGTACAGTTATTCGTATCGTATCTCTTATTGTATCTTTAATACGAATAGTGTCCTTAGTTAGCAACCAAGGATTTTTCTTTATTAATCTGTCAAATCTCCTTTGAGGAGTACAGGATATTATTATTAATGATAGTATTAATAGATATTTCATTCTTCAATTGTTACTTCAAATTCAGTTGGTTCTCCTAATATCATTTCAATGCTTTCATCAAAAACAATATACCAAAATATAGGAGTATCAAATTCAGCTGTTTCATAGTCAACCCAATATTGTGTTACGTCATCTGGAGCAACGGGTAAACCATAGTAATCAGCACATTGTTTGCGTGCGTCAATAGCCTCTTGTTCATTCGTGTATTTGTAGCCATTAATAAGCATTCCAATAAGTATTTACATTTGTTTCTATTCCTACTCTGTTTGCACTTTGTTCTGAGTTCCAATATATGTATTCAGATAACTGACCTGTAATAAAATTATTTCCTGACCTACCAAAATAAATGAAATTATTACCAGCTGTTGGTGCTTCAGTTGCTGTTGTAGGCAAGGCAACCCCATCTACATAAACAGTTTTTAAATTACTTGCATTCTTTTCAGATGTAACTATAAAAGCCCCTGTTGTGTTATTTGTTCCATGTAATAAAGATGTTGGCATATAACTATTAATATTTCCCGTTGTAGCAGCCCAAACAAAAGGAGCTTGATTATTTGCACCACCTCCAAAAGTTGCTGTTCCTAATGAATAAAAATCATTATTTGTCGCTGTTCTATTAACTACATTCAATGATAAATATCTTGTGTTTGGACTTACTCCAGTTGTTAAATCATATCTATCATCTGTCCAAGTTGTAGTAATTTTACTTGTATCTACGTCTAAAATTAAATTACCATTCAATACTACTTGAGCCTGACTTGCTGCTGTTGCCTGTGTTGAATTATTAGCATTTGTACTTTGGTCATACCAAGTAGCAATAAAGCCAGCTCCTCCAGCTGTTGCAACCGTCTTTTGATAGGTCTTAACACTTGATGTTTGACTTAGTTGATACCCCCACACATAAACACCGCTTGTTCCATCACCTGTGTAAGTAGTTGCATTTGAAGCATTAAATAATCTAAATGTCATTCCATTTGTTGCACTTGTTGCCCCACTTGTTATAGTTACAGAAAACCGATACCAACCATTTGCCTCACTTGTTACCGTTGGCGTGTTTACAAATGTGCTATTTGAAACAGTACCATTTGTTAAATCTAAATCACATTGCTGATTAGCTCCGCTTATATTAGAAAATATCCTAATTTTAGTTCTTTCACCTTGTTTAAAATATGCTGATGTTGTATAAGATGTTGCGTTTACAATAGTTCCACTTGTTCTATTTAATCCATGTTCTGAAAAAGATGTGTTTTCCACTACTTTATCACCTGTTAAAGTTCCGTCTGGAGCTGTTTCAATATCAACACTTTTTGTTGTTCCTGTAACACTATAAATAGTTTGTGAAATATCCTCCGAATAAGTCCAAAGGTTATAACCTACAAAGTCGAGCATTGAAGTAGTATCTAAATCATTACCACTAAATGCAATATCTTGCTCTGCATTATCAACTGACCTTCTTACTCTTATTGCACTTCCTGTGTATGCTGTTCTTAGTTTACGCAAAGAATAAGCTACCGCAGCATTTGGATATGTGTCAAGTAGTAACTGAGTGCCAAGGTTTGCTAACATTATGTTACATCCTTTACTATATCCTAATATCTTATCAAAATTAATGCTAGTACCCATTAATATGTTTTGTTTAAAATAAATATATCACTAAAAATACTATTACCTGGATCAGCTGCACCCCATTGTACTGTTATATCAAGTGTATTAGCTATAGTAGTATCAAAGGTAGTAGAATTTACTTGATTAAAAGCAAAGCCTTGAACACTAGCATTAGATGTCTTAGCATAATGAAATGTACCTAATGAAACTATAGAAGCTACACCAGGGCCACCTAGTTGTCTAACAGTAAAATCTACATTTAACGAGAATACATCATTAACAATATTAGTAATACCTATAGCAGTACTATCTAGTAATACAATAGAACCAGCCTTAACCCTTATCCTTATAGTTTGATTATTAGCAGCATTTAATACACCAGCTGTAACAACCCTAAAGCTATCTCCTACCTTAAAGAAATTAGCAGGAACAGATAAGCTACCTACTCCTCCGTTAATTAGAGATGTCTCTACTATAGTATTGGTAATAGGAGTACTGTTTGCTGTTTGAGCAAATAAACCCCTAGTATATCCTAAAGGATTTGAATAGTAACTATTTATCTCTATCTCAGTAGGCACTAGGTAAGAGTAATAATTATTAATTCTGCTCCAGCATTAGTGGTAGTGTCATAAGTTACAGCTCCTAACGTGTTATTAATAGCTCCTGCATCAAAGTTTAAGGTCTCACCTGGTTTTAAAATAATTCCTCCAACAATTGCATTACCAGTGCCTACACTAGCAAAAGACATAGAATACGTTCCAAGGGCTACTGTACCGTTTGATCCTGTTGGTCTTAAAAATGTAGGAGTTCTCTGAACACCAGTACCACCATCAACAGTAATAGAGTTACCACCATCTTGTATAGCAACAGCTCCCTTGTCATTTACAGCTATAGGAGAATAATCACCATTAGCTGATGTCATAGCTGTATTAGAATCATTTCTTACACCAAGAACAAATGCACCTGTGTTACCTGATACATGAGCAGAATCTTCTACAAATGTTGCAGGCATAGTTAAAATATCTACCTGTAACTCACCATTAGCATCAGTCTTAATCTTTCTATTTGTAGTACCATCCCATCCGTAAACAAGAATACTATCATTAGCCTCACTAATATCTACCTCAATAACCTCTGATAACCAATCTCTAATATCAGCCAAGGCAGCATTAGACCCAGCTAAATCATTAGTCCATGTTACAGGAGAAGATACATCCTTTAAATATATTCTTAAAGAATTGTTCTTATCATTAGCTATAAAGTTTATAGCAATATAATAATTGCCAGAAGCATCTACAGCTCTGCTTACAGATTTAACAGACTTAACAGCATATACATCTAATACACCATTGTTATTAATGTTTAACTGATTGTCAGTATTGTTTACTATTATACTCATCTTAATTTATTTTAATTGTTATGTTGGTAATTTTGGATTCTTCCATAAGAACACATCTGAAGCTAAGCATCCGTTAGCATCTATAACTACACACTTAACTAATCCAAATACGTTTGTACCAGGAGTAGAGTCCATGGTTACTGATACACCTGTAGTTCCACTAGTAAAAGATATATCTCCATCGTTATCAGCTATTGACCATTGATATGTATATGGAGCTACTCCTCCACTTGGATTAGCTGTCAATGTATTTACCGCTGTATTTGTAATACCTACATATAAAGGACATGATGGAATCTCACATAATACAACTAAGATAGCATCTATCACTTGTTGAATACCATAAGTACCAGCTTCTAATCCAATACAGTTCTCAGCACCTATTACAACGCTAGTCATAGTAGATAGCTCAGCTACCATATTAGTAGTATAGCTCTCTAATAAAGTCAATACATCATTTAAAGAAGCATCACAAGGAACTTCTATAATATTGAAACCACCATCAAATACAGTTATGTCAGATGTCTTTGTAGGACAGTTATCTGAACATGAACAATTTGATCCTAAATTTCCACAAGTAGTACAGCTCATATCTTAACAGTTACAGTTTTCATTCAAATTATTTATCAAGCATTGCTGCTCTTCATCGCATATCTTTCCATAAGGTAAACACCACAATACATCAAAGATTAAGTGTTTTCTAAATAAGTCATCCCATTCTGGTCCACACTTAAATCCAAATATCTCTTTACTTCTTATATCAGATATTTCATCTACAAAGATAGCTTTCTTTTTCTTTAGTAAGTTTCTATTCTTAGGAGTATCGTAATCACAACAGTCAAAACATTTAACGCCTTTTACATTTATTAATGTTGGATTAAACGATCCACATTCATTTACTACAATATTAGTGAATAAAGCTTCTGGAGTTGTTGAATTTGGAAAATTACCCAATGGACACAAAGTATCATTAGATATACTAGATATTGGAGTAGTTATAAAACTATAATTCCATCTTGGAGAAGGAGTATTAACCCATGAGATAACTATATCTGAGTTTAAGTATGGGCCAATGTCAACACCTACTATTGCATAAATAGATTTTCCATTGCTAGTTCCTATGGAAGGTAATTGAAACTCATAATCAATTCCTAAGTAAGTAAATGACGTTTTTACACATTCAGTACAATTTGTAATTTGATTAATTATATTATCTGCGTAAGAGCCAAATGGACATTCATTAGTTGAAGTTAGACTATAAATAGTTTCAGCAGATTCGCTTAATTCTTCTTTTACTACCCATTGACCATTTAAGTAAAATATATAATAAGTACTCTCTCCTATTGTAAATGTATAATAATTAACTCCTCCATATACTAATACATTTCCATATTCATCATATTGAACAGTAGCTGTATATTCATCTCCATCTATTGTTATTACAACCTCTGTATCACAGCATCCACAATCAAGTATAGAAGTCTTTAAATCAAACCCTGTAACACCTAAGTCAGTAAATGAGAATCTAGTATCAATACCGCCAAATTGAACGATATACTGACCATAAGGACATTGGTTATTATTAAATAAATAACCAGCAGGCTGCCAAACACCAGGACTAACTTCTTCTTCCAATATCCAAGCAGGAGTTCCAACAGGAGCATCCGCACTAGGAAACGTAGAAGAATCAGCTACCCAATATATTCTATAATCTATACTAGAACCTGACCAACTACTTGAGAATATGTATGACTTCTTTCCATTTACATAAGTTCCATCCCAAGAGAAATAAGTATCAAATGTACCTAGAACTCTAAACGCTATAGCGATACAATCTAAATCCCAGCAATTATTAACAGGACAACTATCTGGCTCTACACCATATAACACGCCTAACAATATTGTTAAACTTAATTCATCATTAAAATATGTCATCTCCCATCTTTCAAGCTCATAATTATAAGCTATGGTTAAAGTATAAGATTGACCTAAAGTAGATTCAAACGCTGTACTATTAAATATTTGATATATCGTAGTTCCTTCAACATCAATAGGATAAGCTGTAACAGTCTCAACTAATACCCCTGATGGATTATATATATTAGTCTCAAGCCCACACAAACAAGTAGTAGGGCTAGGACATTTATTAGTATCTGGACAATTACAACTCATTAGTTACAACAACAAAGTGATTTTAAAACATCCATGTGGTCTTGAGCATTATCCCAATCAAATCCACAAGCAGCAAACTCTAATCCATCCATCACAACTCTCATCTTCATAGCCTTCATAAAAGATGCATTATCGCACATACTCTTACAAGGATTCTTCTGAATACCACAGAACGCATCTGCGACAGCTTGTCTGTAACAGTCTTCAATAGAGATACACAAAACAACAACTCTCTCACTAGCGCAGTAACGAGTAGAATTACAAGTGTCAACGTCAGTATAAAGAGTCCAGTAAGCAGCGTTAAGAGGGTCTGCTGGATCAAGATTAGTAGATGATACAGTCGCTTTGTAATATTTGCCATTCCTTAGAACTATTGGTTTTAAATACGCTTCGTAATATACGTCTGACCTCCAGTTAGGATATGTACATAATTCAACAGAATAAATACCATCCACATCTGCATCTGTAAAATTGTATGTGAAAGTGTTATTAGAAGCTAAATGAGAAGGTATAATGTTATATGATATACCTTGTTGTGCCATAGGATAGGCAGTAGGATTATTCGTTCTTATATCAGCTGTAATTAGCTCGAATATCGAACCATCCCCTCTAGTTATTGTTATCACTCTACTCGTAAAGTCAGTAGATAAATGCCCTGGCATATCACTATCAACATAGTTGGATGTGTCCTTAAATGTAATTTTCTTGCAGTCACAAGATAATTCTAAAGAACTACAGTTGTCAACTAATAATGAAGTTTTATATGGATTAGTTATAGGTGTTGCCATTTCTTATTAATTGTTACAAATTTAACATTTTTTATCATACATCGTTTTTATCGTGGTCTAGGTATTCTAGGTCTTTTAGGTCTAGATGCCTTAACAGCAGATCTTATATCCATTGGCATACTAGATTCTTGCTGCTCATCTATCTGTTGAAGCAAGTACTTTTCATCAAAAATCTTCTCAAATAACTTGTCTTTCTTGTCAAATTGTATTGCTTGATTGAAATAAGGATCTAATGTTTTATTTGCTTCACTTCTTTTTTGCTCTGCACCTGTAGTTAACTCTATAATATCACTTATTCCTTTTTCACTAGCGGCAAAATCTTTCATGTCTTGAATCATGGTAAACAAGTTCTTAACTCCAAGTGCTTTTTTAGTTAAGTCAATCTCCTTATCTGTCATTTTATCATAGAATGGAGATGGATTGTAAACATTCTCTACCCACTCGTTATATTCTTCTTCACTACTGAAATCAGTTCTGCCAAGAGGATCATCAGCTCCAGAATGTTTCTGATAGAATTTCAATCTTTGCTCTTTAGTCATTGAGCTTAAATCATTATCTACTAAAAATACTTCGTAAGCTAACATAGATAAGTCTGTACCTTTCTGTAAAAGAGGAACTTCATTAAAGAACTCTTTACCTCTAGCTATATTTATGAAAGTATTTATTACCTTACCTGGTACACCAGCTGAAGTAGCATTAGATTGAATAGCCTCCATCGCTAAATCATAAAGCATTCTTTTCTCTTGAGCTTGAACTAATGTCTCATCTTCTTCATCATCATTCAACATTCTCCATAATGCAAATCCAAGGCCTCCAGTTAATATAAATGGCATGTTACCAAATACAGGATAGTATATCAAATCAGATACAGCTTGAACTTTCTCATTTGTATTTAAACTATTCCAATCCTTGAATATATCTATGTACGCTTTATAAGCCTTTTTAGCTATAGCATTTTGAGCTGAGCTAAATGGAATCAATAACCTAACTACATTATTGTAAGATGCTGTAGATATAGCTTCTTTCGCTAATGAAGGCTGCTGAGTTCTTTCAGTCTCTTCCATCCATCTCTGTTTAGCAAATTGCTTAGATAATTCATAATCTCCAGTCTCATTGTATTTATTTCTAAATTGAGCCAAAGCAAAACTCATACCTCCACCTGGAGAAGCAGATGACATCGCATCACCTCCTTTAATAGGGAATAAGCCAATAAATTGTACAGCGTTTAATGCACCTTTTTTATATTTATTTAAGTTGCTATCTATTTGATTTTTAAGAGCTTGCATCTCTGGAGTTATATTCCCACCACTTAGACGAGTGTATAAATACGGATTATCAGTATAGAAATCTTTAACAAATTCAAAATCTTTTTTACTAACAGGTAATGCTCTAGCTACATCCCAAGGCATAACACCATCTTTGATACCTGCTCCGTAATAGTGAACAAAAGCAGATAACTGTTGAGGCACAGCTTTTAATCTAAACCATAATAAAGTAAGTGCGGTCCAGTTGTTAACTTGAGTAAATGCATCAGTTTGGAATGGACTGTTATCTGTAATAGCAATGCTTAACGATTTAACAAAATCATTGTACTCAGTAACACTTCCGAATTTCTCCATTACGTATGGTTTATTCATATCGGACAATAACGTATAAGCCGCTTTTGTCGCTGGTATAAATTCTTTAGCGTGAGCCATTGACTGTACATATCGTAAAAACATTTCATGAGCATCAACTAATTCAAATGGAACTGATACAGCATCTTTTCTATGTCTCATGTTTGGAGCAATAGCAGATAATGATACTGTCTTATTCTCTAAGTCTAATATGTTCTCAGCTTCAGTAGCTGCTCCAGATGCAGGCTCTGGGTAGTAGTATTTATCTTCTAAAACTATATTGTGTAGTTGTTCTATAGATGGACCAAATTCATCTCTAAATTCTACATTGTATTTATCTTTTAAGAAATTGTAATAATCCATTAACACCTTATTCTCTGGATTTTCCATAAAATCAATTACTTCTTTAGCTGATATACCATTGTATTTTTGTAACCTTTTAGCATTAGCCTCAGCTTTATCTTTGTCTGGATTATTTAATACACCATATAAATGAACTACTTGTCCTGCCGATAAATTAGCTTTAGAATTTTTAGGTTTAATATCTGTTACTTGAACTAAAGTATCATACATTTTAGATCTGCCTAAAGAATCCGTTCCAAATATCTTTTTAGTTGCTTTTTGATATTCTCTAGTTTTATTCCAAACTGTTTCAACAGCTTTTAATCTGCCTTCTCTTATTGGTTTTGCTATACTTTCCTCAAGCCAAGTCCTAAACTCCTTAGAACCAGCTCCTAGTTTCTTTATATAAGTCTCTAAATCTCTTACTGTAAATAAGGTAATATTTCTAATTCCTTTTCTAAATGTTTTATCTCTCTTTAAATCTTCTTTAATTTCTTTAGCATCTCTTCTATAGTAAAAAGGAACAGTCTCTAATTCAGCATCTGGATTTTGTTTTGCATATTCTTGAAATGCTTGCTTATTCATAGCTTGGCCATCAACGATAACAATACCACTTTCTTCTTCTAGTGCTTGCATTACTTCTTCTTGTCCATCTAAATATTTATCTGGCTTATCAGATAATGCCTCAAGTATCATAGCTTTGTCTGTACGCTTTTTAGCTTCTTCAATAGCATTTATTTGCTTTTGCTCTACTCTACCTGTAGTAAGTATGTTATCTATTGTCTCATTTAATGTTACAAGCTCCTGGTCAGTCATCTTATCTAGGTTGTTAAATAAACCTTGATCTTTTAAGTCTTGTATTAATTGATTTATTTGTTGTTGAGAACCTAATGTTATCTTACCTTTCTTAGCTCCAGTCCTTCTGTTTTTAGAAATAACTTTTCTACTATTAGCGGCAATCTTACCTTCTATTTCTTTAATTAAAGTTTTTTTATCTTTAGCTTCTTGCTTTTCAGTTTCTTTTTGAATCTTAGCTTCTTTAGTAGTCATTATACTATTAACTTTATCTAAGTTCTTTTGTATATCTTCTACTGTATTAGCTTTATCAAAATTATTTCTTACATAAGATTGAACTTCTGATTTTTTATAGTTGTCAGAAGGTAAGTTATTATTTACAAATTTCTTAGCTTCAGATTTTATAGCATTAAATTCTTTAGCAGATAAATCTTTTCCTTTATTATCTTCTAACTTCTGATTGAAATCATTAAACTCAGCTTCTCTTAAATTATCAGTATCTATACCGTAACCTTCGGAATATGCTGATGTCAATATTTTCTTATATCTAGCACTAATCTTAGCTCTTTCTTTAGGGTCTGTAATAGCTTTGTAAGCATCAGTTTGTTTCAATGCTTTCATACCAGCATCAATAGATTGTCTAAAGTTACCAGCAGTAATACCGCCTAATTCAATAGCCTTAGAAACAGTTTCTATAGAACCATTCCATACATTCTCAAAACCAGGAAGGAAACTAGCCATAGCTGTTCCTCCCTCCATTTTAATCTTAGCCTTACGTAATATGTCAGCCATATTCTTAGCGGCAACAGCTTCTTTCGTAGGTTGTTTAGTCTCAGGAGCGGAAGGAGCTTCTTTTTTTATTATCTCTATTGAGTTTGGATCAAATACTACATAATTATAATTATCACCAAAGCCTCTTCTGCTTTTATATTTAATTCCATCAATACCAGCTCTTTTAAATATTTCAGTAGCTTTTTCTTGACCAAAAGCATCTTTTAAATCACTGTAAATATTACCAACAGCAGAAGGTTTTTCATAAGTTTCAAGACCATACTTATCTCTTTTTAATTCATCAAAAGAACCAGTATAATCTTTTTCATAATTCATATCATAATTAGGAGAATCAGGATAAAATGCTTTATCTAAATGTTTTTTATATTCAGCTTTCTCTTTTTTAGTTAATGAGTTATACAATTTATCTTCAACATCTTGATCTAAAGTATCTCTCCATTCAGACCAATTTTTAGTAACTCCATTTTTTATCCTAACTTCATAAACTAATCCAGTTTTATCTTCTGATAATTTCTTAGCATATCCTTCTGCTATTTTAGATCCATCTGTAAAGTAAAGCCCATATCCAAATGCTTGAGCGCCTTCTCCTGTTCCTATTTTTTCTAATTGAAATTTATCAAAATCATGTGGAGTTCCATGTTTTAATATCAAATCATTTCCATCTACAACTACTTCTTGCTCTTTAACTTCAGTAGTTGGTTCTGTCACAACTTCTTCTGTTTTTGTGACAGTTTCAGTAGGCGCTTCTTTTATTTTATTGAAAAGATTAGCTGCATCTGGACTTATCTTTTGTGTTTTTTCAAAATTTATTTTACCTCCGTTTTCTTTTATTTTATTGATTAATTCCGTAGCAATTCCTTTTCTTTCAAATTCGGGCGCTACAGCTAAATGATTAACGCCTCCATCTGGATTAATTTGTATAACACCTATTTTATTTCCATTGCCATCTATTGCGCTTATAGTCTCTTTATCTCCTTCATATTTTATAGGAGATTTCAAATCAAGCTCTCCTCTTTGTTTTGCCCTATAATAATCAAGACCTTTTCCTATTTTGCTTAATATTCTTATAGTATAAGCTGATTTTCCTTCTCTTAATTCTTTATTGTCAGCAAAAGCATCTCCTTCTCCTTCATAATTCCAATTACTTTTAATTTTTTCAGTGACTTCAGAAGTAGGAGTAACAGTCTCAGTAACCTCAGCAGTAGGATTGTATTCAAACTTATTATCTCCTACTTTAGTGAATCCATTTTTCTCGTAGAAAGACTCTAATCTACCTAAATCAGTTTCTTCATCTAATTCAGTAGTAGCATCTAATACTACCTTCTTACCTAATTTATCGGCTTGTTTTTTAACGCTTTCAAGAACTTTAGTACCTATTCCCTTACCTCTATTTTCTTTAGCTACATACACAGCTGTTAAAGATAAGTCCTCTCCTTTTGGAGTCAATAAAACACTAGCATCAGGATTCTCCTTACTAACTTCATTTGTAGCCTCTTGAGCTATTTGATAATCACTTTTAACTTCTGTAGGAGCTTGTGGTTGAATAGCAGATGTAATTTGAAAAGAAGAAGCTAAAGCCTCATTAGCCTTAATACCTCTAATCTTAATACCCTTATCCATCATTACTTTGTCAAGATACCCTTCACTTAAAAGTTTCTTGAACTCGCTTTCAGAGTAGATTCTATCATCTCCTGCTATCGTGTATTCACAATCCGCCATATTACTTCGCTAATTCTTGGTCAATTAAAATAGGCTCACTAGTTCTACTTAGTCTAGCAATTAAATCTCCATACTCACCAACACTCTCCGTTTGTAACTCAATGAAGTGATGAAATAATGCTTTAGTCTTAGGACTTGCTTTCTCCCAAGCATCTTCATATTCACCTAGCAAATCTACCTCAGCTTCTAATGCGGCCTGGAATGCTTCCATTAAGTCATTTATAGGAGCTTTAACAGCAGATAATGCTCTAACCTCTAATTGCTCTCCCATATTGTTCATGAAGTCCTCTAACTTGCTGTAATGCTCTCTCTCAGTGTTTGACTCATTCATGAAAAATGATGCAGCACCAAAAAAGTTTATACTCTTCATACAGTTAGTTAAATGCAAATAAAGTTGGCTTGCTTCCAACTCCATGTGTCCTAACTCATTAATCATTTCTATTTCCTTTGAACTTAATAGATTTTCCATATTAACATTTTTTCGTAATTATTTTATTGCTTTCTAGTTTACTTACAATAGATGTAAAGTTACTATCTATTTGTGAAATACGAGCAGCTTTCTCCCCATATTTTTCATTAAACGCTTTCATCGCCTTGTTCTTCTTAGCAGGAGATGTTATTTTATTTATATCGGCTAACTCATCAAACTCATTAGTAATAGTGGTTTCTGTAGTTACTTCTGTTTCTGGTTTAATTACTTCTTCAGTAGGAGTAATAGTCTCTTCTGTTGTTATTTCTTCAGTAGGAGTTACTTCTGTTTGTTCTTCTTGAACCATTCCACCAGGGCTAACCTCTTCTTGGCTTGCTTCAGTGACAGGTTGGGTTTCGATAGGTTCTTGCCCTTCTCCGACTTCACTTGATACCCCTTGTTCGTCTTTTTGATCATACTCTTGTTTTAGTTTAATCTTTTCTTCTGTTTGAGTTACAATCTCATTAATCTGATTGTTTACATTATCCAATTCTGGATTAGGTAGATTCTTCTGAGATTCATCAAGCTCCTTCGCTCTTTCTTGAATTTCTTGTTTCTTCAACATTAAATCAACCATCTTAACCCTATCTTCTCCTGTTATCTCATCACTAACTTTTCTGTCTATAGCAGTTAGATTCTCAAAGTCAAGCATTTGCTTTTCAGCTTGTTCTTTTGTTATCTCTCCAGAAATAAACTTATTAGCAACAGACCTAGAGTATAACTCTTTTAAATTAGAGTCATTAGCGACAACTCTAAAGAAATCATAGTCAGCAGGGTCTATAGTTTTTATATTACCAGTTTGTAGATATTCAACGCTTCTAGCAGCACCACCTAAAGCAGCACCACCAATAGCACCAGCAGCTCCACTTTTAACAATCTGCTTCATAAAGTCCTCCATAGTCTTACCTGTGTTGAACGCATCTAATCCTAATGTCTTATCAGCTAATTCAGTAAAACCAATGTCAAACCCTTCTTGTAGCATTTCAGTCTCAGCTTCTACTATACTAGAACCCAAAGTAGCTCTAGCTAATTTAGGTATTGCTGCTTTAATATCACCCTTAATTACAGCTTCAATAGATTCTAAAGTAGCATTTTTAGGCAACTTCTTTAATGATTGATTTATAATACCAGTCATTAATTTTTGAGTTAAAGAAGATTTATCTCCTCTTAATATTTTACCATATCCTAATTGCTCTACAGCACCCATTCCTATAGCATAAGGAATAGCTATAAGCTTTTTCTGATATTCTGGTAAAGCTTTTAAATCTGGATCATTCAATATTTGTTGCTCCATTCCATTATAAGACATAGAAGCAAATCCCATGAATGAAGCTACAGGAGCTAATGGAGTTCCTTTAAATGCTCTTACCAATGGATTTAACTGAGTGCCTACAGACTCAGCTACACCAGATAAAGCTTGAGTAACAAAATCCTCTGATTCAGTATATGCTTGAGACTTATAAGCACCCATTGAATCTAATAAATTTTCAGAAAGCTCTCCATAAAGAAAATCAGACTTCCAATCATTATTCATTTTTAATGCTTCTTCTTTTGTCATTCCTTCTGGATATAAACCAGCTTGAACTAATAAATCAGATGCAGCAGATATAGACGTTACATAAGGCTGTAAAAATCCTTTCCACACTCCAGCAGATATAGAACCAACAACAGTTTTAGGACCTGTAACATCAGCTTGTTTCAATGATAACTGAATACCAGCTAACTCATCTATGTTATCTGATATATTCTTAAAGTCAGCTGCTCTTTGCTGAACATCAGCATAATCTTGATTAATTTGACTTGCTATCTCTTTGTTACCTCCTACAGATTTCTGCATCTGAGAATAACTATCATAAAGATTATTCTGTAAAGATGACATCTTACTATTAAGCTCTTTAGATCTAGCATCAAATTCTTCGTAACTTATTTTGTCAGCGTTATAACTAGCCTCTAATTCATTTAATTGCTTATCTATCAATCCCATTTGTTTATTAGTCTCAACTTGAGTGTCTTGAAACTTTTTAATAAATGGTTGTACCTCAGTATTATACTTGTTCATCTTAGCATCTAAGACAGCCTGGTCTTTCTCTAACTTCTCTTGCTCTTGCTTAATTACTTGAGTATATCCATTTAATTTAGACCTTCCTTCTTCACTAGTTACATTTATAACTCCATCATCTGTTTTGGCTGAGAAATAATACTCATTACCTAAAGCAGTTTGTTTATTTATCTGATTAGACACATAATTAGTAGGGTCATTAGCCGCTGTATAATCTTCAATGAACTTACTTCTAGGGCTTTGCTGAACATTATTTAAATAATCCGATAATCTTTTTAACTGTGCCTTATCTAATGAATAATTATCTTCACCTAAATCTATTTCTAATGGACTAGCATTTACTCCTTTTGGAGGATATATTCTAACAGCATCCCAATCAAATAAGCCACCAGTAGTTTCTACCGTTACTCCAGTTCCTAGTTTATCTATATATCCTTTGAAATCATCTTGATCCATGTTAAGTATTTTAACATCGGAATCAATAAATGAAATATCTTTTCTATTGTCAGGCAAGTTAGCATTAGCCCAAGAAATAGCATCAGAAGTATTCTTAAATAGCTTTAATGGTATTTTAGATAATGGAACTGTACCATAAGCTCCAGATACTTCTCCGCTTTTATTAAACTTATAAATAGGATTATCTCTTTCTATATCGTATTCTTCTCCTATTCCAGCTCCTTTAGCCGCAAAACCACCAGAAACATCTTTTATTGGTTGCTTAGATTTTTTCTTTGCAACAGAAGTTTTCCAATCAGAATCAAATCTTTTTTGAGCCTCTCTTGTAGCATCATCCATTACACCAGTAACACCTACCCCAAATACACCTTTATTAGATTTTAAATAAGGCTCTCCATTCTTGTCTTTTCTTCTCGCTAATGTCTGTTGCTGTTTTAATACATCTTCACTAAACCCTTTTACTTGTTTCTTCCAAACGTTAATTACATTATTTGGAATCCAATATGGAACACTTTTAGAATTAGTTTCATATACTTTGTACTGAAAAGAACTTTTATCCCAAGGAGATGATCCAAAGCCATTTTTATTAGCGTTCTTCTGATTATCATCTTCTTGTATTCCTTTAAATAAAGTAACATTCCTAACTCTTCCGTTATTGTCTTTTACTTCTACTGTTACCTCTGGTAGGTTGCCAAAGTAAGGAAACAAAGCAGCTTTTAATTTTCCGTTCTCCTTACCTCCATTAGCTCTAGCCCAATTGGCAGCTCTTTGAAAATGTTGGTCCATTCTTTTTAACTCCTCAAAACTAAATCCATTTTCATAGATTACATTCTTAACGTGAGTCTGAGCAGCTTCTTTTTCGCTTATAGCCCCTCCCTTCTCATAACCATAGTAATGCAAGTCAGATGGTTTAGCGAACATTTGATACATATACGTATTCAACTTCTGATCGTTAACACCATTTTTTAATCTTTCCCTAAATACATCATTAGATACATTTAAAGACATTGGATTAGTAACTACATAGTTGCTAGGGTGAAATGTATAGTCATAAACAACTTTTCCTTTTTGAGATGAAGAGTATCTACAAGGACCAGGAAGTAAGTAATTGTCTGAATTTACATCCATACACAATCCTTTGGCTTCTCCTTTTTTTACAGCATCCTTATACGTTTTACTTTTCTCTTTATATTCTGGTTGTTTCTCTAAATCATTCAAACTAGTCTTTAAAGCATTTCTCTGCTCTCTAAGAGACTTTATTCTATCTTTAGCGTTCTCCTTTCTAGCTATCTTTAATTCATCGTCAGCTTGCTTTAATTGCTCTGATAATTGATTAAATTGGTCTAGCACTCCACCTTTATCTATAAGGCCTGTTAAATCCTCTTCTTCTTTTGCTATAGGCTCTCCTGTAATAGCAGATTTATCTACCATTCCAAATAGACTAATATCTCCTCCAGCATTTAAAAAAGCATCTTTAGTTACATTATCTCCAGATTGAATATCTAGCTTACCTCCTTCAAATTTGATGGTTTGGTTTTCACTATCATCTTTTTTAAAAGTTTCTCTTATTCGACCAAATAAACCCTTTCCCTTTTGTTTATTCTCGTCATATATATCAACTACGTTGTCAGTGCCAGACTTCTTTAAATCATAGTTTAATTGAGTGATAGGAGTTTCTACAAAGAACTCTTCTGGCATATCTGGATTTTCCTCTTTGTACTTAGCGTAGCTTTCATATCCAAAAGGAGGAATATCAAGTACAGGAATAGGTATATCTAAACTTTCTTGTTTTGTTACTATTTGAGAAGGAGCTTCTTGTTGTAAATCAGCAGGTATTGGTGGATTTTCTTGAAAAACTTGTTGTTCTTCAAATACACTAGGTTGAGTAGGTTGAAACTCTGGCTCAGTCATTACTTTCTGAACAGGTGGCTCAACAGGTGGTTCTTGAACTTGAGAAGTTATATTGACATCAAATTGTTCTGGAGTAATTTGTTCTTGAGTCTGTATCTGTACAGTATCTCCTTCACCTCCAGTTTGAGTTTTCATTAAATCTATATTCTTTGCCATAATAATAATCTATCTTATGCAAAGATAAGATTTTAAATTAAACAAATTAGTTCCCAGAGCTAGAACGACCATAACCAGTAACGTAAGAGCCAGTTCCTCCTGTTCCTTTTGCTGCTCCAGATACATTTCTACCTCTAATTATATCGCTTTCTCCAGCTCTACCATTATCAATTTTATTTGGAGCTGTAGTCATTTCTGAAATAGGCAAGCTTACATCAACATTTAAAGGAATTAAATCCGTTTGACCAGTAATAGAATTGTATTTAGTGGTATATCCAGTTCCTGTAGATTTAGCTTTTATATTGCCATTGTTATTATAATATGTTATATTTCCTTGTTGGTATTGAAAAGATCCAGATGGAACTTCAAATAAATTTTTACCAGTCCTATCGTAATATTTGTACCCAGATTTTTGATCTCGTTTAATACTTGCTCCAGTAACTTGTCTAAATTTACCTTGCTGAGGGTCATAAACATTATAAATAGCATTATCTGGAGATTCATCTCCTATCCTAGCTTCTGGAGTTCTAACAGTTCTTACTTTCTCTCCCTTCTCAAGCATTTCTTCCATTTCTAGCTTAGTGATGCTATCTTCTCTATCTAATCTAGCTTGTTCCGCTCTAAAAGCTCTATCTTCTCTAGCGTTTTGAAGGTCTAATTGCGCCCTCCAGTTTTCAGAACTATCATTAGTTTGTCTTTCTATTTTATTTTCAATAGAATCAGGAGGCATCTGTTTTAACATGTACACCGCCAAAGATTTTTTATATTCTTCTTTTTCTTTATCGGTCATTGCTCCTAACGAGTTTCCATTTACCCATTCATTTGCTATTGACTCAAAATCAAAATTAAAATATTTTTTCAATGATGTTAAATAAGTTTCATAATCAGAACTTTCATCTTTTAATGAAACAACTAATCCATCTAAATCTTTTTTAATCTCTTCTTGCGTTTGAGAGTTCCACTCTACGCCATCTTTAGGGTATATAGGAATTTGAGCCTCTCCTTCTTTTAATAATAATTCTACTTTTTTGTCGGCCCATTCATATCCATTTGGTAATGCTTGTATAGTCTCTGTTAATTTAGATATATTCTTTTTACCTGTTAACCAATCAGTTGTTTTACCTGGCAAGAAACCAGCTTTAAATTTGCGAAGTATCTCTAACATAGAAGGAGTAGCCCAAGCGGCAGGATCTCCGCCTTTAGGTTGTAATAATTCTTGAAATTTATTTAAGTCAGAATCTACTTTCAAAAAGTTTTCAGCAACAGATTTATAATGATTCATATCTCTCAAAAAGTCTGTATTGCTTAATAATGCTTCTGGTTTGTCTTTATAAGCATCCAACCATGGAGCTAAGAAATTCATGTACTCTTGAGAATATTCAGTCTTAAATTGTTTAGCTATGTCTGGAATATCTTTTATTTGATCCATTATAGCCTCCTTCTTTTTTATCTCAGCCGCAATAGCTCGTTTTCTAGCGTCATAAAGACCTAAAGGTAATAACCCTCCAGCTCCAGAGTAAATAGTCCTAGAACCAGCATAACTACCTGAAAAATTACCTACAGCAATATCTCTACCTATCTCTGGATAATAATCTTGTACACCTAACTTTTCAATAGCTAATTGAGGTACTTTTCTTTTAGCTAGCTTTGCTTGAGCATATATATCATCTCTAGAAGTAGGCGAAAATTCAATAGCAGGTTCAGATAATGTCCAATCAATTTTACCTGGCTCAACAGATTCAGTTATTTTAGTTATAGTGCTTCCATCGCCTCCTACTGAAACTTTATTTTCTGTTTCTTCTTTGACTTGATTATTAATCTGTTTATTAGTGTTATCTATTTCTTCTTTAGTCTCATTAGCTACTATAAGAGCATTTTTTTTATCGTCAAAAGTTTTAGTGTCGTCATTTAAAGCTTTATTTTCTATTACTTTAGCTACTCTTAATCCAGCTTGTTCATCTCCTTCAGTCGCACTAAAAACATCTTGAGCCTCTTTAGTTCCACCTTTAAGAGTTCCTGTTGTAAGTGTTTTACTTTCTACGCCAGGGCCTCCTGGTTCATACTTGATATATTCAACATCTGGTTTTGTTTCTTCTACAATATCAGATTGATTGTACACAGGTCCATAGCTTTTTTCTACTTGTTCTTTTGTTCCAACCATGAAATTTTTATCTTCACTTTGAACTCTAGTGGGAGAACCTCCTTCCTTGACTAACTTAACATCTTGATAGCCCTCTCTCTTATTAACAAAGCCAGTCATTTCAGTTCCAGGAGCAGGCTTAAACGGTTCTTTTACTCCTTTAATTTCTTCTTTAGAATACAAAGGCTCGCCACCCATAGATTTTCTTTCTCTATTGACAGCTCTCATTTGTCTCCTTTCCTTACGTATATCTTTCTTACTTCTAGGAGTTCCTTCTTCTGGATTCTCTGTATTATCTATAGCCATGTTATTAACCTTTTCCTTCAGTTTCTTCTTCTTCAGTTTCTATTATCTCACCAGCAGCATTTTTCTTTTTCTTCTTACCTGGAGTAAGTATATCTTGAATCTTTTGACCAGGACCTTGTTCATAAGAATCCGTTTCAGGATTATATTTATAATCTCCTTTAGGTTGTAATCCAGCAGCTAAGTTTTGAAATCCTGCTTTTTCATTTTCAGCAGCATCAGCTTCCATTTTTGTTTGTTCTAAAGATGTTACATCAAACTTTCTCTTTTCAGCTTGCTCTACTGATTTATCTATTAATCCATATCCTTGAAGAACATCTTGAGCCGATTGTTGAGCAATAGTATTCATTGTTTGACTCACTAAGTTGCTGTATATCCCCTGATTAACAGGTCCTCCAGCAGCAAAAGCATTTTTAGATAATGACTTAGCCATTTGCTTTCCAGCTGCTATCTGAGGATTATAAGCTGTACCTGTCTTTCTAGCTTGCTGCATGCGATATAAATCATTCAACAACTTTTGACGACCAACATCTACAGGGGAAGGAGCCATGCCTTGAGCTTTTTTCTTTTGAATAGCTCCTTGTATTGTTTGACCTAAGCCAGTTCCTATTGAAGCTCCTAAAGGCCCACCAACAGCTGAACCTAATATTCCTCCTATTACTCCTCCTAATGCCATAACGTATTTTTTTTCAAATTTAACAATTATTTTAACTTCTTGTATTGCACACCAGTAGAAGCTACTAAAAATTCTTCATCAGCACTACTTACAATCTTAAACAATACAACTCTTCCCTGTAGTCTATTAAATGGTGCTACAGCCTTTCTAGGTATGTAACACTCATATCCAAAGTAATTCTTCATTGACAATGGAACAGCTACTGTATCTATAACATTCGTGAAATTATCATTGATGTAATCTTCATAAGATTCATAGAAATATACCTGCTCAGGCTTACTATTTGAGTTTACTCTTATTCTGATAAACTCTTTATCGTAGTATAAATCAGCATTAGATACTCCTGTTACATAACACTCCATGTCTTGTCTATCAATCTGATTTCCTACACCTAATTGGAATGTTTTAGCATCTTTCATTCCATATAATAAATTGTTATTATATAGATACTTATCATATAAGTAAGTACTTTGACATTGTAATGCTTGTTGCTCAACGCCATATATCATTGTCTGAAACTCTTCTGAATCATTAACACTCATGATATATTCATTATGAAGAACATCATAACCTCCTACTAAATCAGCATCATATCCTGTTCCTAATTTAGATAAAAACTTTCTTCTTAACAATTCATGGAATCCTGTTCTTGATATATCCGTTAATTGATTATCAGTAAACATGTAAGCAGCCTTGTTGTTTACAAAGAATAAAGCATTTGAATACTCAGCCCAGCTTCTCCATGTTTGATCACTCATTCCTATTCTCTTATCAATCCATAACTGATTAAGAATACCTCCAATATTTGATCCTGCTGTAGCTAATTCATTAGCGTTAATCTCATAGATAACTCGCTTATCAACCATCATTAAACATACACCACTATCTGTAAAAGCATAAAGGTTATTACCCTTATCTCCAGATAAAGCACTCCAAGCAAATTTAATCTCCCCTGTATCATCTCCTATATCAAAATAGTTAGCAGCAGGAAACGTCCTAACAGAAGGTGTATTCTGAGCATTGATAGGCCTCTTTAATGACCATATAACTCTTGTACAGAAGTCTGTCTGCTCTTCAAATCCTACAGTTGGTACTGATGTATATAAATTAGTAGTTTGGCTCTTAGAATAGTCCTTATTCACTTGTGGTAAGAATCTAAATCCTCCCCATCCCCACCAGTTCCATTCATAACCGTAATCATCAAAATATTCAGATAAGAGATTATTCGCAGATTCCCAAGCTGTCCTATCTCCTGGATCAGCTCCATTATCCCATTCGTAAGGTCTTGGTATATAGTTGACTAATGGAAATGCTTGTTCACTAACAGCTTTATCAGGAGCTTCTAAATTAAAGAAGAATGATAAATTACATCGTGTCTCAGCTGTCCACATAGTAACTACTTGCCTCATTCTACATTTATTGCTACCTAAATTGTCTGCAAACTGATGTTCATCGTAACCATATTTATTAGTAGTTTGAGTATTTTCCCACCATCTATATCCAGCAAATCCAGAAGGAAAATTACTATTGAATTGATATTGCTTAAATGGAAATGGATTACTCCAAATAAATTCATTAGTACTACCTATAGGGTTACCATTTCTATTGTATTCATTATCTAATACAGCCCAAATAGATTCATTAATAAACGTATCTCCTCCGAATACTCTAACAGGTATTCTATTGTCATACTTAACATATATCTTAGTTCCAGAAGCAGGAACAGTAAATGTTGTATATAATGGATTCTCAATAAAATTTAAAGTGAACTGAGGACATAAATCAATAGATGTTTCAGTACTTGTGTATATGCCATAAATATCAAACCCACCTGTTAATATAGGATCATTATATGGGCCTGGAGCAGCAGCGGCTAATCCAGTTAATATTGTAGCAATATCAGGAGCAGTTTCAAATGTAACATTCATCCATCTTTTCTCTACTCCATTAGTATCTATCACATATACAAATCTTTTTAAAGAAGAGTAATCATTATAAACTTCACCAGTTAAAGAAGGGATACAATCTTCCCATCTTTCAGATACTAATATTGCTGATTGATTAGAAGATCCATTAGATTCTAATACTAATGATTTAAACTTAACGTAATTACCTGTGTATTTATATTCAGTTGTAATACCTGAGTTTATATCTCTATCTTTATAAAGGTTTATAACGTAAAAAGGTTCTCTCCACTCTCTCTGCTGTAAATCATCTGCATCAGTATTAGCACCTACAGTAGCTTGATTATAAATGTCAGCATATCCTGTGGCAGTAGTATCAACAGCTATTTGAAAATAGTTTTGACGACCTCCTCCTGCTGTAGTAACTTCTGTAGTAGCTATATCTAAAGGAAATATTCTATTACCTTGAGTATTACCTGGAAAAGCAGGAGAATCTCCAGTATCTCTATTCATATACCTACCATAAGCTACATAACTATTTCCATCTGCATCTGGAATACCAGAATAACCTGATTGGTCGTAATATGGATTAATAGTTCCGCTATCCCCCTCTCTTAACACCCTAGCATAAGTAATCATATCTGTTCCATACCTAGTTGCCTCAAGAGTCTTTTTTCTACTAGCATAAACCTCAGTAAAATATCCCAATGGGGAAACTAATTGAATTGAATATGAAGTAGGATTGTTTAACAAGTCCTCTGCTATATCTGGAAATCTATGTTCTAAATCAGGAAAATAAGCCCAAAACTTATCTATATCTTTTGATGTATTGCTGCCCGAACCTTCTGCCGACTCTAATCTGTAAAACCCTAAACCTTGAGCTACTACTTGATAAGCAGGATCAGTCTGCACAACAGAAAATCCATCTGCCCATTCAGGATACGTATCTAAACCCTTAATCGCTAATCCTTGAGAATAGTAATCTAATCCAAATCCTTTAGGTCTGTAATCATCAAACCCCACTTCATCCCCTAATTTAATTCCTCTATTTGGAGATGAACTTAATGAACTTAATGAACTAGATTGACTTGTAGGCGTTAATGTTCTATATGGAGCATCATGATAAGATACTTCAACACCGTAAACATCTAATGAATCTTTTTGAGAAGCATCATAATGGTCAAATACCTCATGCGTTAACTCTACATCCCCACCTGTTGTAGCTGCTTTAACTAATCCTTTATAAGACGTTCCTTGAGTTAATAAACTTACCTCATCTCTTCGATTAGGAAACTCATAATTATTAAATCCTGGAACTTCAGTAGCGTATGATGGATTATTAAAGCTATCAAATAATACTACGCCAAAACCTGTCTTATCACCCCTCATATTGCTTTTATACATAGCAGCAGTATAAGGATGTTTATGACCAGCTTTACCTATTTTCTCAATAGTAGGAAATGCAGGATCTGATAGCTCATCAACAAATGTAACTTCTCCATTTATATCTTTTGAATTATATCCAATATTCATCAAATATAATCTCTCATTAAAATATCTTACAGACTTGGCTCTTCTAATAGATGAAAATGTATCTGTTTGCTCTGCTAAATCAAGTATTTCAGAACCAGGAAAATTAGCTTCAGCTTTGTCAAATATATCTAATACATTTAGTCCATTAGCTATCGGAACACTACCTATTATTTCTGAGACAGGAGGAACGCCATAAGCACTATCTGAATACCAACAATCTCTTCTTAGTTCTAAAAATGTAAAAGCATCACTATTCTCACACTTAACCCTTATATGATTACCGTAATCCGTTGAAGATGCTATGTTAGCAAAATCCCCATGAGTATGTGAATAAGGATATTGTGGGCCAAATTGAGATGTCTTTCTTCTTACTACTGGTATTAATTCAGTAATAGGCGAAAATGGAGTTCTTTCTCCTTCTGCTGTAACCAACCTGTATGAATAAGAATAACTCCCTACAACAAGTCCTGAAGTTCCAAATGTAGCATCATACCCACTAGCTGTAGAAACGCTCTCCTGCTTAATAAATGCAGGTTTATAAAGCTCTGACGACACAGGTATTGAGTAATTAGCAGGATCAAAGTCTGAAAAGTATTTTTGAGTACATTCTCCTTCTTCTGTCATACCAGAATTATCCATCATATCTATAACAGATAATACCATAGGTGATACATTGTTATCTGTAATGTATATCTCTCCTCCTACACAACTTTCGTTCTTATCGTATTGTACGGGGTAATTAAGATTAAATGGTAACTCATCACTCATCAATACAATCTGACCATTAATACGTATAAATGGAGGATACATCTTAGGAAAGGTAGAAGCCCATAATTCTATAATATTACCATTAACTTCTTGAGTCATCATGCACTCATAAGTACTAGAACCTGGTAATGGACCAACCTCAACAAAACATCTATTATCTAAAGCATCATAAAGAAGTTCTTCTCCTTTAATCTTCTTCTTAGCCATATTATCCCCATCCATAGACATACTACGCATGTTTAATGCATCAACATGCTCTCCATTCTCTGCCCTACCTAATATCTCTTTATTAGTGTCAGATTGGATTCCCTTTTGGTATGTTTTTATATCGTGTGGATAATGTTGCTGTTTCATGTTACTTCTTATTAAATGGAACTAGCTTATTAAGTTTATCTGCTCTAGCATTACACCCACAATCTTTAGCTCCCATTTTCTTAGCTACAAAGTTAGCAACTTTATCCATACGTGTAGCTTCAGCGACTCTTTTTACTACATCGCCTAATCCTTTATACTCTCTCATAACTTAATATTTACCTCTTCTACTTTTTGGTGAGCTTTGAGTATCTCCACTTGGACCAGCCCATAAGTTTTTACAAGCCCAATGTCTTGCTGTTAACTTACTTGTAGCTGTGTCACATTTATGTCTAGCTCTAAAAGATTTTCTAGCAGCAGAAGAATAATTGTGACCATATCCCGTAGCTCCAAAATGAATTATCTTTTCTTTGCCTCCTTCGCAAGCCTTAACTACCTTTTTCTTTTTAGGATTAGGTGATCTTCTTGGCTTATTGCAAGGCATTGATTTTTTATCTAACTTACTCATAAAAATTGTTAAAAACAAACAAATATACAAATTATATTGTTATCTTTGTTGAGTCAGGTAGCAGTGGCAATTAAGAAATTTTATATAAATCCCTATGATGAAAGAACTGCTACTCTGGATTCATAGGGTTTTTTATTATGGAAGAAATTTGGAAAGAAGTATTAGGTTATGAAGGATTGTATGAGGTATCTAATTTAGGCAGAGTAAGAAGTGTTGATAGATATGTTAATTCTGGAGGTTTAAACGGTGAGGATAGATTATCTCTTAAAAAAGGAAAAATACTTAATTGCAGTCCTACTAAAAGAGGATACACAAGGGTTAGCTTATCAAAAGAATCAAAGACTCAACAAATAATGATTCATAGACTTGTTGCTATTGCTTTTTTAGATGCGATACCAGGTAAAACAAATGTTAATCATATTAACGGAATAAAAGAAGATAATAGAGTTTGTAATCTTGAATTTGTTAATCAAAGAGAAAATGTTTTACATGCAAAAATTTATACTATGGATAAAGCATGTCCTTTTGTTTCTTATTTAAAAAAATACAATAGGTATGAATCTTCTATTATAATAAATGGTAAAGCTGTAAAATTAGGCAGGTTTAAAACAGAAGAAGAAGCATTTAATTCTTATGTAAAAGCATTAAAAGAAAACGGATTGGAAAATAAATATATTTCACACAGATAAATCATTTGTGGTACATATTCGAGATATATTCCTCCATACTTGACTTAGCAGAAGTATCCATAGCCTTGATTCTTTTCTTAGCTTTATTCCAAGAGCCATTAGTTAAGTCCTCTAAATCACCTTTAGCATCAACCCATAATGGTCTATACAATCTAGGATCTCTTGACTTCATTGCATCATAGAACTTAGTCTTTACGTAATCAACAACAGCACGTTCAAAAAATCTAGGAACGATAGGTTTATCTCCAATAGAGTTACCCATCATATTAAACTTTAATCTAACATAAGGAAATGCTTGACAATCTTTAGAAAGCATTAATAATCCATCCTCTATGTTATAATAATACTTTGGTCCGTAATAACCTTGTAAGTTTCTCGTATAAGTTCTTTGATTAGGTTGGAATATATCAGCTCCATTACTACCATCATCCTTTACTCTTGCTGTATATCCTTGACCATCATATCTATTGTCAAATAATCTTTTCCAATAAACTACCTGAGTCTTAACAGGGTTACATAAGCTACCTTGATAAGCGTATATCTCTCTTAGATTGAATGTGTTAGGAGGAATAGGAATTTGAAAGTTCTCTGGAATCTCATAATCAAAGATAGCTGTTAACCAAAATGTATCGATAGATAACTCCTGTAAAGCATCTTGAATCCTTGATATATACCATCCTTTAGGAAATCCTTTCTTATAGTCAGTATCATTTACAGTAGCTGTAATCTCAGCTAATAAGTGTTCTACATCTACAAAGTCGTTAGCATTCATATCTTATCTTTTATTCTGATTGTGATTGTTGTATAGGTGCTGCTTGTGGAGGATTGATTGCTCTATTAGCATACATCTGAGCATTTAACTCTCCTTCATCCTCTCCTTCATTAGTTACCTCTTTAGGCATCAACATAATGAATCTACCTAATTGAAGAACCTGCATAACCAAATCTTGAATCATCTCATCTGGTAATGGAATCTCCTCATCTATATCACAAAGTTTCTTAGGGTCTAAGCTTGATTTAACAGCTATCTCTAATGTCTTTACTGGAGTACATTCTATTCCTAGCAAATAAAGCCTGTTAACGCCCGATCCATCAACTTTATGACCTACCCTATAGAAATATGGATTGGATGCACTAGGCTTCGTGTATTCGTCTAAATAGAGGTGTTGTACACTACCTACGTTAACTCCTTGAAACCATACTTGAGCAAAAGCAGGACCTGCACAATTACAAGTCTCTTCGTTATATGTTATATATACTACACCAGCATTATTAGGTAAATCCATAATCTGTACTGGTAAGTCTATGTATTTTCTTCCTTTAGAATCAGTTAGTACAGGTACATCATCAAATGTAGATGTAAATAAATCTGAATTAGTAGCCATAGTTTGCTGTACTCTCAATCTATTAGCTACAACCATTACCCAATAAAGGATTTGGTTAAAAGTAAAATCAGCATCATCAAACGATGCGTTGAAATTTTTCTGTAAATCGTAAACTACATATCTATAAGTCATCTTACAACACGTTTAATAATTGATTAATATCTTGAGCTGTAACACCGTAAAGGGTTGTTTGGTCTCCTTGCTTATAAGAAATGTAACTTAACGCCTTGTCAAATAGCAATTGGAATACACTATGAGGAAAATTAATCTCATCTGCCAATGTCACTACTTGGTCTGGTTTCTTAGCCCAGAATATTGTTACCTCTTTATTTATTGCTGAAGGTCTTATTTCTAATTCTTGAGTGTTAAAACTAGAACTAGTTTGCTGATAATTTATAGGGTTTAAATAAGCATACAATTTTAACGAATCGCATATCTGATCTCCTTGATAACCTGCCTCAAAAGGATTATCATAATTAGTAGCCCATTCTTCAATATTCAACCTTTTGCAAGGGTCAGTAGAAGATACATGTAATTTGTTGTTCAAGAAATAACTTCTTGTTGAATCTGGAGTAGGAGGAACAGGTACTCCTGTTATTTGTCTAGTAGTAGGATTTGCATAAACACCTAATATTGACCATACTTCATTTGGAAATACGTTTAGAGAAACCCTGGAGGTGTCGCTTGTTAGAAACACCCCAGAGCTTGATAATTCTCTAAAAAATTCTTCGCCTATTTTGTTTTGTCCATACGCAGAATTAACTACCGAAGTTAGCCACTTCACAGCTGCATTTATAGCAGGGATAATGTCCATATCATCTCTATAATGATCTGAGTTCTCCGCATCTAGTGCAAATCTTAACTGGTTTCTTAATTCTAACGCTGTAAACATTTTAAGCTATAGTTTTTTCAATTATACTTCTTCCTGTACCTTTATCTACAATAGACTTCTGAATACTTCCGTACAACATCCTTTCGTGCTGTTCAATAGAACGCTTAGCCATCTTCTCAACAAGTTGTCGTCTCATATCTTCAGGACTCTGAGATACAGGTATTCCTTCTTGCTGTGCTCTTGATATAACTTGTACATCAGATAAGCGAGAGATAGATGTTTGTGCCTCTACCATCTTCTGTGCCCATGTAGCATCTACATTCATTGCTGACTCAACATTCTCGAAGAAAAGTATTCCATACTGAGTGTGATTACGTAAATAATCTACTACCTCTTTAGAATGAACCACTACAGAAGATACAGATATTACTTGTGTCTCTTTACCTCTCTTTCTCTTTGTTCTAATTACAGGCTTAAATCTAATAGCTCCTTGCGGTGGTATAGTTTCAAGACCTCTTCTCATGTCTCCATGAACTGAGAACTGATAAGAAAAAGCAAAGAATACTACAGGATTCTCTAACCAATCATCTTGTAGAGATTGTACATAGTCTAAATCCTCATCTAACGCTTCTTTATCCTTGTTCAATTTTAACTTAGAAATCTGAGAATTAAACATACTCATCATACGCTCCTCAGCATCCTTCATCATTTTTTGAACAGCAGATAAAGAGAACGTAGGCTCTTCTTTCTTAGACTCTTCTTTTACTTCGTTGTTATCCTCAAACAACTCTACTTCAAATTCTACTGGAGCATCGTTTTGCTCCTCTTTGGATGTTGCCTCGAATATTGATTCTTCAACTTTAGGCGACACCTCTTCTTTCTTTTTAATCGGCATAATAATAATTTTAAAATAAGAAAAAAAAGGGGGAGACTAACTCCCCCTAATTATTTATTAAAGTGTTACATCA
>Ga0315901_10001468_pt1 | contig 34168 bp, 30 predicted proteins | sample LakEriMetagenome_10_FD_203761 | JGI IMG/M metagenome (GOLD analysis project Ga0315901, IMG submission 203761) | Freshwater fungal communities from buoy surface, Lake Erie, Ohio, United States - Buoy 2 MA116 | ecosystem: Environmental > Aquatic > Freshwater > Lake | place: USA: Lake Erie, Ohio...
ATCTCGTAAGGCCTTTCGGTTTTTCTGCCAGTGATAGGAATTTGCGCCGAGCTGGTCTCGACTATTGGCCATTTTTGGACCTGGAAATTCACGATGATCTCGAGTCCCTCGTCAAGCGATTCGCGCCTCGATTTGCTTATCTTAGTACAAAGGGAACTAAACTTTACACCGAGATGCCTGCCGACACTGAGCTTCTCATTTTCGGTCAAGAGACCAAGGGTCTACCGCCATGGGTTTTTGAACGCTGGCCCGAACATGCCTATAAAATACCAATGTTTCATGATGGTGTTAGAAGCCTAAATCTAGCCAACGCAGTCAGTGTGGTGTTATATGATCACCTGATGAAAGGTCGGAGGACGAATTGATTCAGGTGAAACAAGCAAGTGAGGTGTTTTTACGTCAGTTCATGACACCATCGATTTTTTCAGCGCGTGGCTACCACATCGATACTCTGAATGCGGATGTGAAGCTGGATCAAAACGAAAGTCCTTGGGATTGGCCGGATGCGGTTAAAGATGCTGTCCTCGCAAAACTCAGATCCATGCCATGGAACAGGTATCCTTCACCCTTTGCCGACGAGTTAGCGGTAAAGATTGCAATGAAAATAGGCGTCGACGTCAAGAATGTGCTGTTAGGCCCAGGTTCAAACTATTTGATCGCCCTCGTTCTTCAGACCTTTTCCAAGGCTATCAAAGGAAAAGTTGTTTTAGCACGGCCATCGTTTGCTCTCTATGAAAGCCATTGTCAGTATGAGGGAATTACCTACGAGCCATGGCTCTTGAATGATGATCTTGAATATGATCAAAAAAATTTACCAGAGTTACCAAAGGGGAGCTTGGTGCTTTTCGCATCTCCCAACAATCCGGTTGGTAACATCCTGTCGCGGGCTACTCTTAAAGCCCTCTTAGTTAAGTATCCCGATGTTTTGTTTGTTGGTGATGAAGCCTACTGTGAGTTTGCCGACGAGCCCTATACGGATCTTTTAGCCGAACATGCTAATTTACTCTTAATCAGAACATTCAGTAAGACTATGGGTGCGGCTGGCGTACGACTCGGCTACGTCGTAGCTGGAGCCAACGTGATCGAGCTACTGAAGAAACCTCGAGTTCCCTTTTTGATAAATCAGTTCACGCTGGCAGCGGCTTCAGAGGTTCTCGATAATCCTGCTATGTCAAAGGTCTTTGACGACATTGTTCAAAATGCCATTAGCGAAAGAAATAGATTGAGCGCTGCACTCGAGCGTGAGGGCTCTCGACTGAACTTTCGGGTTAAGACAAGTCAGGCAAATTTTATGCTGCTTCGTTGGCCCCATACGGAAGATTCTGATAGGGCCTACCGTCACCTGATGGGGGCGGGTATTTTGGTCCGCAACGTGTCTGGGGCGCCAGGGCTTGCCGGATGCTTACGTTTGTCGGTGGGTACTCAGGCCGAAAATAACAAAGTAATCGCTGCATTTTTATCGATGTGACCAAACGCTCTTGGCGCTTCAATTTAAACCCTAGGGCAAGTGTTTCCGATACCTCCTTAAGTTTAATGGGGGTTCAAAATGTCGGGAAATGCTCCAATTGATTTTGCCAAGATGTTCAATATTCAAAGCCCCGCGAAGCTTGATCCTGAACAGCCAATTTTGGTCGTTGAGGATCAGCAGGATATGCGGCTGATCATTGCACATCAGCTAAAGAAGTTGCAATTCACCAAAGTAAAGCACGCATCCAATGGGTTTGACGCAATAGAGATTATCCAGGAGACGGAGAACATTTCTTGCGTGATCTGTGATTTGGATATGCCCGTTATGGGTGGCATGGATCTTCTAGCAGAACTACGAGAGCGTACCGACTTGGATCGACCGCCGTTTTGTCTTGGCATGGATAACGTCAGTAAGGAACGACTCATGCTGGCGGTGGAAAATGGAGTTGATGAGGTTTTGGTCAAGCCATTCACACTATCCGATATTTATCCCAAAGTTCACATGAGTTGGAAGAAGTTTCACAATCCTAAAAATCCTGAAAAAGTTTATGAGATGGCTAAACATGCGCTTCGAAATAAAGATTTTGACCGCGCGGAAAAAATTTATAAATTGCTGGCCGAATCAGCTAAGGACTCCGCCCGCCCCTGGGTAGGGCTCGCACGAGCTGCTATGGGGCGAAACGATTTGGGTAAGGCGTTAGAGCACCTCGACGTCGCAGAGGCAAGGAATAAGGCGTTCGTGCATATATTTGCAGAGCGCGGCGTGATCATGACGCAGATGCAGTTATTTGATGATGCATTCAAAGCATTCGATCAAGCCATCGCGTTATCGCCGCTCAATCCCGTTCGCTATAAGCAGGCTGCTGAAGTGCTGTTTAATCGAAATCGATTCCAAGAGGCGGCTGTACTACTTGAGAAAGCAGTCTCCCTTGGGCTTGAGTTCAAACAGCTTTATCACTATTTAAGTCAGGCGTGTTTTGCGACAAGGGAATACGTGAAGGCAATTAAGTATGTCCGATCTGCTCTTGCCAAGGAGCCCGAGAATCTGACGTATCTAAACCAGCTAGGTATATGCTTGAAACAGCAAAACCAGTTTGACGAAGCAAATAAGGTCTATAATCAGATTATAAAACGAGATCCCGAAAATGTTGCGGCCCTGTATAATAAGGCGATGCTTTATGAAGCCAAGTTTGAACCAGGAGAAGCGATTAAACTGCTTGAGCGAGCCTTGAAAATAGACCCAGACTTTGTGCTCGCACGAGCGAAATTGGACGAGTTCAAGGCCAAGTACCCATTAGCGAGTTGATTTGTGAACTAAGATTTATGATGACGAGATCATTGGTAGGACTGCACGGATGCCAAGTTTTTTCAGGCTAGCGGCAGCACTCCAGGCATGCCCCTCGGACTCTGATATTACCACGACACGCTCCAGTGACTTTAAAAATGGTAAGAAGCTATGGATGTTTTGTGTGTGAAATAGCCTCGCATCCGGGTGCAGCGGATCAGTGAATAGATCAACGCCGGGTCTCACATCAAGTAGAATGACGCCGGGCTTTTTTGCCTCTTCATCAAGGCTTCGAATTTGGATCCTCAAATCTTTGTCGAGGGCAAGGCACTCTTCTATAATCACTAAGACGTCTACAAAGGGCATTCCTGACATCTGGACCAGGTCACCTAGATCTTCGGGTACGGGCGAACCGATTTTTTTCAGCGCCTCGGGTGGCAGGAGGAAACGTTCGGTCAGGATGACATCAATGTGAGGTAAACCCAAATCCGAAAGTTTGGTGGTTTGTTCAAATTTTTGATGAGATTTTGTCTTGCTGGTCATGGCTTTTGGGTGGATCATCTTGGGGGTGTCAATAAAGTCGAACGCCCTGGATTTTATTGATTTCACCGTCACAGTGCAAGGAGATCCGCGCCATGTATCAGATGCCCCATTCAATTATTATGCCCTGGCAGGGTCATCAACCAGTCTTCGGTAACGGGGTTTTTATCGCAAGCGGGGCTGCCGTCATAGGTCAGGTCGAGATGGGTGATGACGTCAATGTGTGGTTCAACACGGTCATCCGCGGGGATGTCAATACCATAAAAATCGGTGCAAGAACTAACATTCAAGACAACACGACCGTCCATGTGACCTCAAAAACTGGGCCGACAGTTATCGGACGCGATGTAACGATTGGCCATAACGCTGTCATTCATGCGTGTACTATTGAAGATCTATGCCTAATTGGAATGGGTTCTACGATTCTCGACGGCGCCGTAATCGGAAAAGGCAGTTTTGTGGCAGCCGGTAGTGTGGTTACTCCCGGAAAAAAAATGCCTGGAGGTTTTATGATCATGGGATCTCCCGCCAAACCAGTGCGGGAGCTAACGGAAGTGGAGCGAGATTTTTTGCAGAAATCAGCTCTTGATTACGTCAAAACTGCAAAAAGTTATCAGTCAAACTAATCATCGTCGGACTCACCAATGGATTCAATGTGGTCCATGAGCACCGATTCATCCGCCACTCGGCCCAGCCCTTGCTCCTCACAGAAAGCAGCTATGGCATCAAGCTGCTTCGTTAAACTTTCTTCGCTATGAGCGAGGCTTGTGTAAGCAATCGAGGTTTCGCCGTCTTCCTGAGCATTTGAATGAGCAAGGGCCGTGACTCTAAATCTGGCCCGGAGTTTGTCCAAGAATGCAGCCAGCTCCTTTCGGTCAGGAGTTGGAGATCCAGGTTCATGTTCAAAAATTATTTTTACAACGGCAAAATACATCCAATAAACCTCTCCCAAGATTATATAACCAACGCGCGACTTGGTCACGCTTATCGCAGTATTTTGTGTGTAGGTAGGTCGAATATGATAGCCATTCCGAGCAATGATATGCGGCATTTGCCTGAAATTAGAAACCAGCGGTGCATCGGCATGTCGGCGCCGCTAGGTGGGGCAGACGAGTCACAGATAGCCCATTGACCAGCGCGACGAGCCATCACTGAAAATTTGCAGGTGGGGGTGTTGTATTACTCCGGGCAAGGGTCTCGGCTAGCCATCACGAGCAATCTATTGTCTGCCATAAGAGATGTGATTCGCTGTGTCTCGACCTGTATAAGGTAGGACAGCAGGATGGGCGGCAAGCTGTAGATGAGGGGTGTCACTGTGATTTTTATTCACCGCCACCCATATCGAAATCAAAATTAAGATCATTTGTGTCGAGTTGCAGGCGTTGAGCTATCGAGGCGATACGGTCTTTTGTAATCTTGCCAATCCAAGTCACGGCCGTGACGCTCACCATCAGTGCAAAGCAGCTTACAATGATGTATTCCATGGATACGCTACCTTCTGATGAATATTTGAACAGCGCCTTGCTGCCCGTGCTGTCGCGGTTGAAGTCTTTGAACCAAGCCATATTGAATCCTCCTTCTTGATTGGGTTCTGCCTACCAGGGTGAATCGCTGCCATGATAGGCCTTTCAAGCCTAGTCCGTGGAGTAAATATCCACCATCTCCGAACTTGTCTGACCCTGATTCGAGGGAGGTGATAAAGGTGGTCAACACGCGTGAAGAATATCTGGCGGCTTAGGCTTGGTAAGGCTATAATTTTGCACGGACAAACACCGAGAAATGTACCTTTGATTACCGAGTCTTGAGGGGCTTGAAAGGAATGGTTTTATGACGGGTTCCAACAAATCTGAGCAGGCATCAAACATGTCGCTTGAAGCAGCTACTAAGGTATCTTCCGAGCTGCGAGAGTCCATCATGACGATGATCTACGGACAAGAGGAACTGATCACTGAAACTCTGGCATGCCTCATCGCAGGTGGTCATATTCTTTTAACCGGAGCTCCGGGCTTGGCCAAGACGACTCTGGTGCGCGTTTTTGCAAGGCTTCTGGGGCTGCAATTTGGCAGGGTTCAATTTACGCCAGACCTTCTGCCCTCAGATATATTGGGTAGTGAGATTCTAAATATCGATCCTGAAACGGCTCGCAGAAGTTTCGAATTTTCAAAAGGTCCAATTTTTACCAATCTTCTCTTGGCTGATGAAATCAATCGCGCATCACCGAGGACGCAGTCAGCCCTCCTCGAAGCTATGCAAGAGCGATGTGTTACAGTTGCTGGTAAGCGTCATGTGCTTCCTCAGCCATTCTTGGTTTTTGCCACTCAAAACCCTTTTGAGTCAGAAGGCACTTTTCCGCTTCCCGAAGCGCAAATGGACCGATTCCTCATGCACTCAACGGTTGATTACCCATCGGCTGAAGCAGAGCAAAAAATGCTTTCAACACATGCAGCTGGTGAGCTGATTGGCGAGAAGGTTGAGTGGGGTTCAAATTTGAACCAATTACCATCTAGTGATTTGACGGCTGTTATGCGTCGCGCAAAACAAGTTCGTATTGATGATGCTCTGGTGGCTGTGGTGACGGATATCGTCAGATCATCTCGACCCGAAGACAGTTCGTGTCCCAAGGAGGTCAAAGGCGCTCTTTGGTACGGTGCGGGACCGAGAGCCGGTATTAGCTTGATCTCAGCGAGTAAGGCGTATGCGCTCATGCAGGGGAGTGAGGATGTCAGGTGGCATCATATCAAGCGCATGGCGAAGCCAGTTTTACGGCACCGGGTGAGATTAGCAGCGCACGCCGTGCGTGATGGTATGAGTGAGGACCAGGTTGTAGATATACTGCTCGAGCGCGTGCAGTCGGATCGTGGCAACCAAGCGCTAGGTATCAGCTGACGTCTGGTTTGGGCACAGGGTACACCTTAAACTTTGGCATCGGATAATTGATGGATAGCCATATCAGCCGACAATATACGCTGGCAGAATTAGAGCCTGGATGGCCAGAGGATTTACGTTCAAAACGAACAAAATCATCGCCTCGAACTCAGGGCTCCATGCGAATGTCGCTTCGCAAAGTGTCGCGCACTCCTGAAAATTCGAGAGCTTACTCACATGGAGATCCGGTCAATTTAATTGACTGGCAAGCTTACGCGAGAACTGACGAGTTGGTGGTTCGAGAGCATCGAGATGAGGCTTCTGCTCGAGTGATAATCGTGTTTGATTCGGCGCCCACGTTGAGTTGGCCACTTAAAGAGGATCTAGAGTTTCACGGTGGAATTGGCAGTGCAATCGCCAAGTCAGAGCTTGCGATAAGGTTGGCACTATATTTCGCGCATGCGCATTTAACCATAGGTGATACCGTAACCGTTGCCTCGATAGAGGGGGCTGATGGTATGCAAAAGCTATGGTCGCCGAAAAGTCCTGCAGATGTGCAGCGTGTGTATGAAGCGTGCCTCAGACAGGGTTTTACCAGCGGTATCAATTCATTCATGTCATCAAACGAATTTCATCGCCCTGGCTATGATGTTGCTTGGATCATAACGGATTTTTTGAGCGAAGGATTCTACGTCACAGGTAGTTTGCCGACATCCCAAGAGTCCTCTGAAAATCCAATCCTACTCGATAGCTTATTTGACGAGCTTGGCTCAAAGGTTGCTAATGTTGTGCATGTTTTTAGTTGGCTTGAGAGATCCAGTGAATGGATGGACGGCGCCACGTCCTACCGTGATGAATCGGAGGAGCTGAAAATATACATGGGTGACCAACTTAAACAGGCAGGCACCTGGGTTGATCAATTGTCATTATGGCAGAAGCGAGTTCATGCCAGTGTTAAATCCAAGGGTGGTCATTACCTGGCCGTAGATGATCGAACGAAGGTTTCAGACTTCTTCCACTGGCTCGGCAAAGAGGTTATGACTTGATGAATTTAAATCTTGCCAGCCTTGGACTGACTTGGTCGTTTTTTGCGTTGGCATCTGCGCTTTTTGCCGTTGTTGCGATAGTTTCTTGGTGGATTATTCGTAAACGGCTTCGAGACTTTTGGTTGCCGATTGTCCGCGTTTTTTCTATTCCAGTCAGTCGTCTTCCCCGTATTGTCTTGCAGCGCCCGCCCATGATTCCATTCCTTATTTTTCTTCTGTTAGCTATTTTGGCAGTTTTCTGGTCTTTCCGCCCAAGTCAAAAGATTAGGATAGAGGACGAGCCTGACGTTCGCCGTATCCACGTGTTTATTGACATGAGTCCATCTGTTTCCGCGCAGGTTTCGGTAGCAGAGCTTGGTAAAACTGTCGTGTCTCTCCTGGATCAGGTGAGTGACAAAGCTAAAGTGAGTTTTGGAACGAGTCACGGCGATAATATTTACGAGATGACAAGTCCCTCGGCCGCAGGTGATCTTTTGACGGGGCTAGGATTTCATCGGGGCGGAGCGAAAATTGGAACCGGTATCCGGTCTCAATTGACCAGAGTTGGTAAAGTTGATCAGCTGTTCATTGTATCTGATCGTGATCAGCATAGTTGGACAGGTTTTCAGTGGCAGTACCTTACAGTTGATTCAGAGGTCAATCATGTTGACCTTGATGACACGTCAAAGCGTTTAGCTAAACCGAATGTTTTTATACAAGACGTTCGCTACCTCAGCACCGCCGGGTCCAACTCCATGGACTGGGAGATCGAGATTTCTGTTGGTGTCCCTACCAGAGCTGCTTCAGGAACTCTCACGGCCAGCGTTGGGGGCGAGGCCATGGCTACGGCGACTTGGGAGATTCAAGATGGTCGTCGTACCACAGTTGTAAGCATGGCGTGGCCGGCGGCAAGAGTTCAGGCCGATGTATTAGATGAGCCCATCGAGTGGTCCGTTGATGTCACTGGTGGTGATTTGATGCAGATGGATAATAAGTTTCTGACCCCCATCAAGGGTAGGCGGGATCTGGTGGTCTTGATCGGTGAGCCCGCTGGTGAGCTGCGATTAGAGGATCCGCTGCTTCCACTTGAGACGGCGCTTCGAGTGTCAGGTTATTCCGTGGCTCGCTATGATCGATGGCCCGTAGTCAACCAAGGCGCTCAGATAAGCAAATTTGAGGTTCCAGGCGTTCTGGTCTTAATGGGTGGGGATGCGATGAATTTGGATTCTTGGTGTCCTGCGGCAACGGCTGAAGCGTCCGGTGAAGGGAAACTTGGACCGCTCTGGTTAACTCCAAGGTCCTTGGGCGAATCCTTTAAGCCGATGTGTCAGTGTCTATCGAGATTAGGTGCTGGGGTAACAAATGACATGTGCGAGGGCGGTCTCACGCGGAATGACTGGATTAGTTTACTGCGTTCGTTGGGAGCAAAACAAGTTGGTGGTGAGATAGGGTCGGCATCAGGAAGTGTAGCCATGATGCTATCTGAACCAAATTTACCCCGTGATTTTCTATTGTTCACTGCGCCAGTTAAGCCAATACCCGAGGCGGGATTAACATGGGGGGTATTTCCCATCATGATCAAGGACCTCATGCTCTTCAGCACGGGAAAAATGTTTGCCGGCGGGACAGAGGGGGGGCTAGCTGGAGCTTGGCCTCGAATATCTGACGTCTCCAAAGCTGATGGTGAAGGTGTCAATGGGGCTGATGGATGGGCGCAGATTTTTCGAACGACCAACGTCCCGGTAGGTGAGAGTCTCATGGCCGCGGTTAAGTCTGCAGACTTGCCCTCCTCGTGGGCTGCCACTATTGCTGGTGGTAAGCTGGCGGGAACGGCTGGGGGTCGTGAGGTTGATGATAGTCAGAACTGGGTGACGGTCTTAGTGATGGCAGTCATGTTACTCATGTTGTCCGAGATTTTCTGGTTCTGGCGCGAATCAAGAATCAAGAAGCTGGTGGGGCTATTATTTGTTTTATCGTCAGCCGCCATGGTTTTCGATTCGGGCGCGTTGTATGCCCAGGCTCAGCTAGACATACTTGGATATCAAGGGCGATCAGAGGTGTCGTTTCGAGCGCTCGCCAAAGAAGTGGCGTCAAGGACCAGCTTGGAGCTTGCTCCGAAACCTGGGGTTTTTTCTGTATTCGATGACGCTGCATCTGCAAGTCCATGGATTTGGACAAATGGTATTTCAAAGTTGTCGGGAAAGGATGGTCGGCTTTCCGACGCTGCTAGGATTTGGCTGAAGCGAGGCGGTATTCTCATACTAGACGGACCCCAGTCCGCCGGCATACTTGAAAAATTTATTGAGCCATTGATGCTTGGAACGGTTAGGCCGACAGGTTGGATGGCGATGCCTCCGGATCATGAGTTCATGCGAAGTTTTTATCTACTTAACTCGCTACCTACCTGTAAGGGGCGCGGCTGGAGGGTATTTTCGTTTGATGGGCGAGTTGCAGCGATTGAGACACCGTACTCTGTGCTGAGTATTCTCGAAGACAGGGCCTCGGACTGGAAATGTGAAGGAAATGTTCCTTACGAGCAGCATGTTAGGATTTTTGTGAATCTCATGATGACGGCGTTTACCACTGACTATAAGCGCGATCAGATTCATTTACCCGAAATTCTTAAGCGATTGAGGGTGCAATGATGCTGGCGCTCGGTTTTTGGATACTGATGATTGCTTTGCTGGCCTACTTTTGGGGGCGGAAAATCGGTATCATGCGTGGAATTGCTGCTGCTCTGTTAAGGGCGGGTTGGACGTTGCCTATTATGCTCAGTCTTTTCCCCGTAACCATATCGCGGCGTATTCCTGGCGCCATGGCTCTTCAGCCGATTCACATTTTACTTGATGATTCCGAGAGCATGTCGAGAGACGATGCTATGGGTGCTTCATCAAAACGTCAGGCTCAAGATCTCCTGAACCGAGTATCAGATGTTTGTCGCCAGTTCGGCTGTCTACCTCGCGTAACCAAGCTGTCAGATTTATCGGCCGATACGAAATTTGGATATACGCCGCTTAGTCGCATCATTGAGCCTTGGCTTTATCAGACTGGTGGTGATCCGTGGATTATCTTATCCGATGGTGGCGATTTTCGCCCGTCAATAGGCTGGGCCGAGAGCCTTCAGGGACGCGGTGCTGGTAGCCGAATCGGTAAAGTTGAAGATCAAAGTTCTGAAAAAGCAAGGCAAAGAACCCTTGGCCTGATCACGGCCTTTGGCAAACCACGCGCGCCTGGGTTTAGCGTTGAGGCTCTATCGATGGCGCCATTGGCTTTTGAGGGTAAGTCTGTTCAGTTGGGGGTCACTGTCGATCGTCTAAGTCCAGAAACCGCCGGAGCTGAGCGGGTTCAAGTTCAGGCATTATTAGATGGCAAAGTCCTTACGGCAGCAGAGGCCGTTTTCTCACCCGGGGCGTCATCAGCTGAGGTCGATGTTAGTTTTGCAGCTCCAAAGCGAGGGCCCCATATCGTGTCAGTGCGAGTTTTGCCGGTTGCCGGTGAACTTGACACGTGGGACAACTCTCAGACCAGGGTTTTAGATGTTATGCCGAATACGGTTGGTGTTTTGCATCTTTTAGGCTCTCCAGCTTGGGACGGTCGATTCATGCGGCGGTTTCTGAAAGCCGAACCTAAATTTGACGTGATCAGCTTTTTCATTCTGCGAGATCCATGGGACACCCAGCATGTCAGTGAGAGGGAGATGAGTTTGATACCATTTCCAGTTGAGAGGCTTTTTAACGAAGAGCTTGTCAACTTCCGTGTCATCGTGATGCAAAACTTCACGCTGATGCGATTTTTACAGCCCGAATATCAGAAGAACCTGGCGAAATTTGTGAAAGATGGTGGTGGCCTTTTATTTGTAGGCGGACCTCGTGCCCTCACCGAGACAGATGCGTCGAGCTCGGCACTATCTGAACTTTTACCCTTTACTATCAACCGATCCGACGCAGCCGCTGCTCCTCCGCCATCTCCGGTAGATGACTTCAATGACGGGTTTGGATCCCTTGGGTCGACGTGGAGTCCTAACACTGACTTCAAAATCGAGATGGCAAACCCAGAGGCGTCGCGCCGTGCGCTCGCAAATGTTTATGAAGGCTGGCAGGGATTGAGCAATCGACTGGAAACGCTAGGCGGTGCTCGCGGCATTCATGATATGAATGCGATAAAATTTCGCGATAATGAGGTGACACCTCTTCTGAATGCGAAGCTCCCGGATGGCCGCTCCGTTCCACTGGCCGTAGCCTCGTATCCTGGTAAAGGACGTGCCATCTGGCTTTTCACCGATTCCATCTGGCGGATGGCGATGTCGTCGGACCCGAGAATCGCTCGCTCTGATTACCATTCATTCCTGGACCATGCGTTGGTTTGGCTGACAAAGGGCGACCTTAAAGGTGCGTTGGCAGTGCGTGACTTTCAAGTGACGACCATCGGCGATACGGGTGAGCGGTTGAAATGGCGAGCTGCTCTTGCTGGCTCAGCAGCGAGATATCTCAGAACAGCGACCTCTACCAAACTTTCAATTTGTGGCATTGGCGTTATGGCAAAAGACGTCGCGTTTGGCGCATCCGCAGGTGATGCCGTTACGTTTGAAGGCGAGTTGGCTGCAACGCTCAGAGACGGTAGTCTTTGCGCACTGAAGCTCGAGGCCGAGCACCCAGCTTTCGGCAGTGTGTCAGTATCGGGTTGGGCCGTTATTCCGGAGACATTAAAAGATGAAAATATCGGATCGTCGGCGATGAAGCTGCGATCCCTTGCCAAAGTTACTGGAGCAAAGTTCGTGGATGCGAACTCCGAAAGGTCCAGGACCGTGGAAGAATGGCTTCAGGGATGGGGAGCGTCAGATGGGGCGAGCTTGCCCGATAAAATTCAGACATTTCTGGATTACTACTGGGTCCAAGACGCTTGGTGGATTTGGTTGACTATCCTACTGTTACCAATTGAGGTGCTAGTGAGGCGATGGCATCTGATCTTTGGCGGGGCTCGTCAAGTCGGGCTGCGGGGGTGAGCATTGACGGCCATGCCTCTGAAAAATATTAAGGCTTGTATTTTTGACTTTGATGGCACGATTATTGTGTCAGAGCATGTGCACATGAAAGCCTGGGAGGATTTAGCCACGGAGGAAGAAAAGGATCTTCCAGTGGGGTTCCTTGAGGAAAGTGTCGGCATGTCAGATCTGCAGCTTGTGAAGATTCTTGCTAAAGCGTGGAACTACAATCCCAGCGAAGAGCGAATTATTGAAAGAAAGCGGCATTTCTATTTGATTCGTTGTCCTAAGGAATCATCTGTCGTACCAGGTGCCGTAGAGGCGATCAGAGATCTTGTGTCTCGTCAGGTTCCAGTCGCTATTGCGACCAGCTCTACGCGCGGAGAGGTTGAACCTGTTTTGCAGCGCTTAGGTGTTGCCGATATTTTTCAGTCGATTTGCACGGTAGAAGATGTCGCTCATCTTAAACCTCATCCTGAAATTTATCAGTTAGCGGCGACCCGTTTGGGCGTTAGTCCGGTGGACTGCTTGGCTTTCGAAGATTCTATTGCCGGCGTGAGTAGTGCTCGAGCTGCAGGATGCTGTTTGGTTACAATGCAAACTCTTTACAGCGAAGAAAGACTCGGCCCGGCACTCATGAGTGTCAAAGATTTTAAAGACAAAAGACTCATGACGATGATGCGATCTATCGGACGCTGATAGATATGGTTTTCTGAGTGCCGCCACGAATAAGTTCGATGTCAATTGTGGAAGCGTCTTTTAGAGATTTTAGAGTTGCGATAGCTCCAGCAACGCTATTGAGTTTTAAGCCATTCAGAGAGGTGATGATGTCTTCATCATGCAGGCCACCTTTGGCAAAAATACTATCACTATCAATCTGATACAGTTTAAATCCAACGATAATTCCGCCGCTCATCACAGGTTCCGCTGTTGCTTGCATTAAAATTTTGGAGAGATCCTGATTGACGATTTTATCGCGGTAGGACGATGTCATCGTGACCTTGCCGCTATTTCTCTCAAAGCCATCTTCCTTGTAGGAGCCGTCGGGGTTAACGGCTACACCAGGCGAGGTCGATGCGGTCATAGCCGATCGGAATTCGCCCGCGAACTTATCGAGGTAAACAAGATAATTTTCCGACCTCGCGTTAGGTCTTAGGGGTTTGCCGTCAGTCTTGGAGACGCGGATATATTTTTCTGAAACATCGGTGACGAAAAACTTACCGTCTATTATGTGGCCGGCCTTGACGGCTGTCACTTGGCCACTTGATATGATCTTGATCAGAGCGACGTTGTTATCGGGTGTCTTTTGAGCAATTGTTCCCATGATCATGAAACCAAGGGTCTGACCCGCTACGGGCTTTGCCTTTTGCAAAATGACCTGCGCGTGGCTCATGCTTGCCGTCAAGAGCAACAATAATGTTAGGCATATCTTTGGACTATAACTCATCACGCTAAAATACCCTTGCGGAGATAGACTATCTTAAAAGGTATCGGCTCACACCTGTTTTAATTGACGAACGAGCGCCCCATCCGCGCTGTAAGTCATTGACTTTATGATTTTTTTTAGGGAAGATAACCGTATCACAAAATGCCACAAGAGGTCCGTTATGGTTGAGCGCAAGAAGATCCGTAAGCTATTAAGTAGCAAAGTGCAGCAGCTCAACGAAGTCATCGCTGACATTGACGGTATTCTAACCGAGATGGAGACCGATTTTTACCGAGTCTGTATCTTCGGATCGGCGCGAATCGGTGTCGATAGCCCGTTCTATCAGCAAGCCTACGAGCTCGCAAGGGAGCTAGCGCGGCGCGGCGTTGATATAGTTACGGGAGGCGGCCCAGGCCTCATGGAGGCCGCTAACCGTGGGGCCCAGGACGGCAGCAATCTTAGCCGCTCGATCGGACTCCCCATTGAGTTGCCATTTGAAACGGATGCCAATGCACACTTAGATGTTAAGCATCATCACAAAAGATTTTCGTCGCGTCTTGATGAGTTCATGCGGATTAGCCACGCCGTGGTCATTACGCCCGGTGGAATAGGAACTTTGTTGGAGCTTTTTTACACGTGGCAGCTTATGCAGGTAAACCATATCAAGCCCAGGCCTTTTCTGCTGCTCGGGCATAGCATGTTTGATCCGTTAATCAAGTATATGGAAGAAGTGCCCGCAGCACTGAATCTGATGAGTCGAGATGACCTCAAGATGATCAAAGTTGTTAATACGGTTGATGAGGTCATTCAGTATCTTGAGCCACATATTGCGCATTTCCGAAAAGTTCACATGGAAAGCCAGCCGAGAAAACCCGGAGCAAAAAATAAGTGATCGGATTGCTGAAAACAGTTCGTGGCTGGATTGGTATCACCGCTATCTGTGTTTTTTTGCCTGTTGCGAATTTAATTCAGATGGTCAGTCTCGTCCTCCTTCCGTTTAGCCGGCGAGCTTTCATGCGTTTTAATATGGGTGTCAATCAAACATTTTGTCGTTTAGTAGGGAATGTGGCGATTTTTTGTGGCAATAAGCTTGTGCTCACAGGAGATCAACCTCGCCATGAAAATGTGATCGCCTTTGGAAATCATCAGTCAATGATTGATATCATTATGCTATGGCGATGGACGGCGCCACTGGGACTCGCGGGCTGGATTCGTTGGTTTGCAAAATACGAGCTCAAGTTTGTGCCTGGTCTAGGTTGGGGTATGCAGTTTTTGAATACATTGTTTGTTAAGCGTGATTGGTCCAAGGATGCTGATTCCGTTCGTGCAACCTTTGCGAAACTTCGTGAGAGTAAACTTCCTGCTTGGCTTGTTATCTTTCCTGAGGGCACTCGTTTAAAACCAGACAAATTAAAAAGTAGTCAAGACTACGCCAGACGTAAGGGTCTGCCGGTCATGAATCGAGTGATGATTCCGCGCGGTAAGGGGTTTCACGCAAGTTTACAGGGTATGGATGGAATTATGAACGCTGTATATGATCTAACATTTAAATATGAGGGTGATATCCCTGGGCTCTATAGTTTTTTCACGAAGGGTGGGTGCATTGTTCACCTACACTCAGTGCGGTACGACATCACAGAGGTGCCTCGCCGTGAACGAGACTTGAACGCTTGGCTTATGGAACGATTTTTAGAGAAAGACCGTATTCTTAGTCAGAGTTGAGACCTGACATTCTCAGCCGAACTTGTAGCTAACAACCTGGAATTCTACTGGTCCCCTTGGGGTCTCAACTTCGATATGGTCACCCTTTGTTTTATTCAATAGAGCGCGGCCCATGGGTGATTTCCAGCTGATCTTACCTGATGACGGCTCGGCTTCATCTTCGCCAACAATAAACCACGTTTTTTCTCGACCATCGTCGTTCACGATTGTAACAACTGCACCAAAATCGATTTTCTCGGTGCGCTGTAAACGAGGGTCGATTACTTTTGCTCGCTCTAGGCGTGATTTGAGGAAATTTATGCGTTTATCGACTTCGCGAAGGCGCTTTCGACCGTAGATATACTCAGCATTCTCACTGCGGTCGCCCTGGGCCGCAGCTGCAGCAATCTCCTCGAGTAGGATTGGCCTCTCGTTATCCGCTAAATGACGTAGTTCAGAATAAAGCTTATCGTAACCCGCAGGGGTGATGAGGTTATCTTTTGGAGTGGCATTCTTATCGGTCGATGTTTTTTTCATGGATTAGTACTGGTGGTGAAGCGTGAGGTAGAGGATTAGCCCTGTGACAAGACCAGCGAAAACGTCGTCCAGCACCGTTCCAGCCGCACCGGGAATTTCCTCATCTATATAGCCAATGGGCCAAGGTTTCCAAATGTCTAGAATTCTAAAAATGACAAAGCCGAGTATGACGTGCATCCAGTCAAAAGGGAACCAAACGAGCGCTGCCGTGATGCCCGCGACCTCATCAATAACGATTCTTGGATCGTCATGCAGCTTCCAATGAGCTTCCGTGCGTGCGGTCACAAAAAGAGCAATCAAGGTTATGCAGGCAACTGATGCCGCTTGAAGCACTAGATGGCTCTCTACAAAATGTCCAAGAACCCAAACAAATGGCAATGCAGCGAGCGTGCCAACCGTTCCTGGGGCTTTGGGTGCATAACCGCTACCAAACCAAGTAGCAATGGCCACTGCGCTTTTATCTATGATCCTTGACATGATATCTGAGGCTTTCAGAGGTTAAGACTGTTTGAAACGAATAAGTTCGGCACCAGCAGCGACGGTATCGCCTTCGTTGATCTTGACTTGGTCCACGACCCCGCTTGTTGAAGCCATGACGCGGTTTTCCATTTTCATGGCTTCAATAATCATCAAAGTATCTCCGCTAGCAACGCTGTCTCCTGACTTAACCAACACTTTGAGTACCTTGCCAGTGATTTGACTTCTAACAATTTTGGGCTTTTTGGCAGCAGCTGCCGATCTAGATTCTTGGCCGGGTATGTGCAGGCTTACCGTTAAATCCATCGAGATGGTCGAAACTGCCCCTGGTGGCACAAACTCCGCTGTAACATTCGTGTCGCTTTCACCCGGAAATTTGCTAGTAGACATCGATCTGAGGTTAATGCAACTCCACAAAGACTTGCTTCCTGGCTCTAATAAATAAAGAGAACGAGTGGATTTCTGCCACCGAGCCTGTCGCCGCCGACCATCGACATCAACGTCAAATGATACGTTGTCTGGAATGGAGTCGGGTAAGGAAATAAATCGATCTTTACCGTTGATGGAGACGCGCCACTGCATTAAATGCCTCCTCTATGCGTCGACTCAGCTCGTCCCAGGTCACGCCAGAGACTGGTTCGTGAGGTGGTGTCTTGCGGATCACTTAGCTGATTTGCTTGGAGTGATTTCTGTTGGTCTTGCGTCACAAGTAGCGCAGCGAGTAGAGCCGAGGAGTCAGTAAATTCCTCAGGTACTTCAGAAAACTTGTTTTTGAAATAAGCAGCTTCTTTTTCAATAAACCCTGTATTGAATTCGCCAGCCAGAAACGAAGGATGCCGTAACACGGCCTCGTGAAATTTCGCAGTGGTGGGGACACCGTCGATTTCAAATTCCGAGAGCGCGCGCCGCATTCTTGAAATAGCTACGTCTCGCGACTCCCCCCAAACGATGAGTTTTGCCACCATGGAGTCATAATACTGAGGGATCTCGTAGCCTGGATACAGGTGGGTATCGACCCTCACGCCGGGGCCTGCAGGGAATCTGACCTGATTGACGCGCCCAGGGCCTGGGAGAAATCCTTTTGCCGGATCTTCTGCGTTAATTCGAACTTCAATGGCCCAGCCGCGCGGGGCTAGCTCTTCTTGTTTGAACGGTAACCCGATGCCGCAAGCGATGAGAATCTGCCACCTTACTAAGTCGATATTTGATATCTCTTCCGATACAGTGTGTTCAACTTGTATACGTGTGTTCATTTCCATGAAATAGACTTTGTCTGGAGACTCAGCGATGAACTCGATCGTGCCGGCCGATGAGTATCCGGCGGCTTTTGCTGCGACTACGGCGCGGCGCCCGATCTCTTGGCGTTGCTCTGCGCTAAGATAAACGCTGGGGGCTTCTTCGATCAGTTTTTGGTGACGTCTCTGAATGGAACAATCTCTCTCAAAGAGATGTACCCCGTGACCCTTCTCATCAAAAAGCACTTGGACTTCGATGTGGCGTGGATTTTCAATGTATCGTTCGCAGAAGACTGCTGGGTTGCCGAAATAACTTTGAGCCTCCCGTGTGCATGCAGCAAACGCATCCGCGAGCTCGTCCATTTTTCTTACGACTCGCATACCTCTACCGCCACCACCCGCAGCAGCCTTTAGAATCATGGGAAAACCGACGTCTTTAGCCTGTTTTTCTAAATCTGCTACGTCTTTAAGCGGATTTTCTGACCCGGGAACGCAGGGGACTTTGTGAGCTTTCATGAGGCGTTTGGCCTCAACTTTATCACCCATAAGACGCATGGCTTTCGGAGATGGTCCGATAAATTTTGCACCGGCTTTGCCGACCGCTTCTGCGAAATCAGCGTTCTCGGACAAAAAACCATAGCCTGGATGCACGGCGTCAGCCTTGGAGTCCTTAATCGCCTCCATGAGTCGGGGTATATTTAGGTAGGTCTCAGCTGCCGTGTTGCCTGGCAGATTGACGGCGTAATCTGCAAGTTTGACATGTAGCGAATACTGATCGGCGTCGCTGAACACGGCAACTGTCTGAATGCCCAAGTCACGGGCCGCGCGGATAATTCGAACAGCGATCTCCCCGCGATTTGCAATTAGGATGCGTTTTATGGAAAGTTTCTCGAGGCTCATTGTTTGTCTCTATCGATCGTCGTTGTTGGTTTTTCAAGTGTCATAGCGGCATGTTTCCATGTTTGCGCTTTGGCCCGTCCTCGCGCTTGTTTGACGAAGCAGCTAAACCTTTCATCAGGTACTCTCTTGTTTCCTCGGGAAGAATAACAGCGTCAATATACCCCTTCTCTGCAGCGATATAGGGATTCGCGAACTTGTCGGAATACTCGGCGATCACTTCTTTGCGCTTAGCGTCTTGGTCTTTTGCGGACTTGATATCCCCGCGGAAAATGATGTTGCAAGCACCTGCAGCGCCCATGACAGCAATCTCAGCGTTGGGCCACGCTAGATTCATGTCGGCTCCAATATGTTTACTATTCATAACGTCGTAGGCTCCGCCGTAGGCCTTTCGGGTGATCACTGTCAGTTTGGGTACGGTCGCCTCGCAGAACGCATAGAGTAACTTGGCACCGTGACGAATGATGCCCCCCTTCTCCTGAGCGGTGCCAGGTAAGAATCCCGGCACATCGACGAATGTGATGATGGGAATATTGAATGCATCACAAAATCTCACGAACCGCGCACCTTTGACGCTGCTATTGATGTCTAGTACCCCTGCTAAGTGGTTCGGATTATTACCGACGATTCCAACTGATCTCCCGCCGAGCCTGGCAAAGCCCGTAATGATGTGTGGTGCAAATTCTGGTTTGGTTTCCATAAATGAACCTGGATCTACGACAGAGCGAATGACGTCTCCCATGTCGTAGGGAAGGTTGGGATTTGCGGGGACAATTTTTCCTATCTTTTGGCGTGCAGTCTCAAGCTCCTGAGCTGTCGATGGATCTTCGATGGGATCTTTTAGACGAATCGGATCATCAAGATTATTTGAGGGAAGATAACTTAGAAACGTTTTTAGGGCGGTGAACATCTCTGGTTCCGATGCAAAACGATTATCGGCGACGCCACTGACTGCCGTATGGGTTCTTGCTCCTCCCAAGTCATCAAAAGTAACATCTTCGCCTGTTACGGCTTTAATGACATCTGGCCCAGTAATGAACATGTGACTCGTGTCGTCTACCATGAACGTGAAGTCCGTTATCGCTGGTGAGTAAACTGCACCACCGGCGCAGGGGCCACAGATAAGTGATATTTGTGGAATCACTCCCGATGATTTGACGTTGCGATAGAATATGTCGGCGTACCCTCCGAGGCTTGCAACCCCCTCCTGGATCCTTGCTCCGCCAGAATCATTAATTCCGATGACTGGTGCCCCATTTTTAACTGCAAGATCCATGATCTTGCAGATTTTTTTTGCCATGCTCAAAGACAGGGATCCACCAAAGACCGTAAAGTCTTGAGAGAACAGGTATACGAGCCTTCCGCCGACTCGACCGAAACCGGTGATGACGCCGTCGCCTACAAACTTTTTGTCACTCATGCCAAAATCGTTGCAATCGTGAGTTACGAAGGCATCCAACTCAACAAAAGAGCCATCGTCAACAATCAGGTTAATGCGTTCTCTTGCCGTCAATTTGCCGCGCTGATGCTGTTGCTCGAGCTTCTCTTTACCACCGCCTTCTTGAGATTTACGGCGCATATCATGCAGGCGTTGCAGGGCAGTTTCATTGTCAAACATGTCATCTCCTCTGGTGCAGTATCTTGCTGCAGCATTATCGGTAAATTTGACGGCCCGGGAATTCAATCCAGATGGCATCAGTTAAAAGCCGACGTTTTAGGTCGTCTGTTGGCGGCTCTCGCATTGCTTTAGCCGAGGTCGAGTTTGCGAATGCCTTGTAGATAACATCAGCCTCGCGTCCTCCGCTCCAAATGAGAGAGCCATCATTCGTGTCTATAAGAAGTATTGCGATAGCGCCGCTTCGAATCGACAAGAGCATACCGCGGTCGTTTTCCAGGCGGGTATTGGTAGAAAGAATCAATGGAATCATCACCGCATCAGCGCCTTTAGTCGCGCCTGAGAGTTTGCTGAGCCAGATCTGCCAAGACGATCTCCTCTTGATGCTTGTTTTGTAGAACGAGGGTAGGCTCGTGCACTCCTGACAATCCTGCTTCTGTGCTGCCCATTCAGTTGAGATCGCGGTAAATATTTCTGGCTGAAGTCCGGCAGCGTTGTACATCTTTTCGACAAGCCTTGGGCTGAGGCCCTTCATGAACGGCTGATTGTCAAATCCGTCAGCGATATATTTGTCGAAGTCTTCGCAAAGTGACGTCAACTCGGTGGTTGGACGATTACTGATGGGGAGGTCTCGAATCCTCGTCGCAGCAGCTGGCCATGTCATACAGGGCAAGAGAGCAATCCTTGCCGGCACGAAGCCAATGCGTTTAGCGTCTATGCCGTATTTTTCGTCAAGGTTCTGAGATGTGACGCAAGCGCCCGTAACAAAAACTAAAATGGCGCCTATCAAAAGACGGATGGTCTTGGTTTTGTTCACGCGTGATCCTCAATAAATCCCTAAATTTTGAGACCCTTACGGTATCAAAACTGGGCTCAAAATCAAACGCAGAGGATGATTAGCGTGCTGCCTGATTTTTCAGCGACTGAGCGGCGTGGTTTTGGTTTTAAAGAGCTATAGTGGGGCTGGATGTACTTTTTGTCTATTTTCTGAACGGATTATGGAGGCCATCTGTAAGGCGCAGATGCAAAAAAGCACATAGCGAACCTCACTGTCTTGTAGGGCGTTTTGGGTCAGACCGCCAGCAGCAAACGCCAACGGTGTGTGCATGGCGGCAATGCGCATCCAAGAAGGCAGAAACCTGGCCGACCTCGCAGTAAGCCACCACCAAGCCAGGAACGAAAAAAGCCCCATGACTGCTAGAAATCCACCCTCGACGGCGGTTTGTAGGTACATGTTATGAGCCTCATACATCCTTTCGATGGATCCCAGTCCTATTTTTTCATAGTAGGGTCTGCGCATGTCTCGGGTAATTCCACTACCGTGACCCAATAAGGGTGCATCTTCGAACATCTCCCAGTGGGCATGCCAAAAGGCGATGCGGTCGTCCGGATAGGGTGTTTCATGATCACTTCGTTCACCAGACAAGACCTTTTGAAATTTTTCTGAAATTGGATTGGGAACCGAGATGGCAAGGATGCCGACCATGCTGCCCACTGCGCATAAAACTGCGAAGTGTTTTGGTTTCAGAAGTTTGAAGGCGATGACGATCGATATGATCGCGGTTAAAACGATCACCGTGATGGACTGACTCGTCACGACAATGACGAGGGTGGAAAGAGCCATAATTATGCTTTTAGGGTCTTTAGGGAAAGCAGCAAGCCTGGCCATGACCGTTGGAACTATGATGAGAGCGGCGTAAGCTAATGTCAGAGGATGACTATAAAACCCCTGCGCACGTTTGATTTGATGCGTGATTTCAATACCGTCTAGCTTCCATCCGATTAGAAATTGCGACAGCGATATCAGGCCAATCACAGCAAGGACTGAAGAGGCTAGTTGAAGTAAAAATCTCTCTTTTATCTGCACCTGTGCAAGGCTTATGGCTATGTAAAATATCGCGAGCACGAGCAGGTAACCAAGCAGGAATCCCGAGGATTCCTTGGTGTCACCTCGAGTGATGGTCGCTGAGAGAATGGGAATTACTAACAGTAGAGAAAGCGCAGCAAATTGCCCAGACAAAGGACGACTTAAACCATTTTTTAGGCTGCGACCATGGTCGTTTTTACTGAACACGGCAAACAGGGCCACAGCCAGTCCAATACCAATGTTTTGGCCCGCGACACCGAGTGGAGCAACTAAGATGAGAGTTGAGACGAGAATAGTCGGGATTAAAGTCATCGGATTCTTCTCTACATGGCCTGCGTGGTCAACGTCGATCAGTTCTAAGTCTTGGAAGTTGTGACGGCCAGGTTTTAATCTGCCTGCAAATCCAGTTGTTGAGAAGGCGTTTTTGGTCCGTAGAGCTCAAGTGGAAAGATTGCGGATTATGAGCTTTCCTGATCCGACTGGTCAGGCTGTGTAAGGTTATCGCCGCACTAACACTAATATTTAAACTTTCGACAATCCCATACATGGGAATTGTGAAACACAAATCTGCCTTCTCGCGCCACTCAAGGGCCAGCCCCTCATGCTCATTGCCAAAAACAACTGCGATGGGCTTATCGATAGGAAGATCCTCCAGCGCCACGGCTTGACCGTGGGGAAACGCCGCTGCAACTATGTAGCCCGAATCATGCAGGTGCCGGATGCACTGATCAACGGAGTCGTGCCGGTATATATCGACCCACTCATCAACACCGCGAGCAACCGTTGAGGTACTGAACTTTCCTTTGAGAGTGACCACATCCACTGACTGAACGCCAAACGCTTCGGCCGATCGAATGCAGGCGCTAACGTTGTGCGGTTGATGGACGTCTTGGATGGCCAAACGTACGAATTGAGTGCGGTTGGCTGCGGTAGCTAGCATGCGGTCGCGACGTTTTTCGGTCAGTTGTGGGGATAGAAGATCCCAGGCGTCTAATGGTATGTTCTGGTCCGGGGGCTGATAGTTCATAGGAGGGTCAATAAATTGGGTCACACGTTAGGGTTTATTGAAGTATTTGGTCTTTCGTAAGCCTCATGATAGGCAAAAACGACCCATCGTCCCAGACTGCGGAGGCCGGATACAATACATTATAGATAGAGGTGCAGTATGGGACCGGAGCCTTTTGTGGAGCGGGTGAAGGGATTCGAACCCTCGACCTTCGCGATGGCAACGCGACGCTCTAGCCAACTGAGCTACACCCGCACGCTCCGAAAACATTATCCTGACAGAACAGGAGCTCTGTATTTAGGACATAGGTCCTCTAGACGTCAAGGGATTATTGGACATGTGGCGCATTTCGTCAGTGAATGATCAGAAGGTGGGCTGCCTACGAATGGTGTGATCAAGGATGGAGGGTGTCAGTCGTGCAGTTACTAAGACAATTTAAGGGATGGATAGGACAGATATTTCCTTTGAATAACAGCGATTTAGATTCTAAGACAGAGCGTTCAAAGACGACCCCGACGTTTAAGTCGCTCCAGTCGCAGCAGCTTGTAAAGTCGAGACCACTGTCACTTGAAGATCGCTATCAAATTGTAAAAGATACGCGTGAGGTTGAGGCGGTATTTTCTAATCTAACCACCGTCCTAGTGGATCTTAGTGACTCGTTAAGTTCTGCGGCCAGAACGCAGGGTTCAAGTCCTGTTATTTTGCGACAGATAGGGGTTACGTCTGATCGAAGGCCCTACGTATTTATGAAACCGATGAGTCGGGCTGGGTGGCTTTTTGAGATGGGACCTGCTGGTTGGCGCATCAGTAATGCAGAGCAAATTATAAGCAGAGAGATGTTTATGCGTAGTCATATGGAGCCATGGGATGTTGTAACCATCTGGGTTGATCCCAAAGGCGAGGGTCTCACGCGCGTTCAAAGCCAAAGGTTTGGACGTGACCTTATGATTGTTTCCGAATATGAGCGCCGCCTTTGTGAATCTATGCGAGATTTATTGAGTCGCGGATATGACCACTGAATCGCAGCGCGTATACAAAAGTACTCGATCTCGGTACACTTAAGTACCAAATCAGCCTAGAAAAAGGATTTGTCGCATGGAACCTCAGTCTCACCAAGGTTTTGATATAGTTCAGCAGATGCTAGGAATCACAGCTCTCGGCACGGAGTGGGTGCTTTGGCTTTTGATTGTTCTGAGTGTTGTAAGTGTTGCCATTATTATCGAAAGAATTATGTTTTTCAGAAAGATGAGTATCGATCTTGCTGCGTTTACCGAAAAAATTACTAAGTCCCTGGAGTCAAACGATTGGGATGAACTAAAGAAGACCTGCGAGCAGTCCCCCGCTTTGGCCTGCCAAACGGTTCTTCGAGGTATCGAGGCTAGAGGTCGCGGTACACATGCTATGGAAGAGACCATGAATGGCTACATGATCGGCCAAAAGCCCAGGCTTGATCACGGTCTAATGGTGCTGGGAACTCTCGGCAACAATGCCCCCTTCATCGGATTGTTTGGTACCGTCCTCGGTATCATTATTGCGTTTCGTGACCTTGCCTTAAATCCCCAAGGCGGCGCTGCTGTGGTCATGCGTGGTATCTCAGAAGCTTTGATTGCCACCGCTGTCGGTCTGATCGTGGCGATTCCTGCGGTGATTGCATACAACTATTTTCTGCGCGTTGTGAAGCGTCATGTCAGCGCAGCCGAGGCTGTAAGTCGGCTTGTTCTATCACATAGACAGTGAGGGTTGGTGACTTATGGCTGGCGGTTTGCAGGATCAAGATGACGGTGAGATAACCGGTATTAACGTCACGCCTCTCGTAGACGTGATGTTGGTTCTTCTAGTTGTTTTTATGGTGACTTCGACCTACATCGTTCAGCAGTCAATCCAGGTGCAGCTACCAAAAGCGGCTACGGGTGAAAATACCCCAAAAGTCAAAAATCTAGCCTTTGTGCTCGATAAGTCAGGCGCCATGTTCCTTGATGGTAAGCCCATTAGTCTTGAGGATATCGCGGTTAGAGTCCAGTCAGAGAAGTCGGCTGACCCTAACGTCCAGCTTCAGGCTCTGGTCGCCGCTGACAAAGAAACTCCACACGGTTTCGTGGTAAGTCTCATCGATGCTGTTAGACGGCAAGGCATCACTGACCTCGCAATCAACGTCGAAAAGTCAGGTCTATAGTCTCTTTACTTCGCAGCTTTTATTTTTTGGCGAACGTCGAGGGCTGGCGCGTCTTTTACAGGCCCGGATTTATTTAATTCATTCGTGGCTAAGCTTGATTGAAGTAGCTGACTCGCGGCTTGGAGCTGGGACATTTGTAGGTTCACAGCTTCGATATTATCCATCTGCTCTTTCTTTTTATCCAATGCCAGCCTCTCGAGCGAGTCGCTTTGTTCTTTAAGGTCCACAGCATTTGGCGTAATGGATGGGAATGCGGGCTTAAATAGTTTTGGTTTTTGGGGTGGGCGTTGCACCGCAAGCGGTGATGGCTCTGATGGCTGCGAGGGTTCAGTTTTTGAATCAGAGTGTGTTCGCTCCCCCGGAGTCAAAGCTTTCATTTTAGTCAAAGTCGTTTGGTGAGAACTCAGATCAAGCTCTTTGTTGTTTGCGACCATAGTCTGGTCTTTTTCATTACGTGCCGGCTTATGGGGTGCCTCATTGGTGCTATCGTTGGTAGCTTCTAATTGTTTTGTTTTTTTGAGAAATCTCTCCTTGTGCTCAAGCGATAGGGCGGAGGATTGTAGTGTAGCAAGATGCGTTCGGAACTCCTCAAGTTCAGCCTTCCGATTTTGTTCTATTTCTACTTTCATCCGAGCAATTTTTTCAATTTTCTCGTCGAGTTCTAATTGCTTGCTCGGTAGCGGTACGAAGCCCGGTTTAAAGCCCATAGCTCTGAATAGCAGTACCATAATGTCATGGGCATGTTTGGCTTGCGTGATCTCTTGCCACTGCTTGAAATCAATCAACGTCTCTATTCTTGAATTATTGAGTGATTCAAGCGCCATGTCATTTTTTTGGCGAATGCTTTCCTGCTTCGATTTATCAAGATCCGACAAGTGTTGGAGGTGTAAACGCTGACTCTCAGCTTGGCGATCGAGTGCAATCTCCGTCAAGGATCTCTTGATTTCCGTTAAATGTTTTTGGTTCCAGGCTTGCCTGATGTATCCCAACTTGTAGCCCAGCATGCTCATGAAGTGCTCAAGTAGTTCTCGCTTATTTTTCACGGTCTTTTGATCAATCTTATCTATCCATTCTCGCCATTCGCGGTCAGCCCTGATCACTTGCTCATTGCGCACCCTGTAAAGCTCGTTTGCGGCGGCCAGGTTTGCAGCAATTCGCTTGTTCATTTGAAGGTCGGCCAAAACTCGAGCATGCTCTTCATCAGAAAGTCTGATCTCTTCGAGACCTAGATCCCGCTGGGCGCGTCGCCTTAACTCGTCAAGAAGAACGGCTTGTTTATGGGCTTCGCGAATCCATTGCCAATCACTAGATGTCAGTTGGCTCTCTTGCTTCGCAGCTTCTGCCATCACCTTTTGGAGTGTCCCTTGTTGATCAACGCGTGGCATGTGCTGCGAGTTATCCACGCTTTTGAGACCGATTGTCTTACGGTCATTTTTTATGCTCTCAAGAGATACAAAGTCCGTGGACCTAATCGGCTCTTTGAGGTCGATCACTGGTTGCGTTGGTTTTAGTTTCATTATGTACCTGCCTGTACGCTAACCCTAGGACCGTTTGGTCGCTCGAATTAAGTCCTTAGGAGGCTATCGACCTAAATCATGGTTCAATTGATGCTTAAGCAAAAAATTTGGTCAGGATAATAAGATTAATAAAAAAATATAAATAAAAACGGTATGTTATAGTTTTAGGTATTTAGCCCTCGCCAGTCCTTAACCAGCTTGTAGCGGTTCTCCCGGCGCCCGCCTTTGCCAACGACCTGGTATTTGGCTAGTAGCCCGTGTTTGACCAGTCCATCGATGAGCCCCTCGGCAAACCCAGCTGCGACAAGCTCGGAGGTCGTGATGTCCCTGCCATGCTTCTGTTTGAAGTCAGCCAACAGTTTCGAAACGCGGGCGATGGTAAATTGATCAGTCATACGGGGGGAGGTTTTTACAGGAAATCTAAATCATTTCAGCAGAAAAATTCGGTGTCATCGGATGTCTATAGGGTGTAGAATTTCGGTTCGTTTCACGCTGGCTCTGTAGGAAGTATCTGAAATGCTGAACGAAAATAAAGATGCTCGCGCCATCACTCCAGAGCTTTGCCGCCACTGGATATCGAACCGAGTTTTCCCGTTGCAGCCTGAGTCTTACCGTAGTCAGCACCCAAATTACCCAGGTGCCGTCGGCTTGGAAATCGAAATGCTTCCTGTGGTCGCCAAGAATGGTCATGAGCGACCAGATCGAGTGCCGCTTCAGGGCGAGTCAGGTTCTCTGGCATCGGTGCTGCGTGTCATTGCAAAAAATGAGGGTTGGCGAACCGTCGATGACGCGTCCACAAAGCCACCAATGTTGATGGGTGTGGTTTTGGATCATGATGACAATCTCTCCTTTGAGCCCGGTGGGCAGCTAGAATTTTCGTCAAAACCTTACGCATGCCTTACGGAGGCGATGGCTCGAACAAAGTCTATTCAAGAGATTCTTGATCGTGAGCTAGCAAAGCACGCGGGAATTTCGCTCCTACAAGTTGGGATAAATCCTTGGCACAGCGTCGATGAAATTGGTCTGCAGATGCCAAAGCCTCGTTACCGCGCCATGAACGAATTCTTCTCCAAAATTAGCACTTTTGGGCCACGCATGATGCGTCAGACTTGCACCGTTCAAGTAAACCTTGATTTTGGTCCCGATGAAACGACCATGGCCAAGCGCTTTCTCGCCAGTATGCTTTTAGCTCCTTTTAGTGGTGCCATCTTCAACTACAGTGCGTTTGAATCTGGGAAAGTTCTTGATGTGACGGGATACCGTCAACGCGTTTGGCGACACCTGGACCCGTCGCGTACCGATATCCCTAGTCTTTCCTATCTTTCGCAAAAATTGGATAAGAAGGCGTGCGTCGACACTTGGTTTGATTTTGTTATGAATGCCAGGGTTGTATTTGTAACCAGAGATGACTACCGGGTTGTTCATGAACCTGTGACGTGGCGCCAATGGATGGAGCAGGGTATAGATGGCAAATATCCTGATCAAAACGATTTTGAGGTTCACCTAAGTCTTCTGTTCCCTGAAGTGAGGGCGAAGGGGTTCTTGGAGCTTCGCAGCGTCGACTGTCAGTCGCGAATTTGGCAATTTGCACCAGCGGCTTGGTGGACTGGCTTACTGTATGACTCTAGAACTCTCGACAAAGTGCTTGAAACTCTAAATCCCTATATATCTAATATAAATGAGCTGTTACGCCTCTCTGAGCGGGGTTTAAAGGATCCTAGAATTCATAAGCTTGCCAACAAATTGATCACATTGGCCCAAGACGGCCTCAAGCGTCTGCCGAGTTGTTATTTTGGAGACGGGGCGTTAAAAACATTAAGTGTTTTTGCTGATCATTTTGTCAATCGTGGGCGGGTTCCCGCTGACGATCTTATTGAAGAGTTTTGCCGACGAGGCCGGCTTGACGTTGAGTGTTTTCGAATTTTGGAAAATCGGTGGAGCGAGGTCATCACGAAGGCTGATGACCCCGAAGCTTTGCTGTAATGGCACGAAAGTGACTTGGATCTATTAGCATTATTTAGAAACGATTTTAAAAGGATGTATCTTCATGTCAGTCACCAATCACCACGTTAAATTTCAAGAGCTGTTAGAAGAAGAGGGGTCTGGTGCTTCCGCATCGGCCTTTTCAAGCGATGAGCTAAGCGGCGAACAGCTTGATCAGTATATTGCTAACGTGGCGAAAACCGTCCGCGACAACATGAATCACGGCATTGATTCGCTGACGCCTTGGTTTTTTAATAATATGCCCACCATCTATTACCAGTCGACTCCCAGTGCCGAGAAGGTACGCCATCTTCAGGCAGTTATGACTAGTGACTTGTTTGAAACAAAGCAAACTATGACCCTTTGGGACCGTGACCGAACCAAGGTGACCTATGTTGGCCCGGGTGGCGATCATCAGGTTTTGAGTGAAGTGGCATCTCGTTTGAATGAATTCAATCTGAAAATGGGTAGTTTATACGTCAGCCGTGACGACAAGCTATTTATCGGAAGTTTTAGTCGTGCCGAACATAAGCGCATTGATCGCAATAATCCGCGAATCGTCGAAAAGGTTAGGTTGGCTAGAGAGCTTATGCTGCGCGAGTTTCCGGCGGAGATGAAAGATGTCGATCACTACCTGGAAAACCTCGATAACGAATTCATTATAGGTTCCACGGCCGCTCGCATCCAGTTAACTTACCGAATGGTGCGGTACATGAAGTCCCATGAGGGTGCTCACACGTTTTTTGAGCCCGTCGCAGATCGCCCCACAGCACGCCTGACGCTTGGACTTAAAAATGGCACACCAGGTGAGGCCATGGAGCAGATTTTTAATCTGCTGAACCGCTACGGAGTCACTCTGACTCGGATGTTTGTCATCACGTTTAAGGAAGGCTACGAGAGCCCCATATCAGTCATTCACTTTCACGTGGCTACCACCAGCGGTAGTAAAATTGACGTAGCGGCAGTGCCCATGATTAAACTCAACAAAGCCCTGAGAACTATGGGCTGGGTAGATATGGACGAGTTTTCGGCATTCATGGCGCCACAGTATGCGTTTTCGATCAATGCGGTAAATCTGATCCGGTCATGGGCTACGTGGCTTCACGTGATGCTTGGTAAAGAAAACTCCTATTACTATAGCCAGTATAAGATTCGGACCACGTTCTTTAAGTATCCCGATATCACAAAAGAGCTTGTTAATTTATTCCGACAAAAGTTCGACCCAAATGATTCTCAGGTGAGGGAGCCCGTTAAGTTAAAAGCAGCATCTGACGCACTTCGGACTCGCGTTGAACAAATCAATGACGAAGTTGAGCGTAATATTTTTAGCCGCACGGTTTCATTCATCGATTGCACCGATAAGACAAATTACTTCAGCCAAACCAAGACGGGTCTTGCTTTTAGACTGAATCCCGATGTGCTTGATCGTAAGTATTATCCAGACCGACCTTATTGCATCTTTTTCATTGTAGGTCGCGACTATCGGATGTTCCACACACGCTGGAAGGACATCGCGCGTGGAGGTCTCCGTGTGGTGATGCCGCGAAACCCAACGGACTACGAGGTGGCTCTGGCTGGACACTATGACGAGGTATATGGTCTGTCGCACGCACAGCAGCTTAAAAACAAGGATATTCCGGAAGGTGGCGCTAAGGGTGTTCTCGTGCTCAAGCCGGGTGGAAACCGAATCGCAGCGGTACGCGGCGGTGTCAACGCTCTGCTTGATTTGTTAGTAAGAGAGGATGAATCCCACGAAGCCGGACAAGCCCGCATGGTGTCCTACTACGAAAAAGACGACATCATTTACCTTGGGCCAGATGAGAACATCACTAACGATTTGATCGAATGGATCCCAGCTCAAGCTGCCCGTCGAGGGTATCCATACGCGGCCGCATTTATGTCGTCAAAGCCAGGAGCAGGCATCAACCACAAAGAATACGGGGTGACGAGTGAAGGCTTAAACGTATTCGTCGAGAACATGCTTAAGTTTCTCAAAATCGACCCACGTAAGCAAAAGTTTACCGTGAAGATGACGGGCGGACCAGATGGTGACGTTGCTGGTAACGAACTGAAGATTCTACACCGAGAATATGGCGATAACGCCAGGGTTGTTGCCATAGGTGATGGTACCGGTGCTGCATTTGATCCAGATGGTCTAAATTGGTCGGAGCTTCTGAGGCTGTTCAAGGCGGGACTCGGAATTGCGGAATTTAACAAGTCGGTGCTGTCTGGTAAGACCGCATTTGTGATCAAAGCTGACACTCCTGAAAACATGAAAATTCGAAATGAACTGCATGCTACAGTTCAGGCTGATATTTTGATTCCCGGCGGCGGTAGGCCCTACACTGTTAATGATAAGAATTGGGATTTGTTTCTCAAAGATGGTCGTCCCAGTGTACGAGCGGTGGTGGAGGGGGCTAATATTTTCTTCACGGCCGGAGCTCGCAAGAAATTGCAAGAACACGGCGTGTTGATGATTAAAGACAGCTCTGCCAATAAGACCGGCGTGATCTGTTCCAGTTACGAAATCATCGCGTCTCTGACGATTTCTGACAAAGAGTTCCTCGAGATCAAGCCGACTTATGTCAGTCAGGTGATCGATATATTGCGTCAAAAAGCAGATCTCGAGGCCAAGCTGTTATTTAGAGAATTTATTCGCTCTGGTGGCCGAAGGACTTTGGTTGATCTGTCGATGGACATCAGTCGCGAGATCAATGAAGTTACCGATGTTCTGCTTGATGAGCTAACAAAGCGCGAAAAAGACGTCGAGCGTGACGAGTTTTTCACGGACCTGGTGCTGACGCACTGTCCGAAGGTGCTGGTTGAGAAGTACCGCATGAGAATTCTTGAAAGGCTACCACTTGCCCACAAGATAGCGATTCTCTCGGCATATATGGCATCAAATATTGTCTACCGCGAAGGGCTTGGATGGCTTGATCGTATTCCGGTGGAGCAGCGTTACGGCGTCTGTCTGTCATACATGAAAAATGACAAGCTCAGGGGCGAACTCATGTCGGCGGTTGATAAATCGACTCTGCCAAATAAGGACAAGATTCTTGCTATTTTACAGCGCAGTGCGACCAGAGATCTGACGATTCTCGGCCTTGAGAGGACTTAAAGACACGGCACGCTAAAGATTATGGTCCCCTTAAGTACGTTCCTGCATGGATGGCGGTAGTTGCGTGTGAAAATTTTAATTCCGCTGCTTTTTCTGGTGATTACAAGTTCGTGCTCTTTTCGACGCGTAGCCATGGATTATCATGAGTTTTTCTCGGCCAGGGTGGCGTCGAGTTTTTTTGATTTAGATGATACGCAGTCAAATATTTTCAGGGAGCGCTGGCGAGTTTTTTCCAAAAAAATAGCCGAGAACAAGGTCGATCTGCTTGTGAAGGAGCTTGATTCGATCTCGTTGCGCAAGGATCCCTCGCAAATGATAGCGAATTTAGAGGGCCTTTTTTCAGATGTGATGACCGAAGCGTGCGCAGATTTTGCACCTGTGATGGTGAGCTTTAGTTCAAAGCAAATCGAATTTTTTAAGCGAAAGCTGGACGAACGAAATAAAAAGTTTGATCCCGCAAAAAATGGCGGCTTAGAAAAATATCGTCAGTCCAAGCAAATAGAGATCTTAGAGCGAATTAAAAGTTGGCTTGGACGTATATCATTATTGCAAAAAGATCTGGTGATGAAAATCGACTCGCAACGAGACCAGGAGTTCGCTGGTACTTGGGAGAAGCAATATTTGGCTTATTCCGTTGAGGGTCAGGATCGATTCATGTCAATTTTGCTGAGTCACGGAGGAGACGTCAAAAAAATTGAGCAAGACTGTAAACGCTTTGTAAGGGAGCCTGAGAGTTATTTGAGTGAATCCTCAAAATCATTCAGGCTCAATCTTTTGAAGTTTAGAGAGTCGTTTCTTAAGTCCATGTCAGAATCCGTGGAGCCAGATCAGCAGAAACACCTGTCAGAAGAACTCAGAAAACTATCCGATGATTTGACCGCTTGGGCTGGTGACGTCAAAAAGTAACCCGGGGCTGGTTTAGGCCTATTGGGCTGAGGCTGTCTTGAGGGTCAGGGGGTGCCTGGGCAATTAAGGCATTCATCCTAAAAACTGCCAGAGGCGGGTCAATTTAACTACCTGGAAATATTGACTTAAAACAGTTGCTTTGGACCCTCAAAAATAGATCTAAATTTGCTTAAGGGATGCCCCCGGGGTGCCGAATCCTCTTTTATAAGGGGGAAGCTTGAAGCACCTTAGGGCAAAAGTCCATAAATCACTGCAGATTACTCTGCTGTCGGTCGCTTTTGCATCGTGTAGCGCTCCTGAAAACTCAATCGAGGTAAAAACAGCGAGGGAAGCTGCTGCGAAGAATTGCGACGAACGCGGAAAGTGTGTCGCAGACCCCTCTGGTCTAGTTCTCTACAACCCTGATCTAGTCACTGACAGTAATATCTTGAAACGCGTTGAAAACGAGACGCTGGTTTCAAAGATCATGAACTTGATCGACGAGCCAAAGCTTCTTGTGGCGTCTGACAAAATGGAACCGCATATTCGTGGATTCGCATTCGTTAAAGAATTTGAGCCGTGTGATTCACCAAAAGCGATCGACGGTAAAAATCCGACGGCAGGCAAATTACGAATTCTTAAAGAAGGTAAATACAAAGCTTGTATTGCGTACATCGGTGATGGTCTTTTTAAGAAAACGTTTCAGTTAGAACCGATACAGGTCGATACAACGCCGCCTGAGGTATCTGGTATTGTAACGGCTTCGTCAATATCCCCAACGTCAGCGGTGCTGAATTGGTCAAAAGCTGGCGATGATATCACGCTTGATGGAGATCTCCACTATTTGGTTTACCTCTCGACTTCAAAGGCGATGCCTACGTTGGCGGATGTTCGAAGCTACGGAGCCCAGCAGCCTGGCAAATTGCAAGGTGTCACGGCTTATGCTCTGAGTGGACTGACCGAGCAGCGAGATTACCACGCAGCTGTGGTCGCTCGTGATGAGGCTGGTAACGAAGCTTTGATTAGTAGCACGGCGTTTAAGACCACAGCTTTTGACGTCGATCCACCGAGTGTATCGATCACATCAAACCGAGATCCCGGTCCAACCAAGCAGGCTGAGATCACGCTAACATTTAGATTTTCAGAACCTATCACAGGATTTGATATTGGTGATGTGGTCGTAAGTAACGCCACAAAGGGGGCATTTGCGGCATTGAGCACGACTGTGTACACTCTGAACGTTACAGCAACGGCCTCGCTGGTGTCTGCAGACGTACCTCAAAATGTGGCCACAGACATGGCTGGCAACGGCAACACGGGAGCGGCCCAATGGAGTATTATCTACGATAATGTCGCTCCGACCGTAACGATTACGTCGACGGCCCCATCGACGACAAATGTCAGCCCCATTCCAGTGACGATCACGTTTTCAGAGAGTGTGACAGGATTTGACGTGTCCGATCTGACAGTCGGTAATGGCTCAGCTGGAGGCTTTTCTGGATCTGGGACTACTTACACGGCTAATATTACTCCGGCCGCTGACGGTCCGGTGATCGTCAACGTGCTGG
>Ga0315901_10001469_pt1 | contig 34157 bp, 43 predicted proteins | sample LakEriMetagenome_10_FD_203761 | JGI IMG/M metagenome (GOLD analysis project Ga0315901, IMG submission 203761) | Freshwater fungal communities from buoy surface, Lake Erie, Ohio, United States - Buoy 2 MA116 | ecosystem: Environmental > Aquatic > Freshwater > Lake | place: USA: Lake Erie, Ohio...
TAATTTTGTTACAATTGTTACAGATGTTACCATAAAATAAAATTCAAAACGGCATATCGTCACTTAGCTTCTCACCACTTAGTTGCTTGGCTGGCTCGGCCTCGTCTGGCACGGTTGCAAACGTAACGGGCTTCTTAAACTCCTCGAGTTGCTCTGCCCTTAGCCACTTATCGGAAGTAAACTTGTAGGGCCTGCCCATTTCTTCGCGGTACAAAATCTTGGGCGTGTTCAAAAAGTCACCCATATCAAACCCAACCGGTACTTTGATGCGCTGGGGCACTTCTATCTTCAATCCCTTGCGCTCCAGGTATGCCTTTAGCTCGATGGAGTCGATTTTGTATTTGCTGTTCTTCGGATCGTTGAAGATCTCGGTCAGGAACTTTTGAGAGAAGCGCAGCACCGGTAGGCGGTATAACATAAACTGCTCCTGAATCCAATCTTCAAATACGCGATCGACCCGGTTCTTCGTGGCCTCGACAATGATCTTGAATTGCTCGGTGATGAAGTCATCCGGGCTGAACCAAAGCCGATCTACTCGCTGGTGGAAGATCGGACGATTTTTCAAAAAGTATAGCCATGCCTCGGCCTCGGCTTTCATTTTGTTTTCCAGATCGGGGTCTCGTTTGTCTTTGGGTATCACCGGCACGCGCACCACAAACCAGCGACTCTCACCTTCTTCTATCTTCATCAACCGGTCGGCATCGTTACTGGCGATTATTATTTTGGCGTAGTAAGGAATTTTGCGCACGTTCATTCCTTTTAGCTCCAGGTAAACACTGTCTGCAGTTACCAATTGTTTGAGGCGCTCTTTCTCGGCTTTCTTATCTACTTCCAGAAAGCCTTCATCGATGCTGATGATAAACTTGGTGGCGTAGTGGCCGTTGAATTTCATTTGAAACTGTGCGTTGCCCAGAATGCACATGTTATCGCCAAAGATCATTTGCAGCCACTTGAGGAAGGTAGACTTGCCGGTACCGTTCTCCGGAGATACCAGGCATGGTACCGGCAGCATGTGTTTAGGATGCTTGAGAAGAATAGTGAGCCAATCGAGCGCCACGGTAAACTGATCGCCTTTGTAGGCTTCTTCTCTTTCGAAGCGGCCCTTGTCGTCTAAAATGATGTTGCCCTGGCCACCGAACAGGTGCTTGATAAAGCCAAGCGTATTGGCGATGCTGCCCTCGGTGGCTTGCCACTTGAGTGGGCGGCAAACATTATAGCAGTTGAGCAGGCTTTGCTGATACTGGCCATTCCAATTAGGCTCGTTGCAAAAACCATCATAGCGGGTAATGGTATCGATGAAGTCCGGATAGCGTTTGGCATAGTCGCGCTGGATCTCGCTGATCTTCCAAGGCACGAGCTCCTCTTCGGGCTCGCCATGTTTGTTGACGGTGCTGATCACCTTTACCCAGTCGGGACCGATGCGCATGAACTTCTCGGCATCTTCGTGCTTTACAAAAACGACTTCCTTCTTTTCTTTATCGTAGATGTAGCGCCTGCGCTTGAATCGGAATTCGCGATCGCCAATAAAATCGCCATAGGTTTTGTAAAAATCATCTTCGTTGACAAGGCCCAGCTCTTTGTACAATCGCCCTTGCACATCTTTACTGAGATCGTTGATGGCCATGCCATCGAAATACTTGCGCGCAAAATTGAGTGTGTGAAGATCTTCAATGATTTCGATTGTCTTGGCTTCATACTTAATCAGCAAATCATCGAGGCCCTTGGCATCGTTCATGAACTTGCTTTTGATATACATGAAGTAGACGTACTGCAGTGGTACCGCTTCATTATCGAGCAGCAACTGCAGGCTTTCGCGGAAAGCTTTCACTGATCCATAGAAGGTGTTGGGGCGCTTGGAGAGATCCTTTCCTTCGGCCCACTTTACGCTGAGCAAATCAGCATCTACCAGAAAAACAATTTTTTGCACCTGACAGGTGATGATGATGTCTTCGATATCTTCGTGCAAGCGACCTTTTACATCGCCATTGTAAAAGCCGTGGATGGATGGCAGCCCGATTATATCCACTCCGCAAATGCTTGCTTTGATAGACTTGAATTCACCTTCTAACAGGAATAGCGTGTGGATCTGCCCGGGATTATCGCCTTGCTTTTTTTCTTTCCACTCAGTTGCCTGGCTATACTTCTCGATTATGCTTTTAGGAAAGAAAGGAAACTGCGGAGAGCCTGGATCCTGATAGTACTTCATATCGCCCTTCTGCACTTTCAGGCGCTTGCGCGTAAAGTCGCGAGTCCATTTGTGTTCTTCATCTTTCCACCGGTAGGGCTGGCCGTGCTGGTTGAAATAATGAATGACAATGTTGCCGTGCTGATCGGCATCGAGGATTTGATAGTCGCGCTGCTGCTCGTGAACTTTAGTTATGGTTTTACCATCAACGATCTCACTGGTTTCTTGCGACCACTTTCGTAGGAAGGTGTTTTGTGCCTGGGTGATGCCGAGCTGCTGCAGGCGCTCGGTGAGGTAGGTGGTGTCTTTGGTAGTGGTGTCGGTCACGAGAACAGATAAAAAAATAGTGGATTAAAAATTAAGGCTTGCCGTTAGTGGCTACTACTTTGAATGATACTGCCCACACCCAGGGGTTTTCGTGCCAGCTCTCGGGGCCGTGGATGGAGCGCCAGAGGGATTCGAAAGATGATATTGGATTGAAGTAGCCAGCTTCCAGAACTGATTTTTCTGGGTGGTTGTAATCCTTCCAAAAGCAGGTGCCCTCATGCTCCTGCACGCCTTCTGCAATAGCATCATCTTCGGTGATATCGTTTAGGCGTTCTATTTTGTAGCCTGTGTTTTGCAGCCAGATGCGGGAGAGTTCTTTTGGAAGGAAGCGGGCTGAGACCCATCTTTTGTTTAGGCTCTTCCGCTTCTTTAGCTTTTTAACAAGATTGAGTGAAAGCTTTTTGTAGTAGAAATGGAATACATTATCGTCTCGAAAGAAGACGGAGAAGTTTCCCGTTTGCTTGTTGTAAACAATTTTATGAGCCTCGCGCACCCAAAGGATGTCTCCTTCTTTGCCAAATGGGCAAAGGCTGTATTCTTCTAGTGCTGCTATCTTGGCATTGGTTCTATTTAAGCCAATCAAGTCTTTTACTATCCTACGAGTTTGCGTTTTGCGGCCTTGCAGTATGCCCTGCACCATTGGCGTGGAGAAGAGTATAGGGGTTTCTTTCATAACTTATCGGCTACGGTTTTGATGAGCTTTTTTACATCGGGGTTTTTGTTGGCCATGTCTTCGAGCATGGCGGAAAGATCATCGAAGTTGCCGAGCAAAAAGCGGGAGCAGGTGCCGTCTTTGCCTGCGATCAGGAAGTGATGTATTCGGTTTTCTGTCATGTAATCAATTACAGGCTTTAACCTTTGAAGCAGTTGATCGTGGTTGGGTTTGTTTTTCATAGGGCATTGGTTTGAGGGTTATTGATTGCTCTGCCCAAACTATCGATCACATACTCAAGCGCCTGTTCAGATGATATTTTTTCAACGCTATGGCTGGATGGTGTAAGCTCTACCACGCGCTGGCGCATGGTGCGTATGGATTGGTTGAGTTTTGCATTGCGTAGCTTGTATTGACGCAGCTTGAAGCGAGCTTCGCGCAGTTGATGGCAATTGATTTGATTGGCCATGGTCAATTTATCGTGCTTGTCGCCTATGGTGTATATGGCTTTGATCAGCTCGGCTTTGGTGAGCTTTTCGTATTCGGTTTGGAGGAAGCGCTTGGGCATAAAATAGACGTTATATGTTAGACATAAGACTTAAGACTAAGACAGCCGTGAGAAATGCTCGAGGATGGTAGACTGCTTGAGGATGACGCGGCAGAGGTAGAAGTTGGCCACGTATAGGCGGCAGCTCCACTGGTTATAGTAGTCTTCTACAATCTGTATTTGCACCTTGGCCATGAGCAGGTGCTTGTACATATTGCCGGGCTTGATGCCTTGGCTGGTGTTGGCGGGTGGTGATTTGATTTTGTCGATCTCCCACTTGTAATCGAACGATAAGCGGTTGTTTACTTCGCGCATGATTTGGTCTTGGTCTAGTTGTAATTGTTCTAGTGATACGCTATCGCCATCGGTGGCGGTGATCTTGCCGCAGCGCCTGGCTATTTCTATGGCGCGGCAGCTGTTGGTGTAGACTTCGAGCAGCTCGCAGTCGGTGAGTTGTTGGACGAAGATCATAGTAGTTTAAGTTGGTTGGTGGATGTTGGTGGTGTTTGCAAAAGTTTCTTTTTCAATTTTCGGTAGAGCTTGCGGTAGGCACGCAGCTGAAAGGGGCTGTGGTATGCCTTGCGCTTGGTGATCTCGTCTTTCAGCTCTTTGAGTTCAATAGCTTGCATGGTGTAGGTGTTTTTGGACGAGGCGGTGTTTGTATTGCATGAGTGCGCCAAAGGCAAACGAGCTAAAGCCGAATGCAAGAAGTAAGAGCATGATGCTGGCGAACTGTACCCAATCTTTGCGGGTGAGGATGCGGATGTTCATAGGGTTTTTATTTGATGTAATACATTTCATCGATAGGCTCGTCAATAGCTGGCCGGTTGCCAGTTGCTGGTGATCCCCCTTCGCCAAGGCTACGGGGGACAAAGTGAAAACTTTTGCAGGGTGTTTCGCAGTGGCAGTTGGGGTCTCCGCAGATGGATTTGTACTCTACGGTTCCACCCCATGTTTTGGCGAGGCCATCGGCATATACTTTGTCGGTGAATTCGTACTTGCGGGTTTCAAATTTTACGATGTACATATCTATGATTTTTGATTTAAGATTTGATTGCTCTCGTTTCTCCTTCTGCCGCGTGCGCGACTGCTTCTGCGCATGTCAAGGTCATCGCCATTGACTTGCATGTAGGAGAAGATGCAGGCGAAAAGTATAGAGAGCAGCTTATTGGCAATGCGAAAGTCTTTGATGCGTGCAATGAGGCGATCTTGGTTGCGCTCTACGAGATCGTGATACTCATCGAGTGTGATGGCGCCCTGCATGAGTGTTTGCTTTAGGCCCCTGCGCGTTACTTCAAAGCCATCGACCAGATGGTACATGAGGTAGTCGATCTTTTTTGGGTTGAGTATGGTGCGGGTTTTCATACAAAAAGAGGGAGTTGATTTTGTACTATCTCGTTGTCTAACTCCTTTAACCCGGCATTGCACAGGCGGATGATCTTCTCTAGCTCAAACGCTTTTTGGCCTTCGGGCATGGCGCGTATGGCGGCCATTAGCTTGTCATGCTCTAGCTTGCTCTGCGTTTTTTTGCCGATGAGCGTTTCGCGGCTGGTTATTTTGCCGTGGAAGTGTTCGAACAAAAGGTTGTAGCACTCGCGCTTGTATTGCAGCAGCTCGGGGCTTTCGCTGCGGATGGAGAAGAGCCAGCCGTAGATGTACCGCTCGGGCAAACTCACCATTTTGCGGAGCTTGTTATCGGCCCCAACCATTTGCTGTTTAGCAAACAGTTGATTTAGTATTTCGTCATTTTTTAGGTTCTGAAACTGGCGGTTATAATCAACATTAAGGGCTTCACATATTGGCCTTAAGGCAATCCAATACTGGCCATCTTTGGCTAGGAAGTAGATGACCTTGCCGTTGAACTCTAGAAATTTGTCGGTTGGTGTTTGCATGATGTAAGGTTTAGTGCGTGGGCGTTATCACCTATGTGCGCCCACTGGGTTGATTTTAATTTTTGATAAAAGGGTGTAGGCTATAATTGCTCTGCCAAACGGCTCAAGCGCTTATGCTCTTTTTCTTTTTCCAACTTGGTTTTCATGGCCAGCTCTATAAGTGCCTCGGCCACCACGGCATTTGGTTGGCCATTGTGCAGCACCTTGCTAACCATACTTTGGCTGTAGCCTGTCTTTTCGGCAATGATGGCGCGAAAGGTATCTGGCAGGTGCATAGAAATTCTCTTGCGCTGTTCTTCGCTAATTGTCATATTGTTATATTTGAATTGGTAATACAATGGTCGGTAATTAATTACCGATACGCAAGAAAAAACAGTAATTAATTTTCGTTTGTGAGACAACTATCTGATATTCTGATAGAAAAAATTGAAAAAGTAGGAGGTAAGGCAGCTCTTGGAAGATTGCTGGGCGGTATAACTGGGTCAGGTATTCGTCAATATACGGAAGGAAGAATGCCCTCATTTGATGTTGCCATCAAATGGAAGGAGGTTTTTGGGGAGAACCTGATCAGCATGATGTTTGAAGAGAAGCCTACGCCAGTGGAAGAAGAGCCTACGCCAGCCTATGGCGTGGTGGCCGAACTGGCCGAGTGCCGCAAGAAAATGATTGAATGTATGGAGGAGCGCGATGCGCTAAAAAATTTTGCTAGAAGTAATGAAGGAAAAACTAAACTGAGGAAGGGATGACTCTTGCTTCACAATGGCTTCAAGGGATTTATAAAAATGGCATGAATGATGGGTTATCTGGTAGAAAATGGGCGGTGGTGTGGAGTTCCGTACGGACTACAAGAACGCCTAATTTTATCAAATACCCGCTTTCCAATACAGAAAGCGGGTATTTTTTGGGAGTCTCGCTTCAAAATAGCTTACAAACAGTAAAAAAGAACCGCCATGGCTTTTAGCTGCAAAATAATTCTATCGGATCACATCAAGGAGGATGGCAAAAAGAGGGTCTATCTGCAGGCTATCATCGACCGTGCTAGGGTAATTGTGCCGGTTGGCTTCTACTTAAACGAGAAAGATTTCGACAACCGTGGCCAAATGGTGAGGCAAACTTGCACCAACCATGAAACTTACAACGCTGAGATTGCTATCGCTCTCACCAACGCAAACAATATCTCCTCTCAGTTCCGGATTGAAAAGAAGAGGTTGACCACTAAAATATTTAAAGCGGAGTTCTCGCGGCCCAGTGATAGGCTCGATTTTACCAAGTTCTTTAAAGCCCGCCTTGAGTCATCGCGGCAGTTGTTGGCCCCTAACACGGTTAAGCAACACGTGACGGTAATCAACAAGCTCGCCAAGTTCAGAGGGTTAATTGATTTTGCAGAAGTTGACGGCCAATTTATTGAGGCCTTCAAAGTTTTCCTGTTGAAAAAAGAGGCCAACTCATTGGCCACGGTTAACAAGCTGTTAAAAATTGTTAAGCATTACACGCAAGCGGCCATTCGTGAAAAGCGAATCAAAGAAGATCCGTTTGTTCAGATACGGATTAAGGAATTCAAAAGCAATAGAGTGGCGCTTTCGCAGAATGAGCTGACAAGACTACACGCTTATTACCTGAGCGAAGATTGCAAGGCCGGCCACCGAAAGGTATTGCAATACTTTTTGTTTAGTTGTTTCACTGGCGTTCGCATTTCAGATGTTAAGCTATTGACCTGGGAAAATGTAAACGATGGGTTGCTCTCTTACATACCTGAAAAAACGAAAAGCAAGAATGAACCTGTGATCGTTCCACTCGGTAGCGAGATGCAATACCTACCTAAACAAACAACAGGTAGAATATTTCGCCCGTATGCCGACCAAGTAGTGAATAGGACGCTCAAAAAAATTGCGGCCGCTCTCGACATTCCCAAAAAAGTAAGTTACCACACCAGCCGCCACACCTTTGGAACGCTAATGGCAGAAACCGGACACCTTGCAGAAACTCAAAAGATGATGGGCCACGGGAGTATTAAAACCTCTATGGGTTATATCCACACATCTCACAAAAATCTAATCCAAGCGAAGAAAAAAATGTTCTCAATTCCGATAAAAAACGGGTGATTCCGTTGACTGTCAAAAAATTGCCTTTTAAAATCCATTTTGTCAAGGTTGCAAGTCCTTCCGAAGCCCGTGCCTTGCCCTATATGGCGGTCGCCAATTTGATTTTTTAGAGAAATATGAATTTAAATGCTGATGGAGTATTGATCTACTCCATGGTCCTTACTTTCGAGGGACTTGAGCGCATGGTAGATGCGATAGTCATGTGCATCGGTGTAGTGGGTGGCATGCTCTGGCTTGATGCCACTCTTAGGATCCTCGCTACTCTTATCCTTCTTGTCATCCTTATTGATTTGGGTAGACTCCAATGCAACGCGCAGATCAGCGCAGCGTGTGCTGTACCTGATGCGTGGGAAGCGTTTGTCTTCTTCTGCGTGTAGGTTGGCAATGAAGCGGTGCCGCTCCATGTGTTCGACATCACCTACCTTCTGCCTATATACTGCCCAGCCTTTAGCTATCAATCGATCGGCAAACTGTTCGAAGTAGTTGAGCTTATTGTTAGCCTTCACATCATTGCCGCTCTTATCACCCCACTGATACACGCGCTTGTATTGGTGCATGCGGTAGTACTCAATGAACTCATCTGCCAGATCATCAATAGTCTTGGGGTTGCGCACGTGCATGGTATTGACAAAGCGGATCTCCTTAGGGTATTGCTGATCAATGGTGATACAATTGAACCAACCCCAATCATGGCTAATGTGTAGCGGCATGGTAGGGTCATAGTTATCTGTGCCGATATCATACGTGGCATCTCGCTTAACTGATGCACCCAAAGGCGCGCTGATTACCTTATCATTTGCAATAGGCGTGTACCAGTGCCGCTTATCCAGGTTAGGATAAAACACATTGCCCCAATTGGCAATCTTCTGGTTGTGGATCATGATTTTAGCCGATGTCTCCATCATCTCGGCCTCCATTTGTAGAATGGCCTTTTTGCCCAGCACGTTTACGTTCATCCACGTGCTGCCCAGTTGCACCTTTGCGTTTGGCTCCCAGCCAATAAAAAAATACATCTCCGGGTTGCTCTTGCTCTTGGCGTAAAAATCAAACAGATACTCCCCTTGGTTTTTAAAGGGCAGTGAGCTGCTAAACTTTTGCTGCAGGTGTATTGGTACATCTTTGAAACTCGGGTGCGTGCCCCTCACAGTTGGGATCACATAGTTATCATAATCTTCTTTGTCGATCAGATAACACTCATCATTCTCCACATCATCGTAAGATCCACCGCTGATGAGCGCGGGCCTATCGAAGCTACCGAAAACAACTGTTCTACCATTCCAGAAAGTGACTACATTCTCATATCTGTGCGGCTTGTGCCACGGCCTTGCAAAATGGTTTGGCGGGGTTTTGCCCACTACATAATGCACGCCCTCAATGTAGCCAAGGTGCTGCTCCCAAGCGGCCTTCATTGGTATGAGCGTTTTGGTGTAGATCATCGAATACGTGGGACTGGTAAAAAGCCCTACACTGCGCGGCATAAGGGCCACCTTGTTTGCCTGGCTTAGCCCATTGGTAAAGCTCTTACTAAAGCCACGGCCTGCCAACAACACCGAGTAAGGTATTTGGCTGATCAAATACATTTGCGCCACCGGGTTAAGGTAGCGCTGTATCACTGTGGGCTTAGCCTTCCGCATGAGGGATATCGATCGTAATCTGGTCTCTTAGCTTCTCTGCCTCGGCTTGCAAGTCGTTCATGTTGCTCACGATCACTATTTGGTGAGCCTTAAACTTCTTCACCATATCGCCCATCGTTTCGCCATCTGAGTGATCTTTCACTCCGGTGATTTCCAGCCAACGGTTGAAGTACCGCTCCGCCATGTCATGGTCACCTCTTTCATCGGCCTCTTTGTGTTTGGTGAGGGCCATCGATGCAGCTATCGATCGACTCATTTGCTTGGTAGCTATGCGCGGATCTCCATACAACATTTTGGCATGACGAAGATCATCGTAGGCAGTAGATATGCTGATGTCGTAGATATTTTTTATCTCATCGGCTACCTTTTTATCTGGATTGGCAGTGGTGAGCAACAGCCAAGCCTTTTCCCATCGCTCGCAGATACCTTTTTCTTCGGCTGTTAGCTCAACTTTCGATTTTGAAGAGTGGTGGAACTTATAAATCCGATCGAAGACGCTATCAGCCGTTTTGTTGGCTTGCCTTAGCTCTTTGCTCATACTCCAATCGTTTAATTTTATGCTTCAACTCATCGCGCTGTGCCTCGGCCAGTGCTTTCTTTTCTATCCAATCCAGCTTGCGGTCGGCCTTTACGGTTTTGCCCACGGCATCTTCCAGCTTTTTGTTGGTTTTGTAGATCAGGTCATCTAGCCTGCGTATGTCATGGCGAGTGGCCTTGATATCGTCACCTTCGCCACTCAGCACTTTATGCTCGGCAGGTGGTGGCAGCGTGCCGTACTTTTTCACGTGTTCAATCTTGTCAAACACTTCCATCATCTGCTCTTGCACGGCATCAATCTTGCCGCGCAGTTCGCGCAACTCAGGCATGGGCATATCGCCACGCATAAAGGCCGCTGCCAGTTCCGGGCTTTCGGCCAATAGCTTTACGCGGATGCTCTCTACCATTGGCGCAATGCTGGTGCTGAGCCTATCGCGCTGCAGCTTTATGCTGGCGTACTGTGCTTGCAGTGTGGCAAGTTCAAGGTTTGATGGGTTGGTGGTTTCCGGTTGCGGGTTTCCGGTTGCAGGTGGCTTTCCCCCTTCGCCAAGGCTACGGGGGACAAAGTGAAAGCTCTGGCTCTTCTTTTCCTTGGGCTTGCGCACCACATTGCCCTCATCATCAAATTCTAGCGTGATCATAAAGCAAAAATGGCGACCGAAGCCGCCATTGAGTAGGACGTAAGCCGATCAAACCGTTAACGCTCGCTCAAAAACTTCCAAATCTTCAAGAACAATGCTTCCTCGGGGCTATTTTTATAGTCTTTGCGCCTTTGCAGGCGGTTGTCTACGTATAGCATCACGCGGTCTACATCGGCAAGGGTTATGCCTGCCTTGTACATCTCGTCTAGCATTTTGCCCTTGTTGGGTTGGGCGGCTTGGTAGGCTTCTACCTTCTCAAGGAAATCTGTAAGGTAGGCCACATTGTCAAAATCTGCGCTGGTTAGGCACAGTTGCTCGGGGTGCCGTGCGGCAGCCAGCATGGTGCGCACCAGTGTGCTTTTCATGCCCGTGGGGCTAAAATCGGGTTCATTCCATGCAGATAGCATGGTGGTCGGTGTTTCTGACTTTGTTGACATAAAAGTTTTGTTTGTAAACCAAGAAAAAGGGCAGGATGTGTCAACAAAGTGCTACTCGTAGAATAGTCTTTAGTTCCGACCCTTACGGGTATCGGCATCCTGCTTTTTTCTTTGATTTTTTGGGTATACAATTGAAGAATAACTTTGTTGACATTGCAATTGTCGCCAAAAAGTTTGAGATTTCAAAACACCAACTGTATTACACTATGAAGTACCCCAACCCACTCCGCCCCTACAAAGCCCAATTAATGCTCGGCCTGATAGCCGCATTGTTGGTTATGGCTGGAAGTTGTTTTGGGCAAACATACCAATGCGAGGTAAGCACATCCGGAAACGTCACTTATAAATTCAGTACTCGAGTAAACGTTACCGACAGCACTGTGGTTTTCATCACCAATGGGAAAACAAATAGCTCGAAAAGAGTAAAGAGTGATCAGGGCATTTACTTTACCGATGGAGTGGTGACAAACTTACTTGAGCTGTACGAATCAACTGGAAGCAAAAAAGGGTTTCAACATACCCACCAGCTAGTAATGAAAAGCAGCGCTACCCCTCAAGCGCTATCCATCCTTTATTGCGTAGTAAGGTAGCTTCGCAACCTTACACAACCTTATACATTCGCCTCGTCCCTGATGCTGTTCACCACCTTCATAGCATCCTGCGTTTCGGTCACCACGTTTTGCACCTTTAGCGTACCCACAGTTCTTATAATTCTCTTGTCTATTGCATCGATCAGCCCATCCATATCAAAGCCCATCGGTGAGCCGCCCCCCGCATTTCCGCTAGGTATAGGCGCTCTGCCAGTGTTGTTTTTAAAAGGACTCACCGGCCCGCCATTGTAGTAGCCATTCATGCGAGAGGTAGGCCGTATGGCTTCCACTGCACGCACCCCACCAAACTGTGCAACATCCGCCTGGCTCCACACCACCTCGCCCTTGTGCACCACACCGGCAGGGTCATACTTTCCACCATCTCCGGTATAGCCACCCTTATCAAAAGCCAAAACCTTTGCAGTGTTTATAGCCGCTAAAATCAGTGACCTAGCATTAGACGCGGCTAACTGAGCCGCGCCTGCAGCTCCAAATGAAACTGCATTTAGTGGGTTTGCTGCCGCAGATAGAGCATTAGCAGAAAGCTCTTGGCTTAACCGTATGCCTATATCAATCAAGGCAAAAGATTTCTTTACGACCTTCGCGGCCTGTTCGTCTTTTATGTTTTGAGCAATAAGGTCTCCTAATCCTGCCGTTACCTGTCTCTGCGTTTCAAGATTAAAATCTCCCAGCTGCTTTTCGAACTGAGCCTTTGCCATTCTCTCTTGAATGGCCTGATCGTCTAACGCCTTTTGCTTATCAAACGCTATTTGGTCTTCGGCTGCTTTCTTGGCTCTGCTAGCGTCATAAATTGCATTAAGCGCATCCTCTTGTTTTTGGGTGCGTTCAAGTTCCTGGGCATTTGCAAGGTCTGCACGTTCTATTTCTCCTTGTAAGGCAAGGTCTTGATTCTCGACATTTTTAGCAGCATCCTTGGCGGATTTCAATTGTGCTTTTTCTTCCTTATCAAAAAGTTTCTCCTTGAAGTTGGCAACTCTATCTTCGATCTGCTGTTCTTTTCCAAGCAATGCTATGTAAGCTAATTTGGCATCTGTAATTTTCTGCGCATTCTCACCAGTCATTTCAGTAACACCTTGCCTTTTCATTTCAGCTTTGATATTTGCTTCAATGGCGTCAAGAGATTCCTTTGATAACTTCAGCTCTTCTTGGTAAGTCTCTCGGGTTAATTTTGTAACCCGATCTAATATTCCTAATCTTTCTTCATAACTCTTGCCAACATTTTTTGCTTGCGTAAGCATGCGATCAATTGCCAATTCGTTTTCGGCTGTTCGTACAGATAGGTCTCTCTGCCTATCTTCGATATCATCCATCACCTGCACAAAATTGTAGCCCTCCTTTGCGCTTTCGGCAATGTCTTTGCCCAGATCCTTAAAAAATTGAATAGGGTTTGAGAAGAGTTGCTTTAGCGTATCGCCCAAATTAAAAAGCCTGCCCATGAGCGTGTCGATCACAGCGCCCATGCCTTTCATGGCTCCGCTTATCATGTTGGCGCCAGCCTCTGTTTTGCTAAACCAGCTCACCAAACCAACAATGGCAATAACCAGCGCGCCAAGGCCTGTGGCAATGATGGCGCCCTTTAGTAATCCAAACCCACTCGTCAGCCCACCCACGCCACCACGCGCTGCACCCAATGCACCACTTAACTGCGAGAAGCCCGGTATCTGATTCAATACTCCGCCCAGCGCACCTTTGAAGGCGTTGCTGCTTTGCGTGGTACTCTTCACCTGCTTATCAATGTCGGCCATTCGGTCCTTAACGCTGTTAAGGCTGGCCGCACTTTTGGCAAAGTCTTCCGTGCCGGGCTTTAGTCCGCTGATTTCTTTTTTCAACGCTGCCGCCTGGTGAGTGAGCTGCTTTAGCGTCTCTCCGGCTTTATCGCCATTGGCGAGGGTTACTACAATTTCTTTGGCCATAAAATTTAATCAAGTATTGAGTAGTGAGACAGGAGATATGAGACATACGCCTCGCCCTCTCATATCTCACGTCTAACATCTCACGTCTTATTATAAAGCTCGCTCTCCACCCCCACCACTATCCCATCTTCCCACACGCGGGCGGTTTGTTCGTTTAGTTCGGTAAGCAGGCTCACCAGTGTTTGCTTCTTCCACGTCTTGGGTTTCCACTTCAAAGAGTGGTTGCGATATGCCCACGCTATACCACTGGCAATCTTTTTCACCTTGGCATCTTCGCTAAGGCTGCTAGACTGCCCACGGCCATAGCCGCTCACATAAGCAAAGGAAGAAGAGCCCCGCTTGCGCACCCACTCCACCAAGCCACGCTTACCACTTCGCCACGGCACCTTGCTCCAGCTCGGGTTTTTCATGCTCAGGAAAAAGCCCTGATCGCTAAAGGTGAGTGTGATAACAGGTGGCTCCGTTTCTGTGCCTTTCTCAACGCTTACCTCTAGGCTATCTACCAGCTCGCCCGAGTTGCGGTACTTGGGCGTGTCGAGTATTTTTTTGGCACGCGCCAGTAGCTCTTGCGCCTTTTGCTCGGCAAGGGTGTTGAGTGAGGCTATAATGTGCGCGGGTGTGCTCATATCATGGTGTAGAGTTCAACAAGGCTTTCTTTTATCCCCTTCATAGTCAAAGTCACCTTTATTTTTTTGATCAGGTATTGCACGTTATCAACTCGGATTTTCTGGGCGAAATTCAACCTGTTTAAATTGCGGAATTCAAAACGCATAGGCAGTGATACGATTTTCCGCTTGCCTTTATACAGCAGCCAGTACTTCCAAAATTTTTCATAGATGCCGTCCACACCGTCTAGCTGCTCGTTATACTGTGTGGCGTTAATGTTAGCCTGCGCGTAGGTAAACGTGCCGTTGCTTACTATGCCTCGGTAATAGAACACGCGCAGGTCAAACTTATCGCCAGCCTTTTGCGCCACCACGGGCCCCGTGTAGTTTTGATAGGTAGCATTGCGCTGCAAGGCGCCCATCATAATGGCAACTTCTTTTTCCCCTCCATCAATTATTTTCTGGTCGCGCAGATGCTCGCGGTCATATTCTTTTTTTGCTGCGGTAAGCGTAAAGCCGTCCGTCTGTTCGCTCAATATTTCTTGTATAGGCCCTGCTATGTTGGTTAGGTCTATGTACGATTTAGCAACGGCTACTGGCTCAAGCTTTTCGACCATAACCTTGCCCGAGACTTCATTTACGTACATACACAGATTGTATCTGCTCTGCAATCCTTTCAAAAAAGCGACAACTGATATATCGGGCACAAGTTCATTCAAATTGAAATTCATGCGCCACATCAGGTAGTTTTCCTTCCCCACCAATGGCTGATAGACATCTAGCATAGCCGTGTTATCCAGCAGCATGGCCGTTGTGTCTGCCTCGGTTATCCATGTGCCGCCCCACTCAAAGTTGAAGTACTCAGCGATCTTGTTAAGTACAAAAACAACCTTCAAAAAAGGTTGCAGGCTGTTAATATTTTGTGTCTTTAGCCCTGTGCCGGTGACCAATCCATAGTTCGGGTCGTTATGCACTACAGTGCTGTTTACCGCTGCATTTACCAATGTGCCGGGTATGTCTAGTGTGGGTGCTTTTTTGGTGCCTAGAATATCATCGTTAAATACAAGCGGAAAATTCCAGTTGTTGTTATCAGCGCCAGAGACAAAGAAGTTAGCCAGGTAGTTGGTAAAACTCTGTTTGTAGTCGGTCATATCCACTTCCACGATCCAGCTATCTTCTGAGTCGAAAGAAAGAAGCGCAATAGGATCGGTGGAGTAAGCGGTAAGGATAATGTAAGGAGCTGTCACGTACCCAAGCGGGCTGGCCGCCCCAGTAGGATAATGAACGGCAAAGGCTCCATTTTGGGTGAGGCGGTTGTTGATGGCGGTTGCTAAAAAAGCCAGTGTTGTTTGTTCAAAGTTTTCCTTGTTTACCTTCACCTTGTAGGGTGATGAACCATTTGGCTTTATAAAAATTCTAATAGGCTGGTAGCCCGACACCGTTGAAATAATCTGCGGAATGTTTAACAGGTCGCGGATTTTTTTTGTTTTAAAGTCATCGGCCAGAGCATTAAGCCCAAACGTGTAATTTGCGCTTGCCCTGTCTCCTTTTATAGACTTTGTTTTTAGCTTCCCTTTTTTAAACGGCAAGTCATCAAAAAACAATTGAGAGTCTATTTCAGTACCACCTTTCGCCTCTACCATATCCACGTGCCCAATCACGTCCGCATTTTCGCTCACGGGCAAATCAAAAGGAAAGCTGAGACTTCCGGGGCTCAGGTTATCCTCTCGTAGCAATGGGTTATTGAGTTCCAGACTAATGGTAGTCTCCGGCTCTAGCTTTAATAGTTTTCCGGCTGCCTTTATACCTATCATGTGTACGAGGTGTTGTTAAATCCGCTCTCTACTTCAAACTGAAAGGCGTACTCGTAATTCTTGTCTTCTACCGATAGGCTTCCTCCAGTGATCACCAGCGGCAGGCGCTGCGTTCCTTTTAGTTCAAATAACTGAGTCGTTCCCAAAAAGTCTTTCATGTACTCAAGCCATGCCTTGCCGTTTGCCCCCTGAAAGTATCCGCTCGAGTGGCTTGCGGTATCTACGCGCAGCGATTCGCCCATTTGCTTCTCGCCTTTTAATGGGTTATAGTCTGTGGCCAGGTATGCCTGTACCAACTCGCGCCCATAGCTTGCCGTCTGCTCGGCTATACCATAGAAGCGCATTACCTCAAAGCCACCGATAGAATTTAAAAACATAAAAAAGCGCGTGTTCGGGTAGCTGATAGCGTCTAACTCATAGCTACGTGTTTCACTCAATAAAACATCTGCACCATCGGCCAGCCACAGGTCGTAGCGTACCAGCGTTTTTGCTGCGTTCACGAGTTTTATTCCCGAGTTAAGCGGCCCTGCAGGCACCTGAACCAACTGAGATATAAGTGCATTGGCGTAGCTACTGAGCGTAGCTGTTTGGTTGGTTCCATCGCTAAAGTAGGCAGTGCCTTTCAGGCGTAATGTGCTTACCGATTTGTACATCCAGAAGGTGAGGTAATCCTCCTGGTTAGGGTCTACCGTTTTTAACAATGGCGCCCAGCTCATAAACTTTTTGTGTGTGGGGTACGTGCCAAAAAAATCTAATGAGGGGTAGCTTAGTTTATCCACCCCGCCCCATATTACAAGGCTTGGCAGACTTCCGGTAAGCACCGATGGCACCTCTTGCGTGCCAGTGGTTTCACCGGTAAAGTGCTTAAAGAATTTTATTCGATCAGTTACCCTAATAATAGCCGACTGATTGTAGGCAGGTGGCACAGGCTCCATCAACTGGCGAAACGCCTGCCGTATCTGAAACAGCACAGTTCCGTTCGCCTCCGGCTCAATAGCTACTTTTAGCTTGCTATTATAGATACCGCTGTCAGCCACATCTTCCACGCGCACATCATCATATAGCTTGTAGTTTGTTAGGCTTAGCCAGTTGGTGGCGGCCTGTACAGACTTTGTAATAAAGTTTTTGCTAAAGAATATTTTTTCAGCAATCACTGCACCGGGGGCAATAGTTATACTCTTGCCCACAATAGTGTTGTCACTGGTTTTCTTGACTACAACATTGTAGGCGCCTGCTGCCAAATTGCTAAACAAGTTACCCGCCTGAAAAGTAACTCCGGAATCCTTACTGAATGTGTAAACGTCAACCACTGTAGGCGTTATGGCAATGCTTCCGTCTGCCGCACCGCTTACCGATTCATCTTGCTTTACAAACGACCAATCAAATGCCGCGCTTGCGCTGTTGATCGTAGTGGCTAATGTTTTTTGGCATGAGTTATTTCCTACCTCCCTGATCTTGAACGTGTACACACCAGAAAGCAACCCACTAAAGAAATTGCTTCCCTGCCAAGTGGCTCCATTGTCCTTACTATATTCATAGCCTGGGATGCCTGCCGTTACGGTTATTGTTGCGGTGCCATCAGGATTAGCCGGCCCGGAGGCGTTAGTGGTGGAAATGGTGCCATCAAGTGAGCAGACAACCGGTACATCCTCGTACTCGAAAATTTCAACCTTGTCAACAAATGCTGGAGAGAGAATTGAAACGTTGTTAGCACCATTGATTTGTAGAAGACTCAGCGTAAACTCATTCCCAACAAATAGATTTTTTGTAAAACGTGCTTCTACTTCTACCCATGACGTCCTTGCCTCTAGTACTGTCCTTCTTGTTTCGCTCGAAACAAATCCAATTATAGGATTGTCCCAACTGAACTCACAGGTATCTGGCGCAATCGGTGATCCGTTCAACACAAATACACGCGCTCTTAAAAGGTACTTCCTGCCATTTACTAAAGCCGCAGACCTTGCCTGCGCTACAGGTATGGAACCCAGAACAAAGTTTGAGAATGGAACAAACCGTTGGCTGTATAACCCCTCAAACGAAAGAAACTCTCTAAACAGATTACCATAAATAGATAGATTATACCCCCACGTGCTGGGGTCTGTTTCATACCTGCCTTGGTCCCCCCACTCGTTTAAGTTCCCAGAAATTATATTGATAGCCATAGCTTAATCATTCCAAAGGTTTGCATCGTAATTCATTCCGGTGTTGTCCATAAACTCAAGCCGTATCTCAAAGCCCACATAGGGCGTAGCTCCTATTTTGTGCTGCACGGGCTTTAGCCGCTTGCTGTTTAGCCGGCTGATGATCTGCACCCAGTCGTTGCCCACCGTTACGCCACGGATGTCGCGCTCTATGCGAGCCACTATTTCTTCTGCCCGTGTTTCGCATGCCTGATATTGCGCATCTTCATCGGCAAAGAGTTCGCTGTTGCGCGCCTCGAGGTATACCATCACCACCTCTTTTACTTTCAGTTGATGATCGCCATCTACCACATCGTAGGTGATCTCCTCGTATGGCAATGCCCACAAAAAGTTGCTGTCAATGTCGCTGCGGTTGTCGTTGCGCACTACATCGGCATCGCCCCACTTAAAGCCCGTTATCTGCTTATGGCTAGTGGCCAGCGCCTGCGCGTAGGTTTTGTAGCTGAGTAGGTTGGTGAGTTTAAGAACCGTGGGCATGTGGTGTTGGTTTAGGGTCCTTCGCTCGCTTCTCCAAATAAGTGATCACCTCATACAATGGCTGCTCGCCCACTTCCTTGTAAGTGCCAAATACGCCCTGCTCGGCAAGTGCATACTTCATGTCTGTCCATAGCTGCAGTGCTGATGTATTGCGCGGCATAGGCTTGGCATCTTCTGCCGGTGCCGGAAACAAATGGGTGCAGGCGCTCACAATGTAATCGCGCACATTGCCAAACGTGTAGAAGGCCTGCTTTACAAATAGGGCATTGGCCGCAGGCAGCTTGTAGCTTTTATTGGTTACCAGCTTGCCCGGTGAGTAGAGTATGGCCGCCAGTGTTTCCATGTGCTGCAGGGCTGCCTTCTCATCGCCACCGCATTGCGTAAACTCACTATCGGCATAGATGAAGTGGTCAAATGTGAGGTTCCCCATCTTGGCATCTGGCGCGGCATACCCACGCAGCGCAAGCCGTGTGGGTGGTGCCGCAAAAAATAGCCATGGCTTAGCTAAAAAAGTAAGGCTGTTGAAGATGTCTACCACCTGCGCCTCGTTCAATCTATCTACCAATAGCGGCCGCTTGCGCAGCTCGCGCATGATCAAAATAATATACGTGCCCTGTTGCTCTAGTGGCTGCTCGTTGCGCGCCACGTTTAGCTCATGAATTTTCACGCGCTGGCTTACGCTCAGCTCGCTCCATTGCGTATAGAACAAATCCGTTACCTGGTACTCTCTTGGCTTTTCCATTCGTTCAATAGGTTAGTGATGCGAATGCTCTCTTCATGAAATACGTGCACGGTTAACACCTGCAGCAACCGCTCAAGCGCGGTGCCTTTGGTGTGCGTTTTGCAATAGTCGATAAGCCCCTGCTTGCCCTTTCTGAAGTAGATGCGGTGCATGGTAATCACGTGGTCGGTGGCCATTAGCTTGGGCATGGGCAGTTGATAGACCGAGTACTTATCAATCGGCTCACCGTTGTAGCGCTCCATACATAGCAGCAAGTCACTCCCCAGTATGCCCGTCATGTATTGCCCCACCTTAGTCATGTTGCCCATCTTCTCGGCAAGGGCAGCAATAAATGAAGTTACCTCCGGAGGCGTGTCTTTCACCAGCTTAGGCATATCGGTGCGCACGGTTTTTTTCCATGCCTCAATTTCGCTTTGCGGCACCACCTCGGGTAGTTGTTGTACGGGTATCGTTATCATTCGCTTTTCCCTCGTCTGCTTTTATAGATTACGCCTACCACAAAGCCAATAATGAGTGCTAACAACGAGGCCATGATCAACCTAAAATTTGTATGCCCCGACACGATCTTTTTGTTTACAATCACCGGTACGCGCATGGTCTCTTTCTTCTTTTCCGGCTCTACGTTTACATAGATCGTTTTCTCTTTCTCTTGGTATTTGATTTTCACCACCGTCTTGTTTTGCACCACGGTGATCGTATCGTGCAACAGTTTTTCGAGCGTGATGAATTTGACGGTGGTGTCTACCCTCACCTGTGGCACTGGCACATCTCTAAAGATGGTGTCTGCCGTAATGCTTGCGCCCTTCGCCTCGGCCAGCAGCAAGTGTTTTTTTGCTTTGCGCAAATGGTAAGCGGGGCCGCAGCTGCTTAGCACCATCACCGATAAAATGAAGAGTAGTAGCCGCATCAGAATTGTTTTAAAAGTGTGTAGGTAAACTCTTTCTGGCCGCTCATCTTGCACAGCGCCATCAGCTCGGCAAACTGCGCGGGGTCGTTCAGCACCTGGCAGCCTGCGCTCCAGCTATCAATATTTTTGCTGATCGCATTCTCACTGGCGCGGTGGATGTTGATGCCAAAGAGACCCACCTCAAGCGCCTGCGTTTCATCGCTCTTGCCATCGCGGTTGTTATCGCGGTGCACGGTAACGGGGCGAGTCTGCACCAGTGCCTCGTAGCGGCCACGGTGTTTGCCTATCTGCCAGCAGTTGATGTATTGCTTGTCTGCCTTTAGCACTGCCGCGCCTTTAGGGTTCAATACTTTTGTGAGCCAGCTTATGCCCGGGTTGGTAGTGCAAGAGAATTCTGTTACCGACTTATCATGCACGGTGTAGAATTTGTCATCAAATTCATTGGGTGCATCGGCCGCACTGCGTATGCCTATCAGGTGAAAGGGATACCAGCCAAGGTTAAATTTGATGAACCTGTTTTTTAGCTCTATGTAAGAGTAGCTTTTCATCTTCCTAGAGTAGATACAATCCAACTAATGACAGTTACAACCACAATTCCACCGCCAACTAAATAGTCTCTCCACCTTTCAAGTTTAGAAACGCGTCCATTTGTTTTCTCCACTTGATTAAGAGTTTTAACTGAACGCTCGGAAATGTGCTTGAGCTGTTCATGCATTTGTAAAAGAAGGTCTTCACGCTCTCTTGCTGTCATACCACAAAAAACTTATCGTCAGGGTTAGGATCTGCCGGGCGCCAAGTAGGCCCCGGATCGGGTTGGCTTGTATAAATGCCACTGGCCTTCACCAGCGGGTAAGTATCGATGTTATCGAGTAGGTATTGGTTGAGCCGCGCTTCATCAGCAATAAAGCCAATGGCGTCATCCTCATCGCCCTCCAGCTGCTCGCGCAGCTCTTCAATAGAATCTTTATCGGCTAGAAAATCCTTCTTCCTTACTTCATCCAAATCGCTGTAAAGCCATAGGCCACCACCATCTATCTGCACCCGCATAAAGGGCAGCTGCATGTAGAGCGCCCGCTTGGCAATGATGGGCTCCATCAGGTCGGTGAGTAGCTTGTTGTTAGCCGATAAAGTACCTGCCTTCAACTGTGTCACAATCTGCTGGTATTGCGCATCGCCCAATTGCTTGGCTACTATGCGCACTTCTACCTCTTTTATTTTGGGCAGCAGCTTTTTGTAGATGCGCCTACTCTCGTTGATATCGATGTGCTTGCTGGCAATGGCCGTGGAGTAAACTACTATGCCGCTCTTTTTGGTATTGGATGCGCTGTTGAACCATGTGGCATAATTAGATCCACTGGCGTTGGCTTCCAGATAGGCCAACAATTTGTCGGCATGCGTGTCGGCACTTTTCAGGTAGCTGATCAGCATCTTCTCTTCCTTCCAGCGGGGGGCTGGGTCACTATCTTCGCCACGGTGCTGGCGTGTGCCCAGTTCGCCCACCGTTACATTCAAGTGCGGCATGGCCAGCAATAGCGTGTAGTAAGCAAGTGCGCGCTGTATAAGCGGAAACAATAACTTGTTAGGTGCGCTAAGGCTGGCGAAAGGATCATTGGGAGTGATAACCGCAGCCGCAGCATAGGCCGCAGCAAGCTCATCATAGAACGACTGCCCTAGTAGATCGACCATGTAAAGCTGCTCGGCTTCATCCCGAAAAGGGTTGAGCGATGCCACCTTCGTATTCGCATCTATGACGATGTACTTTTTGTATTCCGATATGATGTTGATCAGCGGCATCAGGGTTGTGTCTTATTGTTTTGTTGCGAATCACTGGTAGGCGCTTGCTCATTCTGTTTTGCAAAGCCGCCCTTGCTTTGGTCGGTGCTTTGCAGGATCACATCCTTGTAGCCCATGTGTAACTCCTTCGGCCACCCGTTCAATCGCTTCACCATCTCCCAAGGCTCTAAAGTCGTTTGGCGTGGCATGGCCGTCATCACCTGCATGTAGAAGTTAAACTGCTCGCGCAGGTCGCTGCCACTGCCACTGCCAAGACCATTGGGCAATATCTGCCCGGATATAGAAGGGCTCAAGGCCATGCCGCTGGTGATGGCCATACTGGCCGTGCCATACGCTTTAAGCCATGCCTCGTGGTTGATCTCGTTGTTGATAGGGATTATCTCCCAGCCCGGTAGCGGCTTGCCATCTTCGCCCATGGCCACCTTGCTGTAGAAGGCTTTACCAACGTTGGCTTCGCCAGCCAGGTATTGATCAATTTTCTGATACAACTCTGTCTCATCTTTTTGGATGGCCGCGTTGCGCTCGTCCGATCCGGTCTTGTACGCCTCAATAGGGTGGCGCTTCAAAAAATACTCCATCGGTATTTTTACATGGTACTTGATGTTGATGGAGTTGTCGATGTTGGCGAGGATCCATCTTGGTATCTTGGCCGCAATGTTTAGCCACCGCGTAATGCCATGCCACGCAGGCTGCGGATTGTAATCTTTATCGATGCTCACCAGCCGGTGCATGTATATGCCCGATTGAGTGGGCGCAAACTTATTGAAGGCAGGAACCTTGGCGGCTTCGCTGATAGACATATTGCCCATACCAAAGCGGCCGCTCAGATAGTAGTTTTCAATCTCGCCACTTACGTTAATGTTGCGCAGCTCTGCACGCACATCTTTTCTGCGCTGCCATTTTACCTGCAGCACCTTGCCTTTGTAGTTGGTGATGTACTGCACGGCCAGTTGGTGCCACCACTCAAAATCGTTGATGATGCCCTGCTGAAAATTAGGCCAGTCGTTCATCCACATGAAGTCCTGAATCTCGGCAGGTACTTTCTCTTCGGGTACTATCTCAATGCGCTCGTTGCCTTTCTCGTCTACCTTTTTATTGTAGAACATAAGGCCAGCGCCCCAGTGGAGAGCTGCTCTTTTTTCTAGCAATGTAGCGGCAGGGTCGGCACTTACGGCATCGATCAGCTGCTGCGGGTAATCATCTTTTCTTCCCCACTTCGCCCACGGGTAATTAGTGCCACCTGAGCTGCTGGTGTTATAACTATCGGGCTCAATCTCTTTTTTAGTAGTCTCGTAGATGCCACCGCTCGCGCTGATGTGGATGCCCGTTTCAATGCGCCTAAATTGATCTTTGCTTTTGGCAGAGGGTATGTTTAGTGTGCCTTGCATTAGTGATATACCGTTTGCCAGGTTTCAGCCTTATAATCTTTGAAAGCGCAAATAGTGGCAGGCTTTACGCTGCGCTGCTGGGCGCCTTCGCTCACGAGCATAATGCCAGAGCGCTGCAAGTGGGCAAAGGCATTGCCTACGGGCTTGCGCAATCCGCTGCCGGGTGGCTTTATGTTTTTGCGCGCCTGCATGGTGCGCAGCTTGCCATCGGCTGTAATAAAGCGGATGCCATATTCTCTTACCTCAAAGCGCTGCTCGTCATACGTGTCGTTGAACTTCTGCAGTACCTCGGCTATGGATTTCATGCTACTAAATTAGAGCGCATGAAAGGGGTTGGGTAGGACGCAAGCCTTCGCCCCGATTAGTTCATCGGGGCTAAGGCTCACAAGTAAGCCTAACGAAAACACCCCTTCGCTAAAGCTACGGGGTACTACGCAAAAAGCCCCAACTCGTGGGGCTTTCGCGTTAAACTTAAACCTAAAACTATTGCATGAATTGGCCGTCTGCCAATGTTTTTCTTGCCCTCCATAGCTTTAGCGAAGGAGGGTTAATCACTGCTAGGGCGTGAGATCAATTACTCCGTTGTATTCGATTGGCCCGTGTGTGCATGTCCACTTTAATGTGAGTGTGCCACCGCTGCCATCGCCACGCTTTGCGCCTGTGTTGGCTTCCAGCGTTTCCATGTACACAGGCAACGTAGCCTGCACGGCAGTGGTAGTCCTGTCAAAATTGACAAGGCCAAGCACGTATTTCTTGCCGGTATTTGCCTGCTGGTAGATTACTAACAGAGGACCGTTTTGCACAGACCTGAACCATACCCAAAAGGCTGCATCCAATCGAGGATACTTGCCTTTCAGCATAAACTCCAAGCCTTTGCCATCAATACCGCCTATGGATTTTCCTTCCAGACTTCCTTCCTCTTGCGTGAAGTATATCTTGCCAAACTTTCTTCCTGCAAGCAGCACAATGTTGGCGTTGATGATCAAGCTGCCCACTGCCGACATAACAGGAAGAGAGGCCAAATCAATAGCATCATACTCTACAATGTAGAGCGCATCAGATAACCCGCTCAGGTTATCTTGCCCTTGGGTGTATGGTAAGTCTGTCATTTTACTCTTCGGTTGGAGTGGTTTCTACTTCTACAATCTGGCCGAGCTTAATGAGTTCTGGCACCAGTGCCACATACTCTTCGTTGCCGGCTTCTATCTCTTTCTCAAACTCGGCAGAGACATACTCTTTGCCGTGGTGTAGAAAGGCAGGGGTAGCGAACTCTAAGCTCTTTACCCCTGCTTTTTTCTTTCCTGCCATCTTTATGGGTTAGGCTTGGTTTCCTAAACGTAACGCAGCCAAATCCTGAATCTGGAAGCCAAGATCGAACACCAAACCAGCCTTGAGGGTGTGAACATCTTCAATTACGTTAATGTCAGTAACGTCACTCAACAAATCTGTACCCATTACCAGATTCAATCCATAACCGCCCTGGTTCATTTCCATAGGCTCGGCTATCAATCTGCGGCTGGTGCCCAACCAGGTTGCTGGCTTTGCAAAGGCGCGGTTGTTAGTTCCGAAAATAGGAATCAAGCCCATCTTCACTGCGTTGGCTACATCTGGAGTAGTGTATTGAGTTACTGTCTCCATGCCATCCAACAAAAACTCACAGTCTGTGTAAGATGCGTGGATGATAACCATTTGGTTTTTGTAAGCGGCTGTGAAGTCGCGGTACATTTTCTTGAAGGCCGCACGTGCAGTAGCTCCATCGGTGATGGCGCCAGTGGTAGATACTGTAAAGCCTCCTGCAATAGCTGCGTCTACATACACCTTCAATCCTGGTACGATAGCACGCGCTGTTACGTTAAGCCATTTGGCCGGATGCGTGGTAGGAGATTCGCCAGCCAGTGTAATAGTAACGCACTCAAACCACTCTAGCACGCCACCTGCTGGCGTAAAGGTTACCCGGTTGCCAACGGCATAAGGTCCACTAGCAGCCCATGCTGTTACGCCTGAGGTTCTATCAAAACCAAGGTAGGATACCTGATCGTTTAGCTCGCGCTTAACGCCCTCAGATATTTTCATCCACGTAAATGGAGCGAACTCCATATCGTTGAAGTTTTTATTGGCATTATTTCCCGGTCTTGTTCTCCAAGCCAAGTGCTTTGCCTTAAAATCGCGGTGGTCAATTAGTAAGTCGCGCTTACCAATGGAAGTGGAAAGCTCTCTGTCAGAAAAAACCAATGCTCCTGATTTTGGCTCATGTGTAGAAGAGTAAGGTCTTGCCCCATCGGCTACAGTTAGCTTGGTAAGTTGTACTTTGTTTTTCACGTTTGGTATCACCGTGATGTCTTTGGCAATATCCATATCATTAATCAACGTGTTGATGATGTCGCGCTTATGCTCATCGGCAAAAGCCGTGATGGCCGCTACATCTACAGCGTTGCCCAGCACGCTAAAGTTAAGCCACGGGTTTACAATAAACAGGGGCAGGGCATTGGCTGAAACCACACATACGGTGGCCACCAATAAGAGGTACGAGAATGCAATTAATTTTTTCATTTTATTTTTTGGTGAAGGGGTTTGCGTTAGACAATGCTACCATCTGGTCGGCTTCATCATCGGCCGAGGTGCGGTAGGTTTTTTCTTTTGTTCCGTTTTCATTGGCAAGCTGCGCCTCGCGCTGCTCATCGCTGATGATGGTGGTGGCTTGCCCGGTGGGCTTTTTATCCAACGCAGCTTTTAGCTGTGTGTTGGCTTCGGTCAGTTCGTTTACCTGCTTGGCGGCTGCATCGGCAGCGGCTGTTGCTGTATTGAACTGGCTTTCGAGTGTTGAGATTCTGGTACTCAACGCGACCTTTTCATCTTCGGCCGCTTTGAGTGCCGCTTGAAGTGTGGCAACTTCTTTTTTGCCTTCTTCAAGTGCCTGCTCTTCGGTAAGGCCTGCAGTCTCGCTCTCAGTCTTACTGAAAAGAGAAACTAACCAATTGGGTTTATTCATGGTATCTTCACTGGCATTGCTGCCGGTTGTTGTCATTTTCTTTTTTTCCTTCGCCAGCTCGGCCACTTTGTTCACGGCTGTCTGTAACGTGCCTACGCTATCGATCAGGCCTATCTGCTTGGCCTTGTAGGTATCGAACATGCGGCCTTTAAAGAGGCCATCGGCTTTCACATCCAGCGCATCGCCACGGCCTGCCTTTACGGTGCCAATAAAATCGTTGGTGATGCTGCGCAGCTCGTCCATTAGCAAAGCGCGAGTTTCTTCTGTCAACGGCTCCAGGCTATTGATGAGCGCCTTTTCGGTGCTCTGCGGAGCGCGGATGATTTCTACCTTTTGCATGCGCCCGGCTTCTACCAAGTTGGCCATGTCTTGCTTTACCATCAGCGTGCCGATAGAGCCAAAAGCGGTAGGGTTGTTTTTGTTCCCTACAATCACATCAGCTTGGCTTGCTACCCACATGCCTGCGCTGGCCACCATGCCATCGCCAAACACGCCAATCGGTTTAAGGCTGCTCTTTACGGTTAGCCCAAACTCAGGTGTGCCGTCTACAGATCCACCTGGTGTATCCATGATCAGCACGATGCCGTCAATGGATGAATCTGCGTTGGCGCGGGCTATCATGTTCTGATAGTCCTGCATGCCATAGCCGCACAGCTCGCCATATTTGGTGAGCGCGCCAATGACGGGTATGAGTGCAATGTTTCCCTGCTTGGTTTGCACCACTGGCAGGCCGCTGCTTTCGGCTAGTTGGAATTCATTTTGCAAATCGGTGGCGTGAGCTTCTACCTCCGTAAAGGATAGCAGCCCCTGCAGGCGTGGCATGTAGTCTTTTACATTTTGTTTATGGATTAATGAGTCTAAGCTGCGGCCAGAGTGCAATATGGAGAGCACCCTATTCAGGTATCCCTCTTCTATTAACCAGTGCTGCGCTGCTAGTGTGTGTAACATATCGGGTACTAAATTAATTAGTGCTTATGCGGGTGGGTAGGACGTAAGCCTTCAATTAGTCGATGGTCAATAGTCAATAGGGGCATTCTGTACTTAATAGATTTAAGGATTTACCGGCAAACTCGCGTCTCCTGCCACAACTCCGGCCAGGTTGTCGAATATTGTGTTTAACTGCGAGGAGTTGGTTATCTCTGCGTCCGTTGGTTGACCGTTGCCATCAAGTACAGGAGTTGTTTTTGTGTATCCAGCAAGCCAGTAGTGAGTCAATACTTTAATGTCGATACCGCCAGCCGCGCCACGAACAAACAAGTTTCCGTAAATCTGCCGCTTTTGCTTTTGAAGGTTATCAATAGGTGTGTCGCTTATAAATGTATTAGCCTTTGAAAACATGGCCTGATACAGCCTTTGCTGAAAAACTTCGCTTCTGGCGATGTCTGACTTTTGTGAAAGAGTTAAAGCCTGTGAGTACCCTGCTATTGAGCAAAGTAGGATTGCGATGAATAAAAATTGTTTTTTCATGGCTTTTGAGTTGTTGTTTGTTTGTTGTTAGGATCAGCCCATCTGAGAATTAATAGTTTCCCTTCTTTAATACCTGTAATGGTTCCTTTTACTCCTTTGCCTTGTTGAAAACCAATAACTAGTGCCAGCTGCTTTTGTTGCACGGCTTGTAATCTGGTATTCAACAAAATCCATTCCGGGTCTTTTTGGAGTTCCTCGTTTTCTTTGTTCAGTTGATCGAGGGTGTTTAAAATTTCTTCGGTTAATTGAATTTTAACCGTGTCCGACTGAGGCTCTGCTTTCACTTTCTGCCCAAAGGCAAGTGAACAGATGAATAATAGTGTGATCGTTAATAGTGTTTTCATTTTTAAATTAGTTAAATACTACAAATCCTACCCTTGTTTCAGCCGTTGCGGCTGCATTCAAATGTATTGTGAACGAACCCGCTGCCCTAACTATGGATGCGCTCTTAGCGGTGGCATCATTGGAGAGCATAAAAGGAATTATGTTTGAAGTAATTGTCGCTAAACTATTGGTCACCACTAAGCTGGTAGCGGCAGCAGCAAAGTTTACTGAACCCATTGGTAAGTTGATTGTCTGGTTTCCGGTAGTTCCGGCAGCGATTTCGGTGGCTTGAAAAAATACTTTTTCGTTCAGGTTTATTTGACCTCCCCCAAGTAGGCTTCCTATACTTATGTTGGTGGTTGACCCTGATGCTCCAGCCGTTCCAAAGTTGAGGGTTTTTGTGTTACCCGATGCCGTGGCATTTGCAAAGAAGTTTGCAGTCAATGAGCCTGTGGGTGTGCCTCCTAACGTGTATGAAGTGGTCGCGCCAAATTGTGCCCCTGTAAGAATATTGGTGTTAAACAATGAACCTGTTCCGGTGCTAGTAGATGTGATGCTTGGAGAGGCCCCGTTCATTGCAAATGAAGTTGCATTGGCAGCCGTCAAAGTAACATTTCGTAAATTTAAGGTGCCTGTTGTGGCTCCGATTGTCACGGTAGTTGCCGCTCCAAAAATGTTTCCAGTCAAAGCTGCAGCGTTAAAAACCGAGGCCGTACCGGTGCTGCTCGTTGTGATACTTGGCGATGCTCCATTCATTGCGAAGCTTGTAGCATTGGCAGCCGTTAACGTTACGTTTCTAAGGTTAAGCGTTCCGGTCGTAGCTCCAATTGTTAAAGTAGTTGCAGCACCAAATAAGTTTCCAGTTGTGGCCGTTGTATTGTAAACGTTCTGCGTGGTTTGCGTTCCCAACAAAGTTCCAATTTCATCTGTGATATTTGTATCGGTGATTCTTAAAACAGCCGTGTTTGCGCTCGTTGCAAATCGCGCAATGTTTGTTCCTCCTGATAACCCTCTGACTTCAAATTTTGTAGACCCTGTTGGCGTGTCTCCACTGGCGTTTGCCAAGAATGTGATACCCCCATCACCACGAAAAGCATATTCAGTTGCTATGACAGCAGTTCTTATTGGGTTATACCAGAAACCATACAAACTTCCAGTTGCACTAGCTGTTTGATTGTAGGTTGGTCTTGAATAAAACCCAACGTGACGCATTGGTGAGTTAGGATCGGCAAGGGTTCTATTATCAAAAAATCCAGCATTATCTCCTGATAAATTACCAAGAGTAGCCACAGGAATACTAAATCCAGAACCAGCAGGAATTGATGCACTAAGGACATCGCCAGCTGTGTAACCAGTACCAGATGCTGTTAGAATTACTGATGTAACCGCTCCACCTGTTACAATAATATTTGCAGTAGCACCAGAACCAGTTCCTCCAGTAAGTGGTTGAAGTAAATAGGTATTGTTGGTGTAACCTGAGCCACCAGTGATAGTACCCAAAGTATTTACTCCAGTAGTAAGTAAAGTTGTTGTCGTGCTGAAACTTGCTAATGTTCCAGTAGTATTCATTATCGTTGCACCCGTTGCTCTGTAAGGCTGATTGCCAGTTGATATTGTAGTATTATTAATTACTTGCCCAGAGAATGTAGAATTTGATGTCCCTACTGAAAACGTTGCAGCGTTCGATATTGAAACAGGTCTGGCTAGTTGAATTAAACTTCCTGAGTTATTAAAACTCATTATGTTCAATCCGGCAAAATCTACAAAATTAATGTTATCGCCACTTGAAGTAGTTTGAGAGGTGATGGCAAATATAGTTCCAGGAGTTGCTCCGTAAGTGTCTTGTGCAACGAAGTCCAAGTATCTTCTTACTTGCCCTGCAAATCTTGGCTGTGAATTAAATATTCTGATCGCAGATGAAGTGGCAGAAAATGAATTTCCAGTAACAGTTGCGATATACAAAGTTATAGTCCCAGTACCTCCACCAAAAGATGCCGCAGAGAAGGTTAAAGATTCTCCAGGTCTATAACCGCTACCAGCTGCTGTTAGAGCAAAGGTGACTGCTGTAGATGAGCTTACCGTTGCGGTGTAAGTTGCTCCAGTGCCACTACCAGATGTAGTTGGCAGAACTCCAGGATAAGTACCTATTGTTAAACCTGTAAAAGACCCACTTGTAGAAACTGTACCTGTACTAACCACCCCACCCACTAAATTAAACAATGATTCAACCGTTAATCCAGTTGCATTTATAGTTGCAGCCGAGGATGTTACAGAGGAGTTTATGTAATAGGAGTTTATGAAATCGCTTGCAGATGCTCTACTAGTAAGGGTGTAATTGTATCTACTTCCGTATTGACTATTCGCTGTGGCTGTCCATGTTTGAGATATATTATCCCAACTAGGTGCATTAAATGTTTTTGTATTCACACCGGTTGCTGTGCCTCCACTACCAAGCAACCAACTCAACCCGGTGTTTTGTTTGCTGTTAAATGTATTCCAATCTGTTGAGGTAAGGTGTCCACTTATTGAAGTGGTCGCTGCTGGCATTGAGATAGTTATGTCTGCCGTCAAGTCTCCACCTCCTGTTAGTGGTGCAGTAGTATTAATAAGCCTTGAGGTAGGAACGCCTCCACCCCCACTTCCTGCAATATTCAACACCTGAAAGTTGGTGCCGGTGTAGCGCACAATGTAAGTGCCGCCTGCGGCAAGGTCTCCGCTGGTCAACGCTGTGGTAGGGTTTTTTACCAGTGCCGTGCCGTTGATCGTTGAAGCCGCTGTGTTTCCGTTGGTAAACGTAATCCGGAACTCATCACCAGATTTAATGTTGGTGATGCCCGTAAACGTGACGGTGTAGGTATTGGTGCCAGAGGCCGTGTAGGGCACAATGTTGAGTCCTCTTTTGGGCTCCAGCTGTGAGTAGGCCGTGATTGCACTAAATGCCAGCAGAAAAATCAAAATCCTTTTCATTGCTCTTTTCCGGTTTTAGATTTTACAAAAAAGTAGCCTACCAGGCCGGTGACAAAGGCACCGTCTATCATGCCGCGCAGGTGGGCAAAGGCCTCGGCATTTTCTTTGGGCACGGTAAGGAACATGACCACGTAGCTCATGGTGAGAAACACGGCTATGATGGCGAAGCCCGTGGCATAGTACAGAATGTCTATGCTTTTGAGCCATTCGAAGAAAAGTTTAATTGCCTCTTTCATTGCTTCTTTCATATCAATAGGAGATTAATTCTGCGATAAGGTTAGTGCCGTCATTATCAAACTTGATTTTGTGCCTGCCCGGATAGAGGCTCAACGTTTTTGCACCATCGTCCCAAGAGGCATCGGCCCCTGGGAAAAGGAAAGCGCTGGGCATAATGATGTTGTAAGGGCCACCGCTGGCAATCACCAAATGGATAGTGCCGCCTTGCTTAACTGCATCGTTGGCAAAGGCAAGGGTTTTGTTGGCGGCAATGTCTGCCGAGCCTACAAACACGGCCTCTTGCTTGTTTAGCCAGTCGCAGGTGATGGTGCCGCCCGCTGTGCTTACTGTGTAGCGGCCTATGCTTTGGCCTTGAAACTTTGCCCACTTGCCAGCGAGTATCTCTGTCTCTATGTTGGCCGAGGTGTAGGGGCGCACTGGCTCCACGAGTTTATAGAGGCCATCGCCATCGGTGCTGTGGCTGTAGAAAACAATTTGTAGCCCGGTGCCATATACACCTGCGGCCCACTCGGGCAAGGCAGAGCTGGCACTTGGCGATATCTCTACCCAATAGGTGTTGATGGTGGTGAGCGGGTTGGTGGGTGGCTGGTTGTTTAGGTTGCCTACAACGCGGCTTTCCCAAATTCGGATGCGCCCGTTGGTATCGGGCCACTTGCAATACTTGTTGGTAGTGATGTTGAAGGTGGTGACCGAGTTCCAATCAACAAAAAGGTCGGTGCTGTTGCCGGAAAAATAGTTGACTATCTCTTTTACGGCTTCTTTTATATCTGGCGCGGTGACGCGGTTTACCCCGACTCGGGTAAGATTTTGTTCAATGAGGGCGTATAAATCGGTCAGCGTCATGAAATGAGATATTCTAAGTCGGTGAAATCAAAATCGCTTTCCACATTTACCGTTTGACCTGGGTTGGCGCTGAACCATGGCTGGCCGTTGAGCAGCACTACCACTGGCGCGGGGCCTGTGGGTGCTACGCCTCCTGTGCCTGGATAAAAAAAGATGTTGTCGGGGCCTTGGTAAAAGAAGCGGCAGTCGTACGCGTTTTTGGAGGAGAAGCTATCGCCACTGTCGTGGTCATAACTAAAGCGAACGGGCGCGTGCTTGAGGCCAAATATTTTTTGATCGCCATTGCTGTATTTGAACAGCACAATAAACTCATCCTGCTCCATGCGCTTGAGCATGTCGCCAATAGCTGCGGTGTCTTTAGCTATGGAGAAAGGAAGGGTGTTGGCGGTGGTGGTACCTTCTTTGGTGATGTTTTTGCGGCTTTCTATTTTGGGGCTTTCGAGGGTGACATCCCAAACTACCATGCCAGCGCCAGCGGCAAAGACGATGTTGCCATAAATTACATTGTTAACCGGCTCGGGGATGGAAACGATATCTGCTGTGCGGCACACTTGCAATTGCGAGAGCCCCGCGAGGTTGTCGCCCGTTAATCGCCTGATGGGTGTGATGTATGACACAACACAAATTTGCGTGTGTGAGATGGGCTATAATAGGACGTAAGCCATTGAGACCAATGAGGTAATACTAAGGGCGTAAAAGCCCGTTTTAACAAGGCTTTAACTTAAATAAAAATTACGGGGGACATCTTTCGGGGTGATAAGGTACACTATTCGGGGTTTTGTTTTCTTTAGGCAGCGGCAGCAATGCGAGCGTGTACGCGCTTTACCTTTTGGCGCTTATAGTGCTTATAAGCGGCATCGAAGCTGTACTCTGTTTCTTCAATGTGGAAGTATAGTAGAAATTGCTTGCAGGCGTGTGAGGCGGGTATTCCGTTTGTGCGAAGGGCCTCTATAAATGTGATCATGTGTTCTTTGAACAGCCTATCTAGGTCGGTGTTGATGCGCAATAGTTTGCTCTTGCGGACGGCCATTTCTGACTGCTCTTTTGTAAGGATTATTTTTAAGGAGGCGCTTAGTTTATCGCTGCGTTCTGGTGTGTTGAATGATGCGTACTCTTTCCAAGGGCGCCTGTCGAGCAGGGATAGGGTGATGAACTTGCCCATTGCGGTGTATTCATCTACTTGTATGGGCGAGCGTTGGCCGTATTGCTTAGATACAAATTTGATCAGGTACGAAAAGGTTGGTATGGTGTACTCTTTGCGTGCTTCACTCATGACTCAAATCTAACAAAAACGAACTGATTTTGTGAAACAATTGTGAAGCATTTATCCGATTTTAAACGGTTAAGGGGTTGGGAGTGGCATAAACACAATTGTTAGCGGCAAGTTTTTTGCCAAAGCACGGCAAGCGCACGGAGGCTTTTTCTTGCCGTGACCCACCCGCTAAAAAACCAGCCGCTAACATGCAAATATATTCCAGTTAGGTAGCTTCATAGTTTTGTGTTTCATCCTGAAGATTCCATTATGGAGATTTGGCCGTTACGGTGTTGACGGATAACCACCCACTTTAAACCCAACGATTCAGCCTGCTTTTTCAGTTTGTCTTTTGGATTCCAGTCATAGACTTCATCACCAATTTGACCTTCCCAAAATTTTCTATCGGCAGGCTGTCCACCCCACGAGTGGCAGTGTCTAATTACCATCGTGTTTTTCAAGTCGGCCAAATCAATTTCATCAAATTTCTGTTTCATATTTTAATTTGTGGTCGCTACCTAACCGAGAATATATTTGCTACTACATTGGTGGCAATGCCGCCCCGCCCCAATGGTGCTTCGGGCATGGAAGCTGTTCCTCGCACCGCCCACGCTTCGGGGCGGCACTGTTCGGCTTCCCACCCACCTACGACCGCACGCCCCACCAACACCA
>Ga0315901_10001470_pt1 | contig 34152 bp, 38 predicted proteins | sample LakEriMetagenome_10_FD_203761 | JGI IMG/M metagenome (GOLD analysis project Ga0315901, IMG submission 203761) | Freshwater fungal communities from buoy surface, Lake Erie, Ohio, United States - Buoy 2 MA116 | ecosystem: Environmental > Aquatic > Freshwater > Lake | place: USA: Lake Erie, Ohio...
ATTCAACTAAGGGGGATAAAATGCCAATTACTACAGCCGGCGCAGCAGCCGACGTCACCGGGACTTTTACCAACAACAATGCCACTGCTAACGGCAAAGGCGGCGGTACGATAACTGTCTTTACAACACCAAATACTGCCAACGCGATCTTTATCGTGAATTATTCGATTGTCATAGGCACGGCAGCGGAGAGCAATTTATCCGAAGCAAGGATAGGCTTGCCCGGTATAAGCGGGGTTGCCATTTCTGGTTCACCCGCTGCTGCGCAAGAATATGGACTGACGATTTCTTCATCTCCAGGAACGCTGGATAATGTGTCCCAAGGAACCATAAAAATGGGCCCGAACACAGCCTTGGCTTTCCCAGTGCAATGCACCAACGCCGCCTCGGCTAGTGCTGCGACCTTCAGCTATCGTATTCGGTATGACTATTTGTCCGTAGTGATAAGCTAGGTGCCGATTGCTTGAAATAATTTATCACGATCAAGTCACTACGGCTGATTTTGTCCGGTCATTGCTTGAGCGTGATGTAGACAGTTTTGGCGAATGCTCGGCAATAGGTATTGCCTATAAGCAAAAATTGATTGCTGGGGTTGTCTTCAATAATTATTTCGGCAGGGATATCCAAGCAAGCATTGCCGCAACTGCCCCACACTGGGCATCCAGGCGGACATTGGCGGCAATTTTCAACTATCCGTTCCGCCAACTGGGCTGTGCCCGAATCACCGCACAAACTAGGCACGATAATCTCGCAGCCAATTGCATGCTGCAGCGCCTGGGCTTTAGGCCCGAGGGCCGGCTACGCGCTTGGTATGAAGACGGCGATGCAGAAATATACGGCATGTTAAGTTCCGAATGCCGCTGGTTACCATAACACAAGGAGAAATCATGGGTAAAAAAGCACCAAAAGCGCCGGCAGCCCCCGATCCAATGGAATCGGCGCAGGCTCAGGCTCAAGTAAACCGTTTGAATCAAATTCTGCCTGGTGGCGGCAGCATTATGTATGGCCGCTATGATAGCGGCAATAATTTTGTTCCAGACTATAATCATTCCGCCGTTCAAGTAGAGGAAAGCCCGTTTCAACAGCAAACGCGACAAGCTGCCGAGAATTTATCTTTGCAATTGGCCAATATCTTGGGTGGCAATGTCAATTTGCCGAATATAGTTGGGAATTTAGATTTTGGTCGAATTGGTAGTTTGCCCACCATCAATGATTTTAGTGCCGATGCACGACAAGCTGAAAGCGCCGCGTATGACAGGACGGTAAACTTGCTGCGACCGCAATTGGATTTACGGCGGCAGCGTACCGAACAACAGCTGGCTAATCAAGGACTACCGACTGGTTCCAGCGCCTATGACGACGAACTGGGGCGTCTGGATAGGTCCGAGAATGAAGCGCTGCAAGCAGCCGCCCAAGATGCCGTAGCTGCCGGTAGGCAAGAACAACAACGCCTGTTCGCCAATGCCATGGCCACAAGACAATCTAGATTGAACGACCAGCTGCAATCTCTCGGTGTCAATAATTCTGCTCGCTCAACGATGTTGTCGGAACTGGCAAGCCTTCTAGGAGGGCAGAATTTTGCGCCTGCCAGTTTTAATGGTGGGGTGAATACACCAAATATCGATGTCATGGGTGCGATTAACAACAATTATTCCAATCAGCTTAACAGCTATAACAATCGCGCAGCGCAACAGCAAAACTTGTTGCAGCGGGGCCTCGGGTTAGGCGGCGGATTGTTTGGGCTATTGTAATGGATAGCTTTTGGGCATGGCAAACCGCGCTCAATTTCTTGGCGGCGGTAGGGGCGGCATTTATCGGACGATTGGTGCGGCATTTACATCTGGTGCAAAAAGGTATTCGCCGCTTTTGGGGCATGCAGCTACTAATAGAACTGCCCGTAGCAATTTTCATGGGTTTTGTCGGCAACGGTCTGGCTGACTGGTTGGCATTGTCGCCCAAAAGCACAATCGGACTTGTCGCCGCGCTATCATATTTGGGGCCGGCGGCGATCGAACAATTGACTATGAAGTGGCTTAAAATCAACTGACAAGGATGGCTGATGGTTTTAATCATCGATAAGGGTTTTGCGCGTGCGGTCGAATTGGTCTTGGCGCATGAAGGTGGTTTTTCCGCTAACAAGGCGGATCGCGGCGGCGCTACCAAATATGGGATTTCGTTGCGCTTTCTAAAAACCTTGCCTGACGGTGACATAAACCGCGATGGCGACATTGATGCCGAGGACGTATCTCAACTAACCCGCGATCAAGCCATCGATTTTTACTGGCGCGAGTTTTGGAACAAACATCACTATGACCAAATTATGGATTGGCATATCGCGGCCAAAATATTCGATATGGCGGTAAACATGGGCCCACAACGTGCCCATAGATTATTGCAGCAAGGAATTTTGGCGTGCGGCAAAAAAGTAGTGGTGGACGGCAAGCTGGGGCCACAGACTTTGCGTGCTGTCAATTCAACCAGCCGTGAATCCCTTTTGCCGGTATTGCGGGCCGAAGCGGCGGGTTTTTACCGCGCGATCGTATTATTAGACCCATCGCAGCGCGTCTTTCTTGGTGGTTGGCTGCGTCGGGCTTATGCATCAATTATCTGAACAATTAAAACGGGAGAAGAACATGAATTGGATCATTGCCAATTTTGATATGATTTTTAGTATTGCTACCTCGATTGTTAGCACGGCTTCATTGGTCGCTGCATTGACGCCCTCCCCAAAAGACGACCAGTTCTTGTCGAAAATTCGCAAATGTATCGACGTCCTGGCGCTGAATGTCGGAAATGCCAAACGCAATTCCTAAACATGCAGATTCTTGGTTTCATTTTTGCGCTACTGCGGCCGATTTTAACAATCTACCGATTTTTTAGACCGGTTAAAGATACGGATGATGATTCAACCGCAACGCAAGCGATGCGCACCCAAAGAAAATACGCCGAGAGGATATTGGCAGACCGCGCTGATACCGTGGCTGATATTGTTGACCGGTTGCGCCGCAAGCGATTTTAACTCGCGTGAGACTTTTTCTGGGTTCTGCCCGCCGCTAGCGGCATATTCTGATCTGCAACAAGACCAGGCAGCAGAAGAGCTTAGTCAACTACCCGCCAAGAGTGCCTTGGCAGAAATGATCCGGGATTATGCGTTGCTAAGGGCGATGGTGCGGGATTGTCAGGGAAAATAAATGGTGCTGTCGAGAGGGATTGAACCTCCGACCCCCACATTACCAATGTGGTGCTCTACCACTGAGCTACGACAGCAAATCGGGCTGCAAAATGCCACGAGCTAAACCTTTTGGCAAGTAGTAATAAAATTGCTATAACTAGCTTGGATTCAATAATCGCAAGCATCCTATGACCGACCAACCCAAGCCCAAAAATAGCCCCAAGGCCAAGCATTTAGCCAAAGCATTGCAGCGCAATATCATCAAGCGCAAGCAGCAGGCTGAAGGGCGAGCGGTTGCGGAAAATACGCCTAAAAACCCATCTTCTATGCCTTAAATTATCAATTATTAGGGTCATTGTACTATACTATTGCGCATGAGGTGACGCATGGCGGTGCGCGACTGGTCCCTGAGTATTGACATGAATGATGATGGGGTTATGGATGCCGCGGACCTTTTCCATCTCTTTGCCTCCATATTTTACTATCCGGGTGATTTGACGCTATGGGGTCTGCAGGCAATTGGTTTGGGGCCATTGCGCGAATTATTGGAACCTTCCGATCACTATTTCTCAGGCTATCTTGCCTTGGTTATCTCGGCCCTACTCTGGTGGATAATTGTTTCGCGTCTTGTCAGGCGCAGCGCTTGATAACTTTGGCTTGCGCGTTGTCGACCCTGCTTATATAAGCCATAGGAGAGGTAGCCATGGCTGTATTATCAGATCGCGCGATCCGAGAGCGGGTCGAGCGCCAAAAAATGATCGAACCGTTCGTCGAGGCCCAAAAAAAAGATGGTGCCATCTCCTATGGCCTTTCTTCTTATGGTTATGACGCGCGTATCGCGCCTGAGTTCAAGATTTTTACCAATTTAGAAAGCGCGATCGTTGACCCTAAAAATTTCTCTCCTGCCAGCTTTGTAGACCGTAATGCGGATGTCTGCGTAATTCCACCCAATTCGTTTGCGCTTGGCCGGACTATCGAGTATTTCCGCATTCCCCGAGATGTGCTGGTCGTGTGTTTGGGTAAAAGCACCTATGCCCGATGTGGCATCATTGTGAATGTCACACCGCTCGAGCCCGAGTGGGAAGGGCATGTCACAATTGAAATCTCCAACACCACACCGTTGCCCGCAAAAATTTATGCGAACGAAGGTATTTGCCAATTCCTGTTCTTCCAAGGTAATGAGCCGTGCGAAACATCCTATCGCGACCGGGCAGGTAAATACATGAATCAAAAAGGCGTCACCTTAGCGAAATTGTAATCATGGATCAGATTCGTATCACCGGCGGCAACCAGCTGCATGGCAATATTCCAATCAGCGGCGCCAAGAATGCCGCGCTGCCATTAATGGCGGTGTGTCTGCTGTCCAAAGAAACCCTCAGTTTAAGCAACATTCCTTATCTGGCCGATGTATCATCCATGGTAACGCTGTTGGCCAGCATGGGCGTCAAAGTCGAGATGGATGACGGCTTGTCAGTGGGTAAGGCCAAGCTGCAGACATTAAATCTTTGCGCACAAGACATCAGCAATCCTTTGGCAGAATATGAACTAGTACGCAAAATGCGCGCCAGCGTGTTGGTGTTGGGGCCATTGTTATCGCGCTTTGGCCGTGCGGTTGTTTCTTTGCCAGGCGGTTGTGCGATCGGCACCAGGCCAGTCGATTTGCATATTCAAGCCATGCAAAGCTTGGGTGCAAACATTGAATTGAATAATGGCTACATCCACGCCAGCGCGCCGGATGGTCTTAGCGGTGCGGAAATTGTTTTTCCGTTGGTCTCCGTCGGCGCTACCGAAAATGCGATGATGGCAGCATGCTTGGCACGCGGACAAACAATAATCCGTAACGCCGCCCAAGAACCAGAGATTATCGATCTGGGCGATTGTTTGAATGCCATGGGGGCCAAAATTTCTGGTCTTGGCACATCCAATTTAGTGATTGATGGCGTGAGCAGTCTGCATCAAGCCGCACACATCATTTGTCCTGACCGCATCGAGGCCGGCACTTACGCCGTTGCGGCGGCTATTTGTGGTGGTGACGTTACTTTGACTAACGTTCGTCCCGCTGCGTTGGGCAGTCTATTAGACAAATTACGCCAAGCCGGGGTTGCGGTCACAACGGGCACGGATACTATCCGCATTACCCGCGATCCAAAAAATCCATTGCGGCCCTTGGATATTGTGACTGAACCTTTCCCAGGTTTCCCTACCGATCTGCAGGCGCAGATGATGACGCTTTTGACGCTGGCAGAGGGGGAGTCCAAAATCACCGAAACCATATTTGAAAATCGGTTCATGCACGCCCCGGAATTAATGCGCATGGGCGCAAAAATTGATGTGCATGGGGCGGTGGCGGTTGTGCACGGGGCAAAAGAATTGATAGGCGCCCCCGTAATGGCGACCGACTTGCGCGCTTCGGTATCCTTGGTGCTGGCGGGTTTGGCCGCCCGCGGGCAGACCACGGTCAACCGGATTTATCATTTAGATCGCGGTTACGAGCGACTTGAAGAAAAACTCGCCGCTTGCGGCGCGCAGATTGAGCGCGTGGCGGCATAATGACCGATTCCCCGTGCCGATTGAGAATAAAGGCGGTGGATGCAGAGGATTTGGCCGTATTGTCCGCTTTGCTCCAAGATTCTCTGGTAACGGTTGGCGATATTGCATTGTTTCAGGCCGAAGATAAAAAACAAATGGCCCTGCTATGCAGTCGCTATTGCTGGGAGAACAAAGATAACACCCAGCGTCAGCATGCATTGCTCGTGATAAACGACGTTGTGCAGGCGCAATACAAATGTATTGATCGCAGTAACCCTGCGCAAATCTTGAGTATCCTGTCTTTGCAACTGAATGATGAGGAGCTGCGGATTGTCTTTGCGGACGATGCGGTGCTCCGCCTTAGCCTGCAACAGCCTGAAATATTCCTATCCGACCTGGCCGATCCCTGGCCAACGCAATTTGTACCTTGCCACGCGGCTCCTGCTGCATGATACCGCACCCGCATCCAGCCTTGGCGGAAATCCACATAGACTCCGTGCGCATCGGTTCCATCACGCCCGCAGCCGCTGTAATGGCTGAAATATCGGCGTTAGCGCAGCAGCTGAATGATTTGACCAGCATTGGCAATCCAAGTGATGAGTCGATCACAAGCGGAAGCTATGCGCTGCAATTGTCGGTGGATGTTGAGTATGTGACGCTTGAATTGGGCGATGCGAACGGCACAGTTCAACGTATTGGCGCAATCGAAACAACATCCTTGCGCGCTTTGGCAAGATCCTACATCAAAATGATTCAGGATATGGGCAGCGGACATCTGCCTAAGGGTTCGCTGGCAACAGAGCGCTTGACCCTTTTGGATGCGGGCAGACGCAGCCTGCACAATGAAGGTGCGGAAATGCTGCAGTCCTTGTTGACCGGCTCATTCGCGCTAAATTTTGCTGGAGCGCGATTGATTTTTGCCATAATTTCTCATCTCTTGGCCGAGGTATAAAAAACTTAACATGTCTACTCCTGTATCCATTTTATTCGTTTGCGACGATAACTCCATTTTCTCGCCCCTAGCTGCCGCTATGGTGCGCCAGAATCTCGAAGGCAAGATCAAAACCGATAGCTGCGGATTGATAACGGATGAATTGAACCCATTCGCTTTTGGCATTGCCGAGGAGGTGGGCCTAAGCCTTATCCCCTATTTTCCAAAAACTCTGACCCAGGTTGATGTCCGCCCGTACAGCCTTTGCGTGGCATTCAGCGCCCAAGCCGCAGCTCAGGCACGCGCACAGTACCTCGATGCGGGGTTAAATCCGGTCATTGAATTTTGGCCTTTGCCTAATCCATCTGCCGTTCAAGGCAGCCGTAAAGAGGTTTTGGCGGCCTTTCGCGCCTGCCGTGACGCGCTGAAGCAGAGAATCCAAGCGCGTTTCCCCGATCTTTGGCCTAAATACTAGCCCAGCCCTTGCCAGCCGGACGTTCTTTTGCTATGTGCATGCTCTGGTTAAAAAGAGGGAATAATGGCAAAAGAAGAGCCGATTGAGTTTATGGGCCAAGTCACCGAAATCCTGCCGAACGCAATGTATCGCGTCAAGCTCGATAACGGGCACGATATTTTGGCACACGCTTCAGGAAAAATGCGCAAAAACCGTATTCGCGTCTTGCTGGACGATCGGGTGACGGTTGAAATGACACCATATGACCTAACCAAGGGCCGGATTACTTTCCGCCACAAGCCCGGCGGTCCGGTAACCCCATCCATTTAGCCGCTTAACGGGTTTTACGAACATTCAAATCGTCCGCTGCTGGCGTTCCAAATCAAGCTCCACCCACAGCCGCAATAGCCATCATTGTCTAGCTGGCTAAGCTTGTCATTCAAGTTAAAGCATAACAATTGACGCTGCGCGCCGTTGCCGATTTTTTCTAAAACCGGCAATTGATCTACCCGGCACGCGCCTAGGCGCAAGGGGTCAATCCGCTCGCGCACCAAAACGGACTCGAACTGCGGCCATGGTGGCGGCAATGGGTTTACCACCCGGGCGCAAATATAGCCGCCCGTTTTCCATATTTGTGCAACATCTGCCGCTGTCGAATCCATCGCAAAACGCATCGCCAAACAAATCCCCGTAGCGCCGTTAGGCAGAGTCGGACAGAACATAAAGGCAGAACGCAAAAAGCCAAACGCTCCCGGCCAGGACGTCATACCAGCTGTAACGCCGAAACTATTGCCATAGCTGATCGGTCTTACGCATTGTGTGACTTCACCGACCGAGCGTTTTAAATACAGCCATGGATTGCAGCTGCGAAATTTTGCCGGGCGGTTGGATTTTTTAATCTCCCGCTCGATGCCTGTTTCAGGCCTATTGTTGCTGTCCTGACTGTCGGCGGCGCGTAGCAAATTATCACCACGGGGAATGGACGACGAAACCGTGGTTTGGTTAAAATCCGCTTGCATGTTTTCACCCGGTAGCAAGTTAATTCCCCGTGGTGCGGAGTTGTAGGTGTCCTCTCCCAAAAGATTACCCCCGCGCACACTCGCCCCGTTTGGCGATGATGTCGCTTTCGAATTGCTTTCATTCAGCAAGTTTTGCCCGACAGGCGTTGCGGTTGTGCCAGGATTCGCAGCAATGGCATTATTAGGGTTTGAGGAATTAACATCAATTTGCGTATTCCCTGTGGGCCCCAACGTTGTTACGCGCCCGGCAGGTTCTGCCTGGGCCGGCTGCGGCAGCGCGACATTCCCAGGCGTGGGCTCACTTGCCGAAGGCAGAGGCCGGGCATCCACCACCCCCAAAGGTGTTGTCGTATTCGTATCAACCGCAATGGCTGCGTTGCTGACCTTGCCGTCTTCCTCCGACTTACCGACAACGCTTTCCAGGTTCTCACATTTAATCTTGGTGCTTCGTTCAACCAGCACCTGGCCCTTGGGGCAACCAGCGGGCATGGTTGTGGCCAATTCCGGTTTTGGCTTGGCACAAAGCCAATTTTGCCGGTTGTTGTCCCAGGTATAAATCTCGCCAAAAGCGCAAGTAACCAAATTTTGCCGCGCTACTTGTTTTGTCTTTTGCGAGAACTCGCTCAAGCTATGCACGTCCAGCGTTACGGTCAAATCATCGCCAAACGATTGATTGGGCGTGGTAACAGCAAGACAGGGCGTGTCGAATTGTTGATTGCGCCCCGCATCGATGACGGCCAGCGCGATTTTGCTGGGTGCTGGGTATTCCAACGCGACCGGGCGGCGCGAGGAATCCAGCGCCGTCCAATAACGGGACATATTCACCTTGCTGCCGTAATCCCACGCGCAATAACGATAAAATCTGCCCCCAGCGTTTTTCTGTGAAATGCCCAGGCTGGGGGGAATGATTTCCTGCGGCTGCGCGCCATAATTGCCCTGGCTGTCGGTTGGGGAGGGGGGCTCCAGAATGCCGTCTTGATCGGCGTCGCTGGCCAGACTGGCCAAGGCATCGGCGATTTGCTTTAACTGGCCTTGGCGCTCGGCTTGCATGCCATGATTTTCCCGGTCGGCGATAAGATAGAGGATCGAATAAACCAAGACAACCAGTGCGATGCCAATAGCACTGGCTTTGAATACAAAGCGCCAGTGAATTTGTTCACGCAATTTGGACCACAGGTTTTGATCAATTGGGGGCATTGACGGCACTCGGATTTGTTAAAGGATTATGGTATAAACGGCGGATGTTGATCTTAGCTTCAGCTAGCCCCCGGCGGCAAGAATTATTGCGGCAAATCGGTTGCCACAAGTTTTCCATTCAGCCAGCGGCAATTGATGAAACGGCTTACGCCCAAGAACGCCCCGTGCCGTACGCCTTGCGTTTGGCTGAAACCAAGGCGCAGACCATCGCCGCGCTAATGCCGCAGCGCTTTGTTTTAGCCGCAGACACCGTAGTCGCGGTCGGGCACAGGATTTTAGGCAAAGCCCAAGACGCAACGATGGCAAGGGAATATTTGGAATTATTATCAGGGCGTCAGCATCGCGTTACTACTGCTATTTGCTTTTTCCGTCCGGACGGCACGCGCGCATTGGCCGAGGTCACTACCCGGCTACGCTTTAAACGTTTGCAGCCGCAGGAGATCGACCGCTACATCGCCGGGGATGAGTGGCGTGACAAGGCCGGTGCCTATGCGATTCAGGGTTTGGCAGGCGCTTGGGTGGATAAAATGCAGGGCTGCTATTTTAATGTGGTCGGTCTGCCGGTTGGCAAAGTGCATCGTTGGCTGGTAACAGCGGGTTTGCTGTCATGAAAACCGGATATGCTATCGTTTATGCCGTAAAGGACGGGCAAAGGCTATGTGCGCTGCTTTATGAAAACAAGCTATGGCATTTGTCGGTCGAACCACAAGCAGGCACGCCTTTTGGCTATGGCGCGATTGTCCGCGCAAAAATTTTACAGCCCTTGGCCGGTAATCAATTTTTGGCGGATATTGGCGATAGCCAGCCAGCATTGTTGGAATCGCCACAGAAAATGCCCCTGACTATTGGGGCTTCGCTTATCGCTCAAATCAAACGTCCGCCGCAACTTAAAAAGGGTGCGGCCGTTACAACCGATCTGCGTTGGCCCTTGCGCTCTGGCACTTATCATTTTGATGCAATGAATGGGTCTTGGCAAAGCGACACGGCCCGCCCTGAGCCCGAGGGAATTTCGGTCACAGCAAGCGCATGGGTCGCCCAGGGCCAAGCCATGACCCAACCAGGTATGGTCACACCCTTGTTATCGGAGGCGCAGCAGATTTTATTGGCCTTGCCAGGATTGGATCAGGTGTATTTCGCTGATTTGGCGTCGCGCCAAGATTGGTTGCAGCAAATAGAATCTTATCCCGACTTATTGGCTACGGACCACACAATAGTGCCCGCGAATGAATTCAACCATATTGGGGATTGGCAGGAACAATGGCACGCCGCCACGATGGCCGATTATCGGCATAGTAGCGGCTGTAAGCTTTTTTTTGAATCGGCGCACACCTTGGCGTTGGTGGATGTCGATCAAGCGGGCCAGGCCATGGCGCATGTTACGGCCAATGCCGCGCTGGTGCCCGAGATCGCCCGCTTGATCGCCGTTAAAAACTTTAGCGGCATCGTGCTGGTCGATTTCTTGAAAATGAGCAGGCCGGCCGAACGGCAACAAATTAGCGATTTGATGCAACAATGGTTGAGCCGGAGCGTATTGGGCGGAAGAGTGTTTGGTTTCACCGCCACGGGATTGTTGGAGTTGACGCGGCCGAGGCGCTTTGGTGCTTTGCCGCCATATACTATCTGGTTCACAGGGAGCTAGCAAATGTCCCGCCCATGCCCGCAATGTGGAAAACAAGTGACATCGCCAGACGCCAAGCCGCCATTTTGCTCGTTACGCTGTGCAGATTTGGATTTGGCGAGATGGTTCAACGAATCCTATCGGATTCCGGCCGCCGCCGCCGATGATGAGAACCCAGAGAAATCTGACGAAAATACCTAGCTGGCGCGGCGATTGGCGTTATCGGTTTTTTCCGTATAATTCAAAACCGGGCGGTTCGGGCCAAGCCCGCTGCCCAATTTAGGCATTTCCAGGTTTTCGTTGGCCGGCCACATATTGATATCTTCGATTTGATCGCGATTTTGCTTGCGGCGGACCAAAGTAAAGCCCAATCCCATAAGGACGGCATACAAACCGGCATAAATCAACAATTCAGCAAAAGACATCCTTATTCTCCCTGTTTGGAATTTCATAGCACAAATTTGGACCCAATTCAACACTAATATCCGTAAAGATTACAAATGCCAGAAGATCGTGTTTATGCACCCGCTATTCTTGGCGGCGTAAACACTGGACAGAGTGTAATTTTTTGATTACAAAGCCGTCTGTTGTTGCCCGGGTAGCTCAGTGGTAGAGCAGCGGATTGAAAATCCGCGTGTCGCTGGTTCAATCCCGGCCCCGGGCACCACAGTTTTTGGCAATCACATAGATGTTTAGGGGCTGGGAGCTGTCAGGCATTGCGCATTACGCTTGCCCGCTGCCAGCTTCGATATCGCGAATTGCGCTGGTCAAACTATCCAGATTGATGGGTTTTGAAACATATCCGTTCATACCCGCACTTATGTATTGCTCGGCATCGCCGGCCATGGCGTTCGCGGTGATCGCCAATATTGGTACGCGGGAAAATTCAGGCTTGGACAAAGCACGGATGGCTCTAGTCGCCTCGACCCCATCCATTTCCGGCATTTGAATGTCCATCAAGATTAAATCATAAGTTTTGCGCTGTAACATCTCGACCGCTTCCCGCCCGTTATTGGCGATATCAACGGTGTAGCCAATTTTCTTGAGCATCGCGGTGATGACCATTTGATTGACCTTATTATCCTCGGCTACCAAGATGCGCAAAGAGTTATTGCTCGCCGGGGCCGCAGCTAGCTGGACCGTCTCTGCCATGCGGAGCGGGTCCGGACTCGTTCCCGAGGCGGCGGGCAGCGCAATCGGCAGCTCGAACCAGAAATCGCTGCCTTGGCCGGGGGTGCTGCTGAAACCTATTTCGCCGCCCATCAATTCCACGAGCTGTTTGGAAATAGACAAACCCAGCCCGGTACCGCCATAGCGGCGTTGAATGGTTTGATCGCTCTGGCTAAAACGTTTGAATAACAAGCTTTGGCCCTCGGCGTCGATGCCAATACCGGTGTCGATAACGTTAAAACGTAATCTGGCCGCATGCTGCCCCGAACGGGGTTTATAGCCAATTTTTATGGTGATGCCCCCGTTCTCGGTGAATTTGATGGCATTGCCGACCAAGTTGAACAGGATTTGTTGTACCCGTGTGGCGTCGCCGATAATTTCCGGGGGGCAATCGGTGGCGATTTCCTTCTTTAAATATAACCGAGCGTTAGCTATAGCCGGTTGTAACAGGTCGATGACGCGGTCCAACATCGTATCCACCTGTAGCGGCAAATATTCGATCTTTAATTTTCTAGCTTCCAGTTTTGAATAATCCAGCACATCGTTGATAATGGTCAATAATGATTGCGCCGAATGTTTCAATGTTGCGACATAGTTGCGCTGTTCCGGGGGCAATGGCGCTGCCAGCAAAAGATCCGCAATGCCGATAATGCCGCTCATCGGTGTGCGGATTTCGTGGCTGATAGTGGCCAGAAAATCGGACTTGGCCTGATTGGCGCGGTCGGCCACTTCTTTGGCGGCGCTTAACTGCGCCGATTGCTCTTGATATGCCGTTACATCTTGATGCAGCGTGACGGTGTAATCATTAAAGGTGCGGCGGTCAAACACGCGGATCCAGCGGCCGTTAAATTTATATTCTTCCTCTAATTTGGTTTGCCGCTGGTGCTGATCGTAGCGCGCTTTGGCCCAATCCTCGGGGCTTTGTCCGGGATTTAGTTCTATTCCCCCCGTCGCTTTGTAGCGGATGATATCCAGATACGGGGTGCCTGGAGCCAGCAAATGGCGCGGTAGATTGAAGATGCGGGCAAAAGTGGTATTGGCCAATACCAACCGATCCTGCTCGTCATTGATCACAAAGCCGCTGTCGATGCTTTCGATCGCGTCGATCAAAAGCTGGCGGTCTTTTTTCTGCTTCTCGATCGCCGCTTTGGATTCGGTTACATCGGTATTGAAGCCCGTCATACGCAAGGGTTTGCCTGCGGCGTCAAAAGCGCATTTGCCCCGGCCTAGAAACCAACGCCACTCGCCACTGCGATGGCGCAAACGATGTTCGCAAGTGTATACTTCGGTTTTCCCAGCCAGATGCTCGTCGATCATCGCTTTGACTATCGCCAGGTCATCCGGATGCAAGCGATCTTGCCACGTGCCGAATTCATTGGACAATTCATGGTCGGCATAGCCCAATTGTTCTTTCCAACGCGGCGAGAAGTAAACCGCATTGCTAGTTAGATCCCAATCCCACAATCCATCGTTGCTGCCCTTGATTGCCAGCTCAAAGCGTTGGGTCGTGATACTCAATTTATTTTCTATTTCTTTGCGATGTCGCAAATCGTGCAGCGTTACCAAAAAAAGCTTTTTTTGATCCAGATTGACGCTGCGAATGGACAAATCGCAAGGTATGTTTTTGCCGTCTTTGCCCACATAGCTCCATTCTTGGTGGTGGGCCTGGCCGTTCTCGGCATGTTTTAACAATTCGCTTAACTCGTATTTTTCATCATTGGCAGAAAAAAACTGCGCGGCCGGATTTTCCAAAAGCCGGAATTTGTCCAAACGTCCGGACATTTGGACGGCGGTCCGGTTGCAATCGGCAATTCTCCCATCCTTGGCCAGTAGTAAAATAGCGTCATTGGCGTTATCGAACAGATTCTGGAACCGGTCGCGCGAGGTCAGCAAATCGGCCTCATCGCGTTTACGATCTTGGATATCGGCGATCACCCCGATGTAGCCATCCATACCGCCGTTGCTAAACGCGGGACGAGCGATGGCGGCAACCCAAATCGAACCCTCGGGCGTGCCGATCCGAAAATCTGTTTTAAACTCGCGCCCGCTATCCACCGCCTGCTGCCAACGCCGGACGATGCCTGGCCGGTCATCGGGATGGATAAAATTGTGCCAGGCATTGCCCAATGACGCGTCTTCGATGGCGCCAGTCATCTCCTGCCATTTGGGATTGACGTGGATACAAGCCCCTTTGGCATCGGTAACAAAGATGCCCATCGGCAAAAGATTCATCAATGTCCGATGCCGCATCTCGCTGTCGCGCAACTGGGCGGTAATTTCATCTGCCAAACGCTGTGCGGAAATGCCAGTGCGGTTCGTGACATACAGTAAAAGGGATAACAGCAAGGTTATCGCCAGCGCGATGCCGCCGTTCCAATAAGCGCTGGTGCGGCTGAACGCGCCGGGCGACGACTCCGTAACCAACCAGACGCTAATCAAAGCGCCGGCGATGAATAACCCAAATGGGGCGTACCGCAGATATCGCGTGAGAATGGCCATTGAACCAAAGAAAAAAATTGCAATAATCCCATTATAAAGTTCAATGGGTTAACGAAACCTTTTTATTCTACCCTGGCTTATATTTTTCTAGGCCTTGGCAGTGGTTTGGATCGCGGCTGGGACGGGTTGAGCGGCTTTTTTGGCAACAGCTTTATCCATAGCGGCGCGTAGCAACTCAAAATCAATCGGCTTGGTGACTAAATCGTCCAATCCCAAAGTTTGATAGCAAGACAAATCCAAATCCATCGTATTGGCGGTGACGGCGATTATTGGCACACCGGCCGCTTGGCCACCACTGCGGCGGATAATGTCGGTCGCTGTAAGCCCGTCCATATTCGGCATCTGGATATCCATCAAAACGATATCATATGGAGACTCTCGTAACAGCTTGATCGCTTCCACCCCATCGGCCGCGATATCGACGTAATGCCCTTGCTTGAGTAGAAACGCCTTGAGCAAAGCTTGATTGACGCGATTATCCTCGGCGATCAGGATGCGGAATTTGCGGTTGGCTGGCGTTAGTGTGATCACATTATCCCCCGGGGCGAGCTGCTCAAAGACGGTTTCTTGCGGCTCTGCCAGCTCGGCCGTGATGGCAAAACGCACCACCGACCCTGTTTGCTGACCGTCGCGGGGGGCTATGGTTAATTCGCCGCCCATCGCCTTGACCAGCCCCCGGCAAATCGCCAGGCATAATCCCAGCCCAGGGATGATAGCCGTGTTGCGGTGGCCATCGTCCTGGCCAAAGCCGATCCCGGAATCCTCGATTGCGATTTCTATGTCGCAATCCGTAGCGCCGCGGCGCACGCAGCGGCTATGAATTTTGATAAAGCCGTTATTGGTATATTTGATGGCGTTGTGCAGGAGATAAAAAACGACCTGGCGCAGGCGGCTGAGATCGAAAACCAGCCGTTCGGGCAGGCTAGCATCCAAAAAAAGGCCTATGCGGTCGTTTTTTTGCTCCGCTTTGTCAGCAAGCAATTCGGCAATTTCCGCGATTGCTCGGTTGACGTTTTGCACGCCTGCCTCGAGCGCCGGCAAGCCCGAATCCAGGCGGACATAATCCAAAATATCGTTTAATGTCGCCAGCAAATCTTCTGCGGAACTACGGCAGGCGTCCAGCAAGCGCCGCTGTTCGGGGTCAAGCCGCGTATCTTGCAGTAACCCGGTTGTTCCCATGATACCATTTAGGGGCGTGCGCAGTTCGTGACTCAGCGCCTTGAGAAAACGGGATTTTATCTTGCTGATAGCCTCTTCGCCAGATTGAGTTTCGTGGTTGTCACTCTCGGCTGGCCGTTCTCGACGCATCGTCCGTACAAGGTGCAGGGCTATATTGCGCGCAGGATTGGAATCTAATTTTTGCAAATTGTGATGCAGGTCAAGTAGCGGCCGCCATTGCCGATACACTTCGGCGGCGCAAACCCCGATCAGCCCCAGTCCGGCGATTAACCAAGCTAGGCCCGCCTCGTTCAACTGCCAGTGTTGCAACAGCGCGGTGGCAAGCGCCATGGCGGCGATAAGCGCGGTGAATATAACCGCCAAAGTCGCCGCAGAATCGGATCTCGTTGCCCGCCGCATATGCCACTCCAGGTTGTAGATAAAATATCATTACAACCTTAACCTTAAACGCGGGTTAAAAACAATCATGTTTAATTTGAAGTCGTGCGGTTTTATGAAATTGGCGCAAAAAAACTCGCTAGGTCATACGGACGTATGGAATTAATGACTCCGATCGATCACAGATTTGGCGTGGCGTTGGGCCGCAATCGAATGACGGCGGCGAAAAGATGTAACCAATACGTATAATGGCAATAAAGTCATCAATCCCACATCAAACCAGACCAACATCGGCGCCTGGGTAAAACCGAACAGCAAAAACAAACTGGTTCTCACGCTATGGCCAAGCGCAAATGACAGCGATAACAACGCCAACCCAGAGCCGAACATAATTCCCAATATGGGCAAAGTAAGCATCACCGCTGCATAGACATAATGTTCGAGCGCGATCGGATACCCGCCCGGTAGCACCCAGGCTTTGAATACGGAAATGCCCAGCACATAAATAATCCAGGCCGCGGTCATCAGCCGGAAATACCAAACAACATGCATGTTGTCTTCAGCCCGCGCCGCGCGGCCGATCACCACGGCAAAGAGCAGCGCCAAAATCGCCGTCGGCACCATGATATCCCAGAAGTTTTTGCTATTGAATTGGGGCAGGCGATTCATATCGATACTGGTATCCAACGCGGGCTGCTCCGGGCTTGCGGATAATTGATTGCGCAAAGCCGTGAATTCGGTTCGCACCGCATCGACAACGCCGCTATCGGCCCCGGCCTTGCCGCTGCCCAATTTCATCACCGCCCAACAGCCGCTGTCGGTTAAAATTTCAATGCCGGTCTCCAAATACGGCCATTGCTGGGCTTTAGCGCTAGCGGCCGTGAACTCCGCCGTCACTGGCCGGTCGAGAAGCAACGAAAAACGGAAATCATAACCGTTATCGCGCGCGGATTGGCGTAGCCGGTTCATCCGCGTTTGCAGCAAAGCCGCAGCGCCGGTTTCGCCCGCCAATTCTTCGGGAACGGGCGAATAGCCCAGCATAATCAGTGATTGAGTAAGATCGTTCTTGTAGATACGCTGTACATTTTGCAAATTTTGGCGGTATTTTTGCCATTGCGCGGCGTCGGCGGAAATGGTTTTGGTGACGTCTTGAAATCCTTGGGCCGCAAAATCGGCTTGGCCGAGCGAGGTTGCGAAATCGCAATTGGTTTCGGCTCGCGCGGTGGTGGTGCTGAAAAATATGAATAGTGCTAAAATCAATACCAGCCGCATCGTCTACCCTTTTGCCTTGAAAATTAATGCCGAATTGCCCAGCACCAGAATACTGGATGCCGCCATGATGGTTCCAGCTAATGAGGGGTGTATCATGCCCATGGCGGCCAGGGGAATAGCAATCACATTAAATCCAAACGCCCAAAATAGATTTTGGTTCACTTTCCGCCGGTACAACGCGCCGATGGCGAATAAGTCCAGAATCTGCGACGGATCGTTGCGGCTCAGCCCGACCTTGGCGGCTTGCATCGCCAAAGCCGATCCAGCGCCCATCGCCACGCCGATATCGGCCTGAGCCAGTGCCGGGGCGTCGTTCAACCCATCGCCCAACATGATTACGCGCCGTCCGCGCGCGCGCAGCGATTTGATCCGCCCCGCTTTTTCCTCGGGCAGAATATCGCCCTGGGCTTGATCGATGCCTAATTGCGCCGCGACTTGCTCGACTGTGGCGCGGTTGTCGCCGCTTAGCAGCAGCACGCTTAACTTGCGGCGCGAGAAAAACTGCAATAACCGGCGGCTGCCCTCGCGCAGTTGGTCTTGCAGGCCTAAAACCCCCATGACGCGGCGTTGATCGCCATCGCCTTGCCAGCCGATGTAAACCATGCTCTTGGCAGACAGCGACAATTCGGCACTGGCGGATTCGGCAGGGCTAAGATCGAAATTGTTATCGTTCAACCAGCGGCGGCTGCCGACGAACAAGGTAAATTTATTGATGGCAATTTGGCCCATGGGCTCGTTGCCTGGGCGGGTTTGGACGAATTCGGCGCGCAGGCCTTTGCCAGCGACTTCGGTGACGCTTTGCGGCGTCAATAATTGCAACTTTTGTTTTTGCGCCTGCTCGAATACCGCTTGCGCCAATGGGTGGCGGCTATTGGCCAGACAAGATGCGGCCAAACGCAGCAATTGATGGCTGTCGCCCGATAGCGCGATCATATCGCTGACCTGGGGTTTGCCCATGGTCAAGGTGCCGGTTTTATCCAAAACGACTTGGTTCACTGTCGCCAGCGCGTCGAACACGCCGCCATCCTTAATCAAAATTCCTTGGCGCCCGGCCAGACGGACGCAATTTACCAGGGCAGTTGGAATCGCCAAGCCCAACGCGCATGGACAAGCGATGACCAAAACACTGACCGCGTTCAATACCGCACGGCCAATTCCCGCCTCGTGCGATAAATCCCACGCCGCCCACAAGGCAAAGGTGCCAGCCGCCAATGCCAGCACCCCGGGCACGAATTTATAGCAAATACGGTCGATTTTTTCCGCCAGCGGCGATTTATTTTGTACCGCCAGCTGGGCCAAGTCGCGCACAAATCCCAAGCGCGTGGCTGCCCCGGCTTGGGTAACGCGTATGATTATTTTTTGTCCAAGGTTGATGGAGCCGCCCCAAATACTGTCGCCGGAGGTTTTTAATACCGGCACGGTCTCGCCCGTAAACAGGCTTTGATCGATATCGCTGCTGCCGTCGATGACGATGCCGTCGGCGGGAAAACGTTCGCCCGCACCAATCCACACGATATCGCCGGGAGCAAGACTGGCGGTGGGGATTCTTTGCGGTTTGCCATCGCGGATGATGGTCGCGATATCGCCCAACCAATCCGCCAGGTTAGATAATTGCATCCGCGCGCGGGTTTGCACCCAATGCTCAATCGCCCGGCCGATGGTCACAAAGCTTAGGACGATAACGCTGGCCTCGAAATAAGTGTGGGGCAAGGATAGCCAAAGCCAATCCGCGGATGCCATGGCCCCGATGGCGAAAACCGCTGTTTGCCAAAGACTAAGGCAAAAAGCGGCGGTGGTACCAATTGCGATCAGGCTATCCATACCTAAGGCGGAGTTTTGAATATCGCGCGCGGTCTGGCGATAATAATTCCAACCCAGCCCCAGCTGCGTCGCCGTGGCCAAAATCACCAAGCTGGGCCAGGGTAGGCGGACAGCGCCTGTCCACATCAAAACCATATCGGTCAAAAAGATGGCGGCCAGCAAAATCGCGCTTAACCAAAGCCCGATTTCGCCCGATGTTTTTTCCGGTAACTGGTCTGTATTGGCGCGGCTTAGGGTATAGCCCAGGCTTTGCACAGTCGCGTGTAGAACAGTATCGTCCGCGCCGCCCGCGCCGATTTGGCGGTGGATCACCGCCTGGCCCAGGGTAAAATTGACCCGTGCACTGGTGATGCCCGCAACTTGCCGCAATTTGTTTTCCACTTTTTGTGCGCAGCCTGCGCAATGCATGCCCGCAATATCCCATAATTCTGCGCGCGAATTTCCGGGCGCGGCCAAAGGTTTGGGTTCAAGCGGTTGTTGATCCAACGCCAAGCTGATTTGTTTCGGAATTGCGGTCATGTTTGCTCCGGGCGCTATTATGACATATAGTGCGGTTGCGGTATCGTTTTTTATTATGCCATTGGATATCATGGATTTCCATCACGACCATTTGCAAAGCCTGCGCCCGGATCACGATTATCTGGGGCAAAACCAGCATGTCTCACAGCAACGCCTGGGCTGGGTTTTGGTATTGACGTTGCTGTTTATGGCGGTCGAAATTTTGGCCGGGTATTTTTGGCAATCGATGGCGCTTTTGGCCGATGGTTGGCATATGGGATCGCATGCCATCGCCTTTGCCATTGCTTGGTTCGGCTACAAGGCCGCCAAGAAATTCGCCAATCACCAGGACTATAGCTTTGGCGGCTGGAAATTTACCGTGTTGGCCGGATTCACCAGCGCCGTATTATTGGCGCTGATCGCCGTATCGATTTTCTTCGAGTCGGCGCATCATCTATACCAAAACCCAGCCGTAAATTATGCCGATGCGTTTTGGGTGGCCGTGTTGGGCTTGGCGGTCAATGGCGGGTGCGCCCTTTTGCTGCGGCCCGATAAGGAGCATGCGACTGCGCAATCTGGTTGTGGGCATGATCACGGCCACGGCCATCATCATGACCATCACCACCATCATGGCCATGGCCAGGGCCAGGATTTGAATTTATTGGCGGCGTATTGGCATGTGTTGGCGGATGCCTTGACCTCGGTGTTGGCGATCGTCGCCTTGGCGCTTGGCGCTTGGTATGGCGTGTGGTGGCTGGATCCGGTTGTGGGTATGATCGGTGCGATTGTGATCGCTTCTTGGGCGCTATCTTTGGTCAAACAAACCGCCTATCCCCTGTTGGATAAAACGCCCGACAATGATTTATTTCCCGAAATCACTCGCCGCTTGGCGGCGTTGGCGGATCATGATGTGCTGGATTTGCATTTATGGCAAATTGGCCCGGCGCATTTTGCCGCTGTTGTATCCCTTATTGCGCCAGAGCCCAAAGATTTAACCTATTATCGCCACATGCTATCGGATTTGCCCGGTTTGGCGCATCTGACGGTTGAAATTAGCCGCTTGCCTGAACGCCCGCCAGCAAGCTGAGTACCCTGCGACAATTCGCGGTCTGGGCGGGTGGGGCAGGGCTTGCTATATTTAGCTCATGCCCCAAGCGTTATCCCGCATCTTAGCGCCGTCCTGGCCAACCGCTTCGCCCGAGCTGCGGGTATGCCCGTGGCCAAACATATCCAGCGCCAGTGAAAATGCGCCCATGCGACCCTGGGCCACAACCATCGTCCTGCACATAGCAATCTTGATCTTGGCTTGGGTGGCGGTTGATGCCCTGCGCCCGCCCGTATTGTTGTCCAATCCACTATTATCAGTGCCCGTTATATTCACGGTCCCTGCTGCGCCCAGCGAAAACATGGCGGCGCAAACAGCTCCGATGACGCCGCCCCAAGCCACTGCGCCGATGCAAACCAAATCCGCGCCTGTGAAAACTGCGCCCGCTTTGCCCGCCGATGCGCTGGCTACGGCCCAGCCGCAACGGGTTGATTCGCCCAAGCGTGAAAATACGGCGGTCGATGCGCCGCCAGCGCCAGCCAATGCCACAACTGCGGCATCACCGGCAGCGCCTGGATCAGCCGGGGAATTCCGTGGCTTACCTTTGGACAAGGCGGTGGATTACGCCACCCCGCCAATGCCCCCCGCTTATCCCCCGGCAGCCATCGCCAATAATGAACAGGGCGAGGTGATGTTGCGGGTGCTAATCGACGCCCAGGGTACGGTTACGGAATTGATCGTGCACCAAAGCTCGGGCTTTCAGCGTTTGGATCGCGCGGCGCAGATGGCGGTGCGCGAATGGCGTTTTATCCCCGCCCGCGCTGGCTTGCTCCCCCGCCCCGCCTGGGTCGAGGTGCCGGTTCGGTTTGAATTGCGGTAAGCCTAAACCACTTTCCCCGGGTTCATGATCCCATCGGGGTCGAACACGGCTTTGATCCGCCGCATCAAGCTGCGGGCGGCGGGGTCCAGAAATTGGGTCGCCTCGTCGCGGCGCAATTGGCCGACGCCATGTTCGGCGGCGGGTGATCCATTCAATCTGTCCAGGATCGGGTAAATCACCGCCTGAAATTTTTTGGCGTAGGCGTCGTAATTATCCCAAACGATATCTTTGGGCCGCAAATTGAAATGCAAATTGCCGTCGCCCAAATGTCCCAGCGCCACGATTTGCAAATCCGGTTCGACTTGGCGCAACGCCGTCTCCGCCGCTGACAAAAAATCGGGCCAGGCTGATAGTGGCAGCGACAAATCGGTTTTAACGCTATAGCCCTGATTTTTTTCAGCCGCAGGAATCGATTTGCGCCAGGACCAAATCGTCTCGGCCTCGTGCTGACGCGAAGTGTGGAATATTTCGGCCCCGGTTGGAATTTTGGCGGCGATGGTGGTGGCCAATTCGCGCAAATGCTGGATCGACTCGCCTTCGAATTGCAACAACAAATAATGCGGGTGACGCAAGGCGAATTCTTCTTGCAGATTCGGTTTGAAATCGCGCAATACCCGTAACGACTCGCGATTCATGTATTCGCAGGCGGTAAATCCATCCGGCCAGTGCTGGCTGGCCAGCTGATAGATGTTTTGTGCGGCGGTAAAATCGGGCAGGCCCAGCCAAAAAATCTGCTGATGCGGCGCTTTGGGAAATAGGCGCAGCTGCGCCGAGGTGATGATACCCAATGTCCCCTCGCTCCCCAGCAGCAATTCGCCCACAGCCAATCCCAAATTATTTTTGCGCAAGGGGCGCATTTGCCGATAAATTTCGCCTGTGCCCAGCACGGCTTCGACTCCCAACACCATATCCCGCATCATGCCATAACGCAGCACATTTAACCCGCCCGCATTGCTGGCGATTGCGCCGCCGATCTGTACCCGTTCGCGCGGGGTCAGTTGCAAAGGGAACTGCAAACGCTCGGCCGCCAGTTGATCCTGGAGGGCAGCTAAAATCACCCCGGTTTGCACTTCGGCGCTGCGGTTGATCGGATCGATGGCGATGATCCGGTTCATTTTCTCCAAGCTGACAACGATGTTCTTGCGCCCGTCGCGCAACGGGGTCGCGCCGCCGACCAGGCTCGTATTGCCCCCTTGCGGTGTTAAAAAATACCCGTGTTTGCGGGCTTGTAAAACCAATTGTTGGATTTGCTCGATTGTTGTGGGCGTGACCACGGCATCCGCTTGGCCCGTAAATCGCCCGCGCCAATCGGTCAAATAACGGTTGGTGGCCGCTGGGTCGCTTAAGACATTATCGCGGCCTAAAATATCGATGATCGGCTGCATGGACTAGATTCCTTATGCTGTGCTGTCTTTGGCGGCGCGGGATAGGCGGTCGATGATCGCCACCCCCAGACCATGCGCAGGAATCGGCATGGTCGCAATGCCTACATATAAATCCGCGCGGTCCAAAATATGCATCTGGTGGTACAAATTCGCCGCCGCTTCGGTAAGGTCGCCCGTGGCGCTAAGATTGCAAATCGTGACAAAGCCGCCCGGCGGATTGGGGCCAAAGGCCAACAACGCTTCACCCGCGCGGGGGTTGTCACACCCCAGACGAAGCGGGATAGCGGGCGCATAATGACGGCTGAGCATGCCTGGGGCGGTGATTGCCGCGCCCTTGACCGCCTCGCGCAAGCCTGGCAGATGCGCGACCAATTCCGCGCTGGCCACAGCCCCTTGCCGCAGCAAAACGGGCTGATCGGTGGATAGATCGATGATCGTCGATTCCAAGCCATGCGCACATGGTCCACCATCCAATACGGCGCTGACCTGATCGGCAGTAAAGTAACGCTGCACATGCTCGGGCAAGGTGGGGCTAATCATTCCCGATGGATTGGCGCTGGGCGCAGCCAAGGGAAAGGGCAGGGCGGATAATAATTGCTGCATTTTGGGATGCGCGGGTATGCGGATCGCCACGGTGGGTAAATTGGCGGTGACAAGCCGACTTAGTTTGTTCGCCGCACGTTGCTGCAGCACCATCGTCAACGGGCCGGGCCAGAATTTTTCCGCCAGTGTATTGGCTGCTGGGGAGAATTCCGCAAATTCCATAGCGGCATGCAAATCCGGCACATGCACGATTAGCGGGTTGAAATCCGGGCGGTTTTTTGCAGCATAAATTTTTGCGACCACCAGATCGTCCAACGCATTACCGGCCAAGCCATAAACCGTTTCGGTCGGAACGGCGATCAATTCGCCCGCGCGCAATCGCGCTGCCGTTAGGGCAACGTCATGAATCACAGGCGGAATGGTTGGCATAATTACAGTCAAAGATATCCCCGATTTATAATTTGTGGTTATTTTATTGTTTTCGTAACCCCAGATGTAGTAATTTGCCTTTTGTCGATACTATATTTTGTCCTTCTTTGGTCTTTCATCTTCTTTTTTCACTCAAGGGGCTTGTAATGCGTAACGATAACCAAAAGCAACCGATTATTGTCACTGTGGCGCAACAAAAAGGCGGCGCCGGCAAAACCACCATGGCGCTGCAATTGGCGGTGGCTTGGCAAAAACAAGGCCACAAAGTAGCGCTGATCGATATAGACCCTCAGGGTAGCGCCAATGCGTGGAGCCATGTACGCGCCAAGGCCTTGGCCGAAGCGTATGAAGGCCCCGAGGTAGTATCCATTACCGGCTGGCGCATGGTTGGTGAATTGTCGCGCTTGCAGCAATATGGTTTCGACATCATCATTGTCGACAGCCCCCCCCGCGCCGAAGCCGAAGTTTGTATCGCTGTCCGCAGCTCGGATATTTGTGTGATCCCATTACAGGCTAGTCCCATGGATGTCTGGGCGACCAAGCCGACTTTGCAATTCTGTTTCCGCGAAAAAGTTCCGGCGTTATTGGTCATGAACCGCATCAACATGCGCACCAAACTGGCCAGCAAAATGATCGAAGAGGCGCAGTTACTGGGCGCCGAAGTGTCCGAGCAAACGATTGGCAGCCGCGTGGCGTTTCAATCCAGCCTGGCGGAGGGGATGGGGGTTGTTGAAACCGAACCTTATTCCGACGCTGCCAAGGAAATTGACGCCCTGGCCGCCGAAGTATTAAAGCGCGCCAAAGCCAAATCCAAAAAATCCGCTTTCTCCAAAGCGGCCTAGATATTCTGCTTAGACTGTTGAATGAGACATCGGCCAATAATTTTACTCTGTCGCAGGCCAGGATCAGGGTTTAAATTAAGGGGCTGTCCCAGATAACGCAGTAATGTGGTATCAAGGACGGCATGAGAAAGAGCAGATTAAGCAGAGCTGTGCAGGCACGATTGATGGAGCATTTCGTGTCTGGATCGACGGCGTGATGCGCGGCGGAATTGGTGGGTGTGAACCGCAAGACGGCGGCGTATTATTTTCATCGCTTGCGTGAAATTATTTATTGCGCGATTGAAGACGAAACGCCGTTCGCGGGCGAGATCGAAGTGGACGAGAGTTATTTTGGTGGACACCGCAAAGGCAAGCGTGGCCGAGGGGCGGCGGGCAAGGTGCCGGTATTCGGTATACTCAAGCGTGGCGGCCGTGTTTACACGAAAGTGATCCTGAATGCGAAGGCCACAACCCTGCTGCCGATCATGCAACGGCGGATCGTGCCGGACAGCATCGTGTACAGCGATTGCTTGCCAAGCTATAATGTTTTAGACGTGAGCGATTTTCGGCATCACCGAATCAATCACAGCAAATTATTGTGGTTTCGATTAAGAATGCCTCATACTCGAAAATTGTCATCCCCGAAAATGCGCCAGCATTTGTCGGGGATCCATTTTTATTCAAATGGATTCCCGCCTAAGCGGGAATGACAAGAATGGGGAATTGTTAATTGGAATGAGAATATTTGCTAGCGGCAAAAATCATATCAACGGGATCGAGAATTTCTGGAATCAGGCCAAGCGGCACATGAGGAAATATAACGGTGTACCCAAGGAACATTTTCCGCTATTTTTGAAGGAATGCGAATGGCGTTTCAACAACCCAAAACCGCAAACTCAATTAAAGCAGCTAACCACAATGGGTTGCTAGCTATTTAACCTAGTTATCTGGGACAGCCCCTAAATTAAGGTCTGGTCTTATCAGAAAACTCTAAGAGAGACCGGATAATGCCATCACGATGTTTGTTACTTGGAGGACTGCTTGGATTTTCAGTCATTAATTCTCTTAGGCGACCGATATTTTTCCTATCAAGCACAAGTTCTTCCAATTGCCTCTTAAGCCCAGAGTTATAGGAATAGATAGCACCAAATAAACCACTATAAAAAGCTTCATTGTTTAATTCCACTGGAACATCCAATTGGGGCTCACCTCTGTTGTTGGCAAAAAATAATTTATACTGCCCTGGTTTACTTGACGCAGTTAGACTACCAAATTTGTGACTTGCATCAGCAAGAGTATCTGAGAGGCTAGGATTAGAATCAGTGGTTAAAAATCTAGCGACAACTTTTGTGCGGGTGCCGAAAATCCCAAAATTTTGTTGTTGCATAATTACATATCCAGCCATGATAAATCCTTTCGACGCATCTCAGATGCTGCCGCTCATCTGCCGATGAAATTTTTTACATTATTGGCACAGCCTAACATAGCGGGGGGGAGGCTGTCAAGACGATATTTTCTTTTAAAGAAATTTGTTAAAATGGTATCATCACAACATACAATCGTTTGATTTTTTAGACAAAAGCCCCTTCACCCGACTTAGCCGGATCGCTGTGTGCCAAGGCTGCCTCAATGCTTACCCTAGGATTTTTTTCCCCAAGCTAAAAAATGCGGGCAGCGTAAATCCAAACGCTGCCCGTAATTTATTTCAGCGCCGGTGGTGGTGGTTACCTCCCCACCTGCGGCCTCGATAATCGCATGGCCTGCTGCCAAATCCCACTCGCTTAAATGCGTCAGACGGGGATATAAATCCGCCGCGCCCGAGGCGATATGCAGAAATTTTCCCGCCCCATCCAAACGTTTCACTGCGACGATGCTATGATCGCTTGGCAAATAGGGTGCTAGCCGTTCCATTCGTCCCTGGCCGGGCGAGGAGACTACCAGGCGCAAATTACCGGTTGCGACCAGGCTGGCCTTAAGCTCGCGCAGATGGCCTTTGCCATCTATTTGTCTTGCCACCAAGTCCCTGCCACCTGCGGCCAGCAAGTTTTGGGCCGGAAAAAATAAAATCCCGAAGATTGGTTTTGAATTTTCTATCAACGCGATGTTGATCGAAAACGCATCCCCGCCGCTGATAAAATTTTTGGTACTGTCGATCGGATCCACACACCAATAAGCATCTGGCAGGGCTTTGTCCGGCACATAGCTTTCTTCGCTAATGACGGGAAACGGATGGGTTGCTTGTAAAATTTTTTGCAATTCCCGATCGGCCAAGTGATCGGCGTCGGTAACGGGGCTTTGATCCTGTTTTTGCGATATGCGCAAACCACGTTCGCGCATGGCGATTATTTGCTGGCCCAGATCGCGCAAATCCGGTTCCAGCCTGGCCAGCCATTGTTGCTGGCGGGTAATGTCCTGCATAAAGTTTACAGAGCTTTCAAGTAAGAGGTTTACAGCTAATGTCATCCCGACCGAGCGTAGAGAGTGGAGGGATCTTATAAGATCCCTCGACTACAGGGCTTCGCCCCTTCGCTCGGGATGACAATTATGGGCTGTTTTAACTTGGACAGACAATAAGAATCTAGTTCGCTGCCGCAGGCGAAGCTTGCGGGGTGTTTTCGGATTTTTTATCCGCACCGCTGAATATAAACCGGCCCAGCAATTGCACCAAATCGACCGGGCTTTGGGTGTATTTGATGTTGCCGCCGGATGGGATCATGGTGTCTTCGCTGCCGGGTACGAGGGATAAAAAATTCCCGCCCAGCAAGCCTTCGCTAGAAATTTCTGCAACCGTATCGGCAGGCAATTGTAGATCATTGCGCAGGCTTATTTCCACCTGCGCTTGATAGGTTTTGGGATCCAACGACATGCTGGTAACCGTGCCGACTTTGATGCCGCTTAAACGCACATCCGAGCCGGTTTTTAATCCGCCAACTTTGTCGAAACGCGCCGTGATCGGATAACCGCTATTGGTTTTGATGTCGGCGATGGAATAGGCGAACCACAGAAAGATTGCGGCGATGGCAAGAACGACGGCGCCTAATACGGCTTCGATATGATTGCGGTGCATGGAATCCCCTTGATGTGCGGCGGCATTCTTTGCCGATTGCCCGGTTTTGGTCAAGCAAATAATCGGCCGTTTATTTCGGTTCCCACGCCTGATAATCGCCGGTGGCTTTGGCGCGCTTGGTGTGGCCCAAAGCATGGCCAGGCGGCAAATACGCTTGGGCCGTGCCGGTCTGGTTGGCGTGGTGCGGCTGGACCCATTTTTGCTTGGTCGGCAAGCCGCCGCTTTGCGGGATTAAATTGCTGCTATGATGCAGCCAGCCATGCCAATCGGGGGGCACCCGCGTCGCTTCGACAGCGCCCGTATACAGCACCCAGCGTTTTTGCCGCAAACTGGCAATCGGTTTTTTCAAAACATAATATTCATTGCCGAATTCATCGCGCCCCACCAGGTCGCCGAATAATTTGGTGTAAATTTTGGTCAGCAGATGCATGCACATATCCCAATGCTAAATAAAAAAACGTTCCCTTGCTTTGCTATTGCCCAACTATAGCGGCCAAGTCCATCTATATCGCGCCAAGCTGCAAAAGCGAAAGGCGTATTATGGCAGATAATTATCCCCAGAAACACGCAACCGAAACAAAGATATCGCTATACATTGCCGTATTGAGTTGTTACGAATCAATCCATAGAAGCAGATGCTACTAATTGTGGTTTGCAAAACACAGCAAACAAAATTTGGTGGGTATTAGTTTCTTTTCTGTAACGTTTATCTGTTTTCGGCTTTACGCTGAATTTAGATGAATAGCCAACCAAGGAAGACGCCTTTGCTGTTTTCGGTTCGCATTACTCAGAATTCCCCTACAGGCCGTTTTGCCCGGCCATCGTTTTTTGTTTCCTCCACTTCCTCTGTTCCTCTTTATTCGCCGCGCTTTGGGAAGGATATTCCTATGGCGTAGCGTCGATTTTACCCTGCCTCCTAACTTGGGGTTAGAGCTTGCTCTATCCCCAATTTTTTTGCTTAAATGGCAGAGAATTCACCCAGGAAATTACCATGGCCATGGCACAAAACAAATCCGACCTTCACCCCATCGCGGCGCGTTTAACGCAGGCCGGGATTCTATTGCCCACCCCGCCCACGCCAATTGCATCCTATGTGGGTTATGTCGCCGCGGGTAATTTGATTTATGTTTCTGGTCAACTCCCGATGCAAAATGGGCAGGTCGCGCATACGGGCAAAGTCGGCCGCGAAATCGATATCGCAACAGCGCAAGCGGCGGCGAAATTATGCGCCATCAATGTTTTGGCGCAATTGAACGCTGCGCTGGGTGGCGACTGGGCACGTTTGGGGCGCTGTGTGAAATTGACGGGCTTTGTGAATTGTACCGATGATTTCACCGACCAGCCCAAGGTAATCAACGGCGCATCCAATTTTATTGGCGAGATTTTAGGCGAAGCCGGTATCCACGCCCGGGCCGCCGTTGGGGTCAATGCCCTACCGCTGGGTGTTCCGGTCGAAGTCGAGGCTATTTTTGTAACTAATTAGACCCGCGTTCTGATGTTGGTCTGGTTAGGGATGGTGCCGAATTACCAGATGTCGCGGGCGGCGTAATAACCAAGGTGTTGTTGTAGCTTCTAGGGTCTTGCCCGAATGATCTTGTGCCAATCGAATTAGCCCCAGAGCTAGTCACTGGATTAGCTGGGGCTTGGGGTTCCGGTTTGGCTGCATTCGCTTTTAGTACGGGCGCTTGGGCTGGTTTGACCGGGGTTGATGGTGTTGCTGGCGATTGTTTTGACCCGGCTTTAGTAGTGGGGGCTTCGACTGCTTTGGCCGTTGGGCGGTCATCACTGCTTTGCAAAAGCTTGCCCAGCTTCAATTTGTATCCAGCATAGGCGGTGAATACGACCATAAAACTGGCGGCTATGCCAGCCAGCTGAAGCGCTGTACTGCTAATGGTTGTCCGGCGCGCGGCGAGTTTAAGTGTTGTCGCGGGTAATGCCGCCTCTTGGTACGCACCCACATTGACACCCAATTCATCAGCCAATTTTTGATTGCGCGCGATTTCGTTTTTCCATTCTTGGATGCTGGCTTGGCTCTTGGCGATCTTTTCGGCATGGGGAATATATTGTGGCCCGGAAAAAAATCCGGCGATGTATTCGGCGCCGCGATTGATAAAACGGATCGCGCTCTGGGGGAGCGTGTTTTGCGCTTGTAGGATCGCCAGGCGTTTTTGCTCTTCTGCCAAAGATTGTGATAAACCCGTTAAGCGAGCGGCGGTTTTTTGTTTTAACAAAACTCGCTGGTCGGGCTCTTGGGCCGCGATTAATGCTGCGCGTAATTTCTTGGCGATTGCTTCTGGGTTCCCCTCGCCTGCCAAAGAAAGTTGTAGTTTTTCCGGGTAAACAATCAAAAACTCTTCATTAGGTACGGTTGGGGCGAGAAAAGCAAATTTTCTACCCAGTTCGGTTTGCCGGGATTCCGGTGTTTGATATTCAGTATTCCATTTTCTATGAAATGCCCGACAAAGCTTAATGCCTTGGGCAAGGTAATCGTCTTGCGACAAGTCAACGCCAAGGCCAAATGTGGCATTGTATTCCGCGATACGCTTTGTAAGTTCTGTGTAATCTGAGATTGGACGGGGCGCATCTGCATCCAAGCTTTGTAAGCGGGCCGCCTCCAGCAAAATCGCATCCAGACCCAAAGACTCTAACGCCATGATTATCTCCGTTCACAAAAAATGAATGCGATCTATATCCCTAAAAGAAAAAAAAGTCAATGCATTTAATACTGGGCAGTCGCGGGCGATTGGCATAGTTATATGCCATGACCTTGCCTAAGCCCCGTTCTAATTTATTCGGCTCCGGCCCATCTCGTAAACGCCCGGGCTGGACGCCCGCCGCGCTATCCGGCGCTTTACTGGGCCGCTCCCACCGCTCGCCCGAAGCGCTGGCAAAAAACAACGAATTAATTGCCCTAACGCGCTCGATCATTGGCATACCGGATGATTATGCAGTCATTATTACCCCGGGTTCGGATACGGGGGCGATGGAAATGGCGATGTGGTCGCTGTTGGGGCCGCGTGGGGCGGATGTGGTGGTCTTTGACCGGTTTGGCGAATTGTGGCAACACGATATCGCACACGAATTGCGCCTGGCCGATTGCCGGGTTTTATCCGCGCCGCCGGGCTGCTTGCCGGATTTGACCCAGGCTGATCCAGCGCGCGATATCGTGTTTTGTTGGAACGGCACCACCACCGGCGTTTGCGTGCCCGATGGTGATTGGATTGATACGCATCGCGCGGGGTTGACGATTTGCGATGCGACTTCGGCCGCGTTTGCCTATGATTTGCCATGGGATAAATTGGATGTGACCACTTATTCCTGGCAAAAAGTGCTGGGCGGCGAGGCGGCGCATGGCATGATCGTGCTAGCCCCGCAGGCGGTGGCACGCTTGGAATCCTATACCCCGCCTTGGCCGATGCCGCGGTTGTTCCGGCTGTTAAAGGATAAAAAGTTAAATCCGGAATTTGCGGCCGGTCACACCATCAACACCCCATCCTTGTTATGTATCGAGGATTGCATCGACGCGCTACGCTGGATCAAAGGAAATGGGGGCTTGGCAGGGATGCAGGCGCGCAGCCGCCGCAGCTTGGCGTTGGTAGAAAAGTGGGTTACCGCTTCGGCCTGGGCGGAATTTATGGTCGATGATCCCAAGGCCCGCTCCATGACCGCCATCACCCTGAAACCCAAAGCCGTGGTTGGGGAAAAAGCCCGGCAATTATGCGCCGGTATCGCCCAGCATCTGGGCCAAAACGGGATCGCCCATGACATTATGGGCCACCGCGAGGCATTGCCCAGCTTGCGTCTTTGGGCGGGCGGGATGGTCGATCCACAAGACATCGCCGATTTATTGCCTTGGATTGACGAAGCCTATACGCTAGTTTACCCGCGTTTGTAAAAAACCAGATAAGGAAAAATGGCAATGACCAACGTCGCGGTGATCGGTGCCCAATGGGGCGATGAGGGCAAGGGCAAAATTGTCGATTGGCTATCGGCTCGGGCCGATGTCGTCGTCCGCTTTCAAGGCGGCCATAATGCCGGACATACGCTGGTCATCGACGGCAAGGTGTTCAAACTCAGCTTGTTGCCATCCGGCGTGGTGCGCTCGGACAAATTATCGGTCATTGGCAACGGGGTTGTCGTCGATCCCTGGCATCTAATTAGCGAGATCGAAAGTCTGCGTGCTCAGGGCGTGGTCATCACCCCACAAAATTTGGTGGTCGCAGAAAACGCTACCATGATCTTGCCGTTTTACGGCCAAATCGATCGCGCCCGCGAAGAAGCCCGTTCGGGCGGAAAAATCGGCACCACCGGGCGTGGCATTGGCCCGGCCTATGAGGACAAAGTGGCGCGCCGCGCGATCCGTTTTTGCGATCTGAGCAATCCGGAAATTCTGCGCGAGAAAATCGACAATTTATTGTTCCATCATAATTCTGTGCTGCGCGGTTTGGGCGCGCCCGAAATCGACCGCAAGTGGTTCGAGGCGGCATTGGCCGAAATCACCCCGCGCGTGTTGCCATTTGTGCAGCCGGCTTGGCGCGTGCTGCATCACGCCACCACAGCAGGCAAACGTATTTTATTCGAAGGGGCGCAGGGATCATTGTTGGATGTGGATCATGGCACGTATCCTTTTGTCACCAGCTCGAATACGGTCTCGGGCATGGCGGCGGTGGGCAGCGGGCTTGGGCCGCGCGACATCGGCTATGTGCTGGGCATCACCAAGGCGTATACAACGCGCGTTGGCAGTGGCCCGTTCCCATCCGAATTGCATGACGAAATCGGCGAAGGCATCGGCCAACGTGGCCGCGAATTCGGCACGGTGACGGGGCGCAAACGCCGTTGCGGTTGGTTCGATGCGGTGGCGGTACGCCAGACTGTCCAGGTCAACGGCATTGATGGCATCGCGCTCACCAAGCTGGACGTGTTGGACGGCATGGACGAAATCAAAATCTGTGTTGCTTATGAATTGAACGGCAAGCGGTTGGATTATTTGCCCGCCGGCATGGCCGAGCAGAAAAAAATCACCCCGGTTTATGAATCTTTCCCCGGCTGGCAAGAAAGCACCAAGGGCGCGCGTAGCTGGAACGATTTGAACCCAAGCGCCATCAAATATACCAGGCGGATCGAGGAGCTGATCCAAGCGCCGATCGCGCTATTGTCCACCAGTCCCGAGCGCGACGACACTATTTTGGTTCGCGATCCGTTCGCGGGCTAGCGTCCGCCGCGTTCTGGTGCAGATGTTTTAGTTTTAGTGTCAGGCGCCGGCGGATCGCTCTGTTTTGTCTTGTCCTTGTTTTCGGGTGCTGGCTCGTCGGCAATCGCCGTGCGCAACAGCCCGACAATTTTTTTAAGCCTTAAGCTTGCGATGGTATTTTCCTGACCGAGTGGGATCGCATCGATCCGATTGGTCAACCAAACCTGTCTTTGTTTGAAAAGAGCAATCCCTTCATCTTTTGGCAAAAGAGTTTTGTCGGTATAAAAAATTACCGGCTCACGATTGTCATTCAAGGCGCTGTCATAATCCGTCAGTTTAAAGAATGCCAGCTGACCATTTCTATCCAAATCCGCCATCACTGTATTCTGCCCCCTGAACAATACTAAGCCTTCGGGGGAGAAATATTTATCCAGCTGCTGCATGCGGCGAATTACAGGATATAGTTGCTGGCCAATCATCACCGCAACCGTAACAACCGCTGCGAGCAAAAAACCAACCGCCCACCGCCAAACGCGGTGTATTTTGTATTCTGGGCTAAGGACGTTTTTCTCTCGCTTAGTAAACTTTCTGGCATGATCTCGTCTAGTCTTGTCGCCTGTGTACCCAGTGCCGGTAGACCCGGCGCGTTCGTCTCTATCTACCGGGTTGTATTTTGTTTTCATAAGCCCTCTTGTTTGCTAGAGTTTTATTATCAACTTTTTTGTTGCATATTTATGACCTTCATCTTTTGGATCACGTATGAATAGCTCCCCGCCACTTGGCCGCGTAATGCAAAACTTTACCGCCTCGAAAACCATGGCGTTGAACACGCTGGCCAAGCAAATGGAAAAAGCGGGGCACGCCGTTTGTAATTTAACCGTCGGCGAACCGTCCGAGGATACGCCCGAGCATATCAAGGACGCGATTATCAAGGCGTTACGCGACGGCGATACCAAATACACCCAACCCAGCGGCAAGCCGGAACATCGCGCCGTTATCGCCACAACCATGCAGCGCGATTACGGTCTGTCCTATGATGCCGAGCAGGTGATCA
>Ga0315901_10001474_pt1 | contig 34098 bp, 45 predicted proteins | sample LakEriMetagenome_10_FD_203761 | JGI IMG/M metagenome (GOLD analysis project Ga0315901, IMG submission 203761) | Freshwater fungal communities from buoy surface, Lake Erie, Ohio, United States - Buoy 2 MA116 | ecosystem: Environmental > Aquatic > Freshwater > Lake | place: USA: Lake Erie, Ohio...
TGGTTTAATGTCTATCCGCAAAAGCAAATGATGTCGCGACACCGACAAAACGACAGGTTTGCGCGGTGCAGCTTGTCGCTTTGGGCTTTGACATGTCGCATAAAGCAAATTGCGACATGGGACGAACTGCCACACATGGTTGGTCTGCTGCGGTGATCAAGGCTTATGCCGAGAGCATCGGGGCGACTGTGCGCACGGCTCAAAGGCACGCGGCGCAAAACACCGACGACTTCAAGCGGTTCACCCGTGGCGTTGTCGGTGATAAAGTAGCCCAATCACCTGCATCACCAGTCTGCATTTCCGTCGATGCTGACATGGCCGCTCTTGGCCCGCCAGCCGCGCCGCCTGAAGTCAGCATCGACGACGAAAACCTTTCCGAGACAGGTCGCATGCTCAAAGCCGCCTGGACCATGTGGCGCGAGCACTACCGGCAATGGAACGCCTGCCGCGGCGGCTACAAAGACCGCATGGGAGCCACTGTGCCGGCTGATCACCCCATGATGCTTATGCACGCCAAGATCCTCATCGATCTGCGCAAAGCCTACAACGATGCTTTTGCCAAGCACCAGGCATGGCAAATCGACGCCCGCCGGCTCATTCCGGTGAATGAATTTCACGCTTTCCGCTCCGAGTTCTTGCTACCGGTGACCTCGCTCATGCGCAATGCCCCGCCGGAACTTGCCCCGCTGGTCAATCCTGGCAACCAACAGCAGGCCATCGCCGGCACGCAGCAATGGCTTACCCAGCGATTCATGCCCGCCGTCGAGCGCATGCTAGAGGGACTTGCCGGGCTTGCGCCCTCGCTCAAAGCCGCATGAGTCTGATAGCCGATATCGTGCGCGGTGATTTCCAGTTCACCACCGATCCGCCCGTTGTCGAGTGGGCAGAGTCAAATCTCGTGCTCCCCGCCGCGATGGCACCGGCCTCGCCTGGACCGTTCAGCACCGAGCGACGGCCTTACATGCGCGAGATTCTCGCGTGCGGACATCCGCAGAGCGGGGTGCGATCACTCACCGTTACCGGCGGATCACAAACAGGCAAAACGACCTGCTGCATCCTCATCCTCGCCTACCGCATCCCGCATGCGCCTGGGCCCACGTTGATCCTCGGCAATTCCGAAGACTGGCTCCGCGTCGAAATCAGCGACAAACGTCTCGCCGCGCTCATCGAGGCAAACCACTGCCTGCGCATCCACAAGCCCTTCGATGCGCACAACTTCCGCAAGCTCGCCATGCAGATGAGCGGCGGCTTCATCGTGTTTGAAGGCATCAATTCGGACACGTCCACTTCCGGCAGCACGCAGCGCATCGTCTATATCTGCGAGGCCGCCAAGATCATTCATCATGAGCGTGATCAGGCTCCAGAGGCGCACCCAATCAAGCTTGCGTTTGAGCGCACCAAGGAATTCCGCGGCCTTGAGCTGCAGATGATGGACTTCACTCCGAACACGCCGAATCACCTCGCCTGGCTCACCTACCTTCGCGGCACGCAGACGCATTTCCACGTCCCCTGCCCTCACTGCGGCCACTTCTTCCCTTTCGAGTTCGAGATTCGCAAAGGCGGCGAAACAGTGCCCGAAGATGAGATGGAAGCCACCCTTGAGGAAGAACAAGAACGCGCCGTATCGGATCATTACCGCTCACTCATCTGGAGCCCTGATGCCCGGCGGGCTGATGGGTCATGGGATATCTCTCGTGTGCGTGAAAGCATCCGCTACATTTGCCCGAAAAATGGCTGCGAGATCACCGATGATCACAAGCCCGCCATGCTTGCCAAGTTGCAGGCCGTGCATCACAATCCGAATGCACTACTCAGCGATCGCAGCTTCCGCATCCCATCCTTTTACGCGCCAAAAGTAAGCTTTGGAGATATGGCCAAAGAGTTCCTCGAAAAAGGCGATTTGATCACCACCGGCCTGCAGAACTTCTACAACTCCTGGCTTGCTCTCCCATGGTCGATCTATGCGTTCAAGATTGGCGATAAACACGTGCAAAAATGCATCGCGGGAGCTGAGGGTAGCGGCACCGAGCGCTACGCCCGCGGCGTCATCCCATCGCGCCCCATCCACCTCGGCCTCTACGCCGACCCTGGCGAACGCGCCACGGATTGGGCCGTGTGGGCACTCATGCCAAACGGCGATCTCATGGCGATTCAGTGGGGCCGCCTCGCCAGTGAAAAAGCCCTGCTCGATCCTGAGTTCCTCCGTTCCCTTCGTTTTCCGCTGGCCGGCACCATGGAGACGATGGTGCCCATTTCTGGCATTGTTGATAGCGGCTGGAATACCGAAGAGATCTACGACATCTGCCAGGCCTCACGCGGTTTCCTGTGGCCTTCGAAAGGCGATCCCACTGCGAGACGCGGATGGAATGTCACCCGCGCTGCCAGCAGAAACCGTGATGCATTGGAACTCTATACGTATTCCGACACTGAGCTCAAAGACGAGCTTTATGGCCGCCGCATTCAGCGCCGCCGCGGCCCGCGCATCATTTTCCCCACCGATGCCGACTCGCATCTTTTGACTGGCTTCACCAATCAAACCAAAGACCGCCAGACTGGCCGATGGAAGGAAATCACCAATGATCACCAAGGTGACTGCGGCAAGCTCGCCATGCTTCATTCGCAGATTCTTCGAGCCGGTGGGCTGGTGAAGTTTTAGCAAACAAACAGCTCACCGATTGAGCATCAGCTGAGTTCGGCGCAGCGCACGTTCGCCTCGGTTTTTGACATCAGCGGGCCGTCATGCCCGCCGTTGATATTTCCGATCTGGTTTCAGACTATCGTTTCCATGCGCGGATGCTGCATGGTAGCGATCTCACCGCGCAGAAAAAATGGCTCATCGCTCAGTATTTCATCCTCGCTGAAGATCGCACTGGTGCAGAGATTACCACCACGGCGTTTGAGGGATCATCGCACACCGCACAGTTTCGAGATTCCAGTCCTGAGCAGCGACGCCTAGCTCTCCAGCGTGCCATCGAGGAAACCGAAAGCGAGATCGCCGGTGAAATCACCAAATCGCTTTCACGTCCCTTCGGCATTCGTTTCGCCTCCGGCTACTCACCCTCAGAAGTTCTTGATTCATGAAGCGCTCCCGTTCGAAATCAGCCACCTCCATTGCCCCAGCCGCGCCCATCGTGAATGCACTGCCGGCATCCTCCGGCAGTTACCGTGCCATGCCCACGTGGCAACCGTGGAGCAATAAACAACTCGAGCGCATTCAGAAGAGCCGCGATATCGTGCAGATCAGCCGATACCTGCAAAGCGAAAATGGCATTCCCCAAGTGCGTTACGCCTGCCGCCAACTCCCACGCGAGGCCGTTGGTAAAGGCATCGGTGCCAAAAGCATCAGCACCAATGCCGACTTCATGCGCGATGCCACTGCCCTTTTCGCCAAATGGGCTGATTCACCCGCCGTCGATCTGCGGAAAGAGCAGACCTTTTATCAGCTGCAGTCGGGTTGGCTCTCCGCCATGCTCGGCGATGGCGAGGCTTTGATCCTGCCAGTTTTTGAGCCCATGGGAATCACCTGGAGTCTCAATGACAAATCCAAACGCGCTTTCCAGCTGCAAAGCCTCACGCGTGATCAGCTCACCGATGGGGATGTCAAAGACACCCTTGCCGAGCGATGCTACCAAGGCCTCTTCTACAATGGCCTCGATCAGCTGGTCAAAATCCGCCTCAATCAAGACAGTGGAAACAGCCTTAGCTCCAGCAAGTGGACCGATATCTCTGCCGTCAACGCCATGGGGCATCGCAATGTTTTTCACCTGAAAGACCCTAGCCGCATCAATCAGTATCATGGCGATCCGGCCATCTTCGCCAGTGGCAAAGACCTGCTCGATGTTCTCGATCTCAAAGCCCTGCGCAAGCACAGCGCCAAAGTCCGTGCCGCACTATTAGGAGCCACCACCACCAAAGATGGTAAAGTTCTCAATGCCATGCAGCAGGTGCTCACCGCTGAGCAGGCCGGCAATCCCGCCACCGATACAGGTCGCCGCTTTGTTGAGATCGGCGAGGGCGCCATCTTCATTCCGCTGTCCAGCGATGAGGAGTTCAATTTCTTCACCAATCCCACGGAAGGAGTGCCGTTTAAACAGATCATCGAAGATCTGTTACATCCCTTCATCTTCGAGTTTGGTTACCCGCCAGAGTGGATCTTCATGCGTGGCAAAGTCGGCGGCACGGAGTATCGCGGACTGCTAGAGCAGGTCAAACGTGCCCATGAAGGCCTCCGCGCCAAGCTCTACCCGCTCATTCAATGGGTCTGGGAAAAAGTCATCGGCACCGCCATGATGCCTGGTGGAGCACTCAGTGGTTACGCCACCGTGGAGGATTGGAACGTCATTGATTTCGTTACTGATCCCGATCCGTCTGCCGATGCAGGCCGGGATCACAAAGCGCAAATGGAGCGCCTCGGGGAAAACCTCATCACCCCTGACGATCTCGTGGAGCTCCTCACCGGCAATGATGGCCGCCGCACCCGCGAGGCCGCTGTCATGCAAAAGCTCGAGCTCATTGAGTTCGCCATTGAAGCTGCCAAAGAACGTGGCATCCCCGCCAGCATTGCCACCGTCATCGCCCTCGGCCAGCGCACCTCGCAGATGAGCAATTCCATGCTCACCACCCTTTCCCCTCAGAGTCTTGCCAGTGATCTCGCTGAAATGGATCAAGTCGAAGATCCAGCTGAAGATATCTCCGAAGCAGAAGACGACTCCATTGTATGAATTGACACCCAGCGGGGAACATGTCCCGCAAATCTTGGTATCACATCAAAAACGCCGCCGATGCGCCCACCGCTGAAATCTCCATCCACGATGAAATTGGATTCTGGGGAGTCACCGCCAAAGACTTTCTCGATGAGCTCAAAAGCATTCCAGCCAATCGTCCGATCGCACTCAGTTTGCATTCACCCGGTGGTGAAGTTTTCGACGGTCTTGCCATTTACCATGCGCTAAAGGCCCGCGGCAATGTGAACGTCCGCATTGAAGGCCTTGCCGCCTCCATGGCCTCCGTCATCGCGATGGCCGGCACGCGCATCGAGATGCCGCGCAATGCCTACCTCATGATTCACAATCCCAGTGGGGTCGCCATGGGAGATGCAGCGGACATGCGCCAGCTTGCCGATTTGCTCGATAAGCTCAAAGGCTCGCTCATTGCTGCTTACCGTGACCGCACGAAAAAGAGCGATGAAGACCTCACCGCCATGATGGATGCCGAGACGTGGCTCACCGGTGAAGAAGCTGTTGCACAAGGTTTTGCCGATGAGCTCACCGATGCCGTCGCTCTCAGCGCCAGCGCTTTCAAATCCAGCCGCCTCACGGCGCATCTCACACATCGGCCTGCTGCATTGTTTGACACTCCAGCGTCATCCACGGCGCATGCCGATTCACCTCCTTACCTCAATCCAGCACAAATGAAAGCCCTCCTCGCCCTCGCCAAAAAGATCGGCATCGCCTTTGCCGATAACGCCTCCGAAGATGAAATCTGCAATGCCATCGAAGCATGGCAGCCACCTGCCAAAAACGTTGTCATCGATTTTGAAGATGCCGATGTAAAAGCCGCCTTTGCCGCACGCATCACCGATGCCACCGCTGCGGAGAAAGCCAAGATCATCGCACTTGAAGGTGAACTTGCGAACATCAAAGCACTCATCACCCATGGCGCAGCCGCTGCTGCAGGCGGTGCCGCTGCTGTGGCTCATGCCAAGCCCAAAGAGCAGATGACCATCGCGGAACAATACGCCGTGATCACAGATGCTGCTGAGCGCACCCGCTTCTTCAACAAGCATCGCGAGGAACTCCGCAAGCCATCCAATTTTTTCGCTGCCGCCGCCTGATTTGACACTTCTTCACCCACGTCACCTCTCACACCTCACTCCTTAAAATCTCATGGTTACTTTCAACGACACCCTCTTCGGCCAAACCGTTTTCCAGCAATTGACGGAAATCTTGATGCCGCTCAATATTTTCTCCACCGATCTCAGCAATGAAGTCGCCGCACCTGGTAGTGCTGTGGTTGTGCCTCTCTTTGGTAATGTCACCACCACCAGTTTCGTTCAAGGCGCCACGGCTTATGAGCAAACCGGCGGCACCATCAGCGCCATCACCGTCACGATGGATAAGCGCTACATCACCCCTGTGGATCTCACCCCTCGCCAGATCGCCGATAGCTCCAATGCTCGCCGCATCGAGCAGTTTGGCAGTCAGCTCGCTCAGGCTACTGCTCAGCGCCTCCTGCAGGATGTGTTCAGCGTGCTCACCACCACAAACTTTGGCAATGCTGTCCTCACCACCGCCTCCGCCAACTACAACCGGAACAGCCTCATCGAAGCTCGCCGTCAGCTCGTTGCTGCTGGTGTTCGTGGAACAAAGTCCTTTGTGGGTAACCTCAGTGTCGAGGCTGGCCTGCTCTCCGATACGAACCTCGTTCTGGCCCTGAACCGTGGCGATACCAATGCCATCCGTGAAGGTCAGCTGGGTCGCCTCTTCGGCATGGATGTGTATGGCACGGATATCCTGCCTACAAATTCCATCTCCCTCATCGGCTTCTGCGCCGGTCAGGAAGCGGTCGCCGTTGCCATGCGGAATCTGGGTAACTACCTGCCACAGGAAGAATACTCGGCTTTCGAGCAGTTCACGGATGCAGACAGCGGCATCTCGATGCTCTACACCCGCCATTGGAATCGCGCTTCCGGCACGTGGTTCATCAATACCCACATTCTGTTTGGTTATTCAGCAGCTGTCACCAATGCGCTGAAGGTTTTCACCACACCCACGACCTGATCCGTCATCCCCTCCCGCCCGTCGCGATTGGTGCTCGCGCCGGGCGGTTCACCTCTTGGGAGTAATCCCGCCCGCGTTCGGAGCACCACCGGCGCGGGTTTTTTTATGCCTATGAAAATCAGCCTCGCCATCATCGCCGGAAATGTGGAGCACTGGATGCCGCGCTTTCTGGATTCTTTTCAGCCTCTCTTTGATGAAATCATTGTCGTGCGTGCCATCGGTGCGCAGCAGCCGGATCTCACACGTGAGATCGCCCTCGATCGCGGATGCATTTTTGCGGAGTATCACAACAAACCGGAGCACGCCGATTGGCCTCACGTCGATGACTTCGCCGCCGCGCGGAATCTCGCGTTTAAGCTCGCCACCGGCGATTACATCGCCTGGGCAGATACCGATGATGTCTATGGCGGCACGTTGGAGCAATGGCAGGCCCTCCGCAAACGCATTGCCGCCGAGCGGCCCGATGTCGTCACCCTGCCCTACGTCGTGCCTGAGGATCAGCTGCGCGTCCTGCGTGAGCGCATCCTGCGGCGCGATGCTGGCAAATGGATCTCACCCATCCATGAGAGCTTCAAAGTGAACATGGAAAAGCCCCGCGTCATCGTGCAGGAGGCCCCTGAATGGCACCACGCCACCCACAAAGACCGCACGCCAAACAATGAGCGCAATCTGCGCATCCTCGAAAACATTCCGCCCGCCGAGCGCACGCTTTCTCACCTCTTTCATTTGTGGCAAAGCATGCGCTTTGTGGGCCGCATTGAGGAAGGCGTGCAGATTGCCCAGCAAGCTTTAAAGCATCCTGACATCGGCCCTGAAGAAGGGTATGAGCTCATGATCAATATCGCCCAGGTGGCAACGAATCCGAAGGCGCAGGAGCAATACCTCCTCCAGGCCCTCAATGCCGTGCCGTATCGGCGTGAGGCCTTTGGAGAAATGGTGAATTGCAAACTCCGTCTTGCGGATCCACGCGCCGCTCTGGCCTATGCTGAAGCCATGCACGGCCTCAGTGAGCCGCCGGAATACATCTGGAATCGCCGCGGGAAATACTACGGCTGGCTCGGCATCCATCTGCACGGCATGGCACTCCGTGCCAATAGCCGATTTGCGGAGGCCGATGTGCGTGAGGTCAATCATCTTAAAGCGCAAGCACAGCCTGTCATCAGCCTCCTGCATGCCACTCGTGGCCGGCCAAAACTCGCCGCCGATGCCCGCCGTCAATGGCTGAATCGTGCCAAGCATCCCGATCGCGTCGAACATCTTTTTGTCATGGATTTTGATGATGAGCAAAGCGTGCCCCTCTGCGTCTATCGTCACATCATCCAAACAAACAAAGACGGAGCCAGTGTCGGCGCATGGAATCTTGCAGCCGCTGCCTGCTGCGGGCAGATCCTCATCCAGATCAATGACGATTTCAATCCACCCATGCATTGGGATGCACTCATTGAGGAAGCCTTTGCGCAAACACCGGATCGGCAAAAACCTGCCGTCCTGCGCGTGTCTGATGGTCATCGCCAAGATGAACAGCTTTGCATCGCCATCATGAACCGTGCTCGATATGAGCAGCAGGGCTATTTTCTTCACCCACGGTTTAAAAGTGTGTTTTCGGACGATTATTATTCATGGGCCGCGTATCGCGATGGTATTGTCATCGATGCCACGCACATCGTCATCGAGCATGATCACCCCTTCTTTAAAGGTGGAGCCGGATGGGATGAAACCTATGCCACGCACAACAGCCGCCAGCGCTACATCGAGGGAGAAGCCATTTTCAAAGAATTAACTGCGACAGCTGCACCAAGCTATGAGCCTACCCACACCTGAGACGGATGCGGTTGCCTCACTGGAGGCCAAAGTGCAAGCCATGCACACGGCCATCCAAGAAGCTCATCAATGCTTGGAAAAATTGCGTTCGTTTTACACAAGCATTCAGCACCTCCCTCCTCACTCACTGGCGGATGCCCTCGCCACACTTCAACCCTTCATTCATTCACCATGAAACCGCCACCCCTCCTTTCCATCCTGACTCCCGCATGCTGGGAACGTGTCACACAATGCCAAGAGCTGGTGCAGCACATCGCCGCACAGATCACGAATCCAGCCAGTGTGGAGCACCTCGTGCTCTACGACAACCGCCACCGCAGCGTGGGCCTGAAACGCCAAGCCTTACTCAACAGCGCACGCGGCCAATACATCGCCTTCGTCGATGATGACGATACGGTTTCCGCCGATTACGTGCCCAGCCTCTTGCAGGCCATCCGTGAATCTCCACAGGCCCATGTCATCACCTTTGAGCAGGATGCCCTATACAATGGAAAAGCCTTCAAGGTCATCTTCCAGCACGGCGCACGGGATGAAAACCTCATCCTCGATGATCCAAGTTGGCAAAAACTCACGCGTGGCCCTTGGCACGTCTGTGCCTGGCGGCGTGAACGCATCGCGCATTGTCAGTTCCTCGATTGCAATTACGGCGAAGATGCCGCCTGGGTCAAGCAAGCCCGTCTCCACGTCACTCAGGATCATCACATCCCACGTGTGCTCCACACCTATCGCCATGATGCCCGTCACACCTTAGCACCGGAGGCTGCACCTTTGACATCTGCCACCTTTTGATAACGGTTTCTTCTGCCGTTGTTTGGTTGCTTAACCCGCCGCGCTTTTATGGTTGAGAGCGCGGCGGGTTTTGTTTTGACTTCTACCCCACTGCATGACCGCCGCCGCCCTTCGATCTGCGCATGAGCGCCACCAGCAGGCTCTCAGCACCGCTTACCCGCAGACCATCACTCTCAGCGGTAAAACATATGACGTTGCTGCCATTGAGCGCACCACTCAGATTGAAGATGCTAAAGGCGGCTTCCGCATGGGCCGTATGTTACTGATCACCGTGCCCAGCACCGACCTCGCGGAATCCGTTCTCTTTGATGCCACCACCGGCATCCTCAAGCGCCTCAATCTCACCCTGCGTGGTCGCAGCTTTCGGATCAAACGTGCCACGCTCGACAGCCACCGCGTTCTCTGGACCATTGAGGCCATGGAAGCGGTCAGTTAATGCCTGCCGCTTTTGACATGCCATGCGGGACATGGCTACCAATCGCATCGATGGCAATCTCCAAGTCTCCGGCAATCTCCAAGTCGATGGGCAGTTGCTGCCCGCGCAAAGCCGCTCTTTTTTGGCCCAGGATAATTTTGCCATCTACGGCATTCCCTTTTCCGATCTGCGCATCTGGGATGCTTTTCAAACGCCCATCACCACCGCAGCCAGCGATGATTTAGGCCTCAGCACTGGTGGCACCTATGGCACCCATGCCCCATACATTTCCGCTGGCGATTTGAAAAACGCAGGTGCCACCACCCGGCGTGCTCGTTTCCTTTTCACTTTGCCGCCGGAATATGTCGCCGCGGAAAGCGTGCGTCTCTCCGCCATTGCCGGCATGATCACCAGCGTGGCCTCCACCAGCTGCACCATTGATTTTGAGGCTTATGAAGTCAGCAATGATGGCAATGTCACCGGCTCGGATCTCGTCACCACGGCTGCTGTGACCATGAATAGCCTCACCTTCTCGGAAAAAGCCTTTGATCTCACGGCCACCGGTCTGCTGGCAGGTGACACTCTCGATATACGAGTCAGCATTGTCTGCACGGATAGCGCCACCGCCACCGCTGTCATCCCCGCCATCGCGGCTTTGCGCATGCAGCTCGATATCAAAGGCTGACCCTTCACCCTTGCCATGACACCCACCGTCCGCATCCACACGGCGGGTCTAAAAGCCGCATTCAAACAGTTCAGCGCCGTCGATCAAAAAGCCATCCTCGATAAAACCGTGCGCACGGATGCCATGGGCTTTGTGCGGGATATCATCGGCATCACGCCACCGGGCCATCAGGGGAAACTGCTGCAAAGCGGCAGTAAAGGTGAACCAGCGGTGGCTGCAGGTGAAGCCGCCATCAAGCGTGACCTCAAAAAAATGGCCGTGCCCATGACCGATGCCATCATGCAGCGTGCCGCTCGGCGCATGAGGCATGAGGAAAACGTGCTGCTATGGGTTGAGGGGGATGGCACTCTCGTCGGCGTGCAACGGCCTTTTTTTATGCCACAGGCCACACTGGATACTTTGCAAACCCTGCACCAGTCACGCTTCCTGCGTGGCCGCATGCGTGGCCGTGAAATCAAACGCATCCGCCAAGGAAAATGGGACATCTGGCAGGCACCCGTCGTGCCGCAATCGGTGTATCAAGCTTTTCTGCGTCAGCAGCTGGCCAAAGTCGGAAAACTCGCCGGTGGCTGGGCCGCTGCGGCTCAAGCACTCAAAGTGCGCGTGCCAAAAGTCGCCAAACGCCACGCCGCAGGCACCTACATGCCGATTGAAGGCCCCGCCTCATTACGGCTCCGCCTTACCAATACCCGTGCCTACGCCACGAATGCCGATGTCGAGCGCCGTGCCCGCTGGGTGCTCGATTCGGACAAACGCGCCAAACGCCTTGGCCACCGCATCAAAGAAGAAATCCGCGCCAAACTTAGAGCCCAGCTCGCTCGCACCTGATCCACTGCCATGCCAAACACCGATCACACTCCCCTCAATCTCAAACTCGAGACTGCGCTTGCCACTTACATCGAGAGCATCCTCGCTTCTGCCAGTCTCACCGGCCTGCAAGTGCTCACCTCCCACACGGAGACGGAAGCCCTCGAATCTCCGCGCTGTGTCATCGCTTGTGATGCCATGTCTGCCGTCAATCCCGATCTGCCTGGTGTCATGGATTGCACGGTGGAGATCGAGTATCTCACCCAGCACACCACCACCACCCTCGCCAATCACAAACTCAATGCTGGCCGGCTCATGTCCTGGCTGGCGGATATCAGCGTGGTCAAAGCCGCCCTCACCGCCACGGATGCTTTGCACTGTTACTGGTATCAATTCATGAGCCAACGCTTCGAAAAGGAAACGGAGGATGGCACCTTTTGCACCCGCCTTACTTTCCTCATCCGTGCCCAAGGCCGCGCCATTTGACACCGCTGCACCCACAACTTCACCCCTCTCCCTTTTCCATGGCCGCCACCTTTCTCGGAACCGATGCAGTGCAAGGCTTGACCGCTCAAACCGGCATGATCCTGCAAAACCAAGACGCCAGCTTCAGCACGGAACGCCGTTTTGTGGTGGACTCTCAAGGAGAAAAAGTCGGCCTCTGCCTTTGGGGGGATGAACTCAATGTCACGCTCGAGGCACTCGTGCCTGCTGCCACTCCGTTCACCACACGTCTCGCGGTGAAAGTCTCGCTCGCGAATACTCCCACGGATTTCTACCGTGCCGCTGCCTCCAGTGGCTTTGGTGATACCGTCCTCGTCGGTGCCCGCCAGCGTGGTGCCAATGCGGATTTCCACACCTTCAGTCTCGAGTTCGTCGCCTCACCTTTCATGGATAGCGATGCCTAATGACTGAGGCAGGCCCTAGCCTGCGCACCCTTCCTAGATATGCCCCAATCTGAACGATTCATTAGTGCCGCGCGTCCGCATTCCATCACGGACACGCGGCTTTTTGCTGCCCTCACCGCTCTCGGCATTCAGCCCGTCGAATGGCCTACCATCTACGCCGGAGAAACACCGGATGGCAAACCTCGTCAGACTTGGTTCATGGCTCCCACCAGTCTCTGCGGTCAATACCAAACCGCCGAAATGATCGCCGCCTGGCATTCCAAAACATGGATGGATGGCCACCCCGAACACCCACTGGCCTACATCAAAGCGGCCTTTGAAAACATGAGCGTGGCCGTGGATCACTGCAAAGACAGCCAACATCACATGCACGTCATTCGTGGCCGTGGTGGAAAAATCGGCCTACTCGGCCCCAATGATCCCCGCGCCATTCGCGAAAGCATCCTCAAAACTCTCAAACGCTGATGCCCTCTATCTCTCAACTCATCGCCGATCAAAAACGCATGACCGATGCGGAAATGACCGATCTCCTTGCCCGTGGTTTTAAAATGGAAGTCGTGCAGTTTTTGCAGGCTCGTGGATTTCGTGAGGCCGGTGAAATGCGTCACGCGGATCACACCACTTCCCACAGCTTTGTGCGGCAAACGCATTACCCGCACCTGCACATTGTCCTCGATCCTCCAGATGACCTCGATGATTTGCTCACTGCCATTTACGAGATCGGCTGGAATGATGGCGGCGATCGCATTGCCACGCTGCATCATCGCTTTGTGGAAGCCGTCCAGCGCCCTCGCCGTCCCTCGGAAACCGAGCGCAGCATCGAGCAGCGGCTGCAAGCCCTCGAATCTCAATGCCTCTCATGCCAGAAGTCTTGACCTATTCTCGAAACTTCTTCCTGCAACAACTCGCTTGATGCCCACACCCGCCATGCGCCCTCTCTCCGCTGCCAGCTATGCCCTGCTGCTCCGCTTAAACTGCCCCATGATCACTGCCCCTGCAGCGGATCAGGCCCAGCAGCTGCACGCAGCTACCTTGTGGCACTACCTCCACACCGCAGAAATCGCTGCCATTGAAAACGCCAGTGATGACGAAATCCTCGCGGCAGCCAAACGGCATGCTTATAGCCTCGATCTTGCGGCCTATCCTGGCATTTTTAAAAGCATGACGCGGGACATCGAGCGCATGAAGGCCGCCTTCGTCGAAGCGGAACCTCCCGCCGGAGCCACCTCCCCTTTGGCCTAGACGATAGCGATGAGCCAGACGTCGCTATCGCTCTCATCTGGCAGGCCGTGAGGTGTGGGCATGATCCACGCCAGGTCGGCTGGCATTGGCCGCTGTGGCAGCTGTTAGGATTCATCCATGCCGAGCTCCGCCGCCAAGGCCTGCGCACCTACAAAACGTCGTCCTGGCAAATGATCGCCACGGATGCACCTGTGCCCGCGGTGGATTTAGATGATCCATGGGCCGGTGTGGACCTTTGACATCCACCGCCACACGATATGTCCGCCGTCGTTGTCGAAATTGGAGCTGATGCCAGGTCTTTTCAAAAAGCCGTGGATGGTTTGCCACAAATGGTTAAAGGAGCCGCATCGGGTCTGACTGCTGCCGTTGCAGGTATTGGACTGACAGCCCTGATTAAACAAGCGACACAGACAGTAACGGAGTTTGATCGCATGAAGCGAGGCATGACGACCTTGGAAGGCAGCGCGGAAAAGGCATCGGACCGCATCAATGAATTGAGTGAAGCATCCAGACTGCCAGGCGTCGATTTCAAACAAGCCGTTCAGGCAGATATCAAATTGCGATCTGTGGGAGTAACCGCAGAAATGAGCAAATCTGCCATCATTGAATTTGGTAATGCACTATCGCTGGCTGGTGGCACCTCATCCGATCTCGACGGCGTAATCTTGGCCCTGACGCAAATCATCAGCAAAGGCAAGGTCAGCGCTGAGGAGATTAACCAAATTGCCGAGCGTGTGCCGCAAGTGCGCAGCGTGATGAAAAACATGTTTGGCACATCGGACACTGATGCGCTGCAAAAGATGAATATCAGCGCCGAGCAGTTCGTCAATACCCTCATTCAAGGATTCAGTCAGTTAACACGCGCTTCTGCTGGACTTGACGAATCGCTGGCTGATATTGGCACAGCAGTGGATGAGGCCACAGTGGCGTTAGCCAGTGGATTTGTTGGCGAAGGTGTTTCGGGACTTGGTAACATGGCAAACATGCTTCGCGAAAACATCGATCTTTTTCGTGAGCTTGGCGGTGCAATTGGAGGCGTTACAAAGATTGGTTTTAACACGTTCAAAGTCATCAATGATACCTTGGCAAACACCACGGCTGCGATTGGATTAATGATCACCGATGGCAAAAGTATCGGTGAAGCATTCAAGGCTATTAGTGATTTGAGCGGCAGCAAACTTGATTCGTCACCTACCAGCACATCGGTGGGAAAGCGTGCGGGTATGACAGCCGGTGGATTTGGCATTCAAAGTTTGCCAGAAAGCATCATGAGCAGTCTGCGAAATAGCATGCCTGCTTTCCTTAACCCTTTCTCCCAAATCATCCAATCCCAACTCAATGAGCAATCCCGCAAGCTTTCCGCTCAAGCCTCTGCCCTGCAAGGTGTCGCCTTCGGTGGCCTGAAAGGAGATGTCGATACCAGCTATGGCCGCGGCACTTCAATGAATCCACTCAGCAATGGAGCCTCACGCATGATCTCGGAGCTCGTCAAACAAAGTGCCGTGCTGCAACAACAAGCTCGCAGCATGGACAAAGGAAACGCTTACCTTTCCGAGATCGAGAAAGCGGTGAAAAAGTTCAACATGACCTATCAATAACATGGCCGCCACTCAGCTTGGAAAAATTGCCACACCCACCGTAGGCCGCACCATCGATGTTTCCGATCAGGGCGGCGTCACTCACACCGTGCCGGTGATCATGAAAACGGAGTCTGCTCTGGATCCTGCCTCGCATCCAGCGCTCGGCACCGCGCTGCAGATTCTGGGAAACACTCTCACGCTGCGCGGTTACTCCATCGCCTTGCAGGAAGGTAACATTGCGGAAGTCCAGTATCGCTATGGCAATGCCGTCGAAAACTCGGATCCCAATGCGCCTAGCCCGATCCCAGGTTATCCTGGGAATGTAGGCACTCCCATCACAGACTTCTATGATTTGGAAGCCTCCTTGGAATCCGTCAGCATCCTGCGCCATCCACGTTATCAAAGCCTGGCCAGTGAGGACTTGCGCATCCTTGGCATGATGATTCAGCTCGGCCCTCTCGATGCCGATGGCAATGCCCGCCGTGATGGGTTGGTCAGTTCTCGCGGGGAAGAATGCGCAGATAAAATCGAAGGCGGCACCGTCAGTTACCTCGCTCCAAAATACATCTGGCGCTATCGCAGGCTCGGCGGTTCATGGAGTGTGCCTTATTCCATCGGGAAAAAATCCACTCCTCCTGGGCCTGCACCTAGCATTGGATCCTCCAATTGGCTTTTCATGGGCTCCACTGCCAATGGCTGGGTCGGCGGCACCTTTGAAACCACTTACGTTTGGGAAAGCTCACCGGCTGGCGATGTTTGGGATAACGATCTTTACAGCTAACAGATGATTGCCAATCTTCCGAATCCTTATCCTGGGGAGCCGATTAAGGCCCAGCACATCCGCCAGTTGGCCGGCATGATTCGCAGGCTCATGCCCAAGAGCAGTCGCACCGTGCGGGTGCAGGAAACTGCCAATGGCGTGTCTTTCCATGCTGCCCCAGGTGGCGGCGCTGGCGGCACTTTCAAGGGAGCATGGGCTCCAACCTTGGAGAATAATGGCAATAAACTCAGGCTCACACCAGGCTCCATCAATGATGGGGTCACGACTTTCACGCCGGTTGTGGCAGATATCAGCCTGCTTTCAGGCATGAATTATGTGTATCTCCGTTGTGCAGTCAATCGCACTACGGAGGACGGTTACGTCATCGGCGGCACCATCACTTCCACAAGCATCGAAGTCTCGTCTAGTGCTCAAGTGAGTGATACGTCTTATGGTCGCGTCTTGCTTTGCACCATCAACAGGGCCGCCTCTCCCGTCGCCATCACGCGTTATCAGTGGTTCAATTTATCGGCACAGATTCGCATCTCGCCGTATTTTTATTACTGGACCTCATGACCGTGCCCACTCCATCCATGGGCTTGCAATATCTGGAGCCCGGTAATGTCATCGGCTTTGGCGGATATTTGCCTCTAGGTGATTTTGGAGTTTTAACCGCTGATACCAGCGTCAATGGTGCTCCTTTGACTTTGGGCTCCATGACCCTGAGTGGCGGCACCCCTCCTGAATTTGCTCAAGGACGCACTGGCAATGTATGGGCCGATTATTTACCATGGACCAATCCCGTCGGCGGACCTGGAGATCAGACTTTCATTGTCACTCAAACCGCGTCAAAAATACCCATCAAAATGTATGTGACCATTGATGGCGATGAAACAGCCTACACTTTCGGCGGTGCTACTGTCACCAACAACTTCACCGTGGCTGAAGGTGAAACGCTCGAAAGCATTGTTCTAGCTTGTTACTTTTGACATCGGCCCTGCTACGTGAAACCCGGCAGCTCCGATGATCTGAACGAACTCCTAAGCACCGTCCAGCATGATACCTGGACTGGCATCTCATCCATCGCCATCACCCCGGCTCCAGCCAGTGCGCTGGCCAGTGTGATCATGGCTTTTAAAGTCGATCCCACCGCCACCGATCCTGAGCTCGAACTCACCTCGGCAGATGGAGACATCACCATCACCAATGCCGCCACCTGGACCTTTAGCGTGCCACCGCAAGCACTCGACCTCGCCCCTGGCACCTGGTATTGGCAGATCCAAACCACCAGCGCCTCCGGCGTCGTGAATACCTATCTGCAAGGCACTCTCGACGTGCTCAACGATTACACCACCACGCCATGAGTGACGTCTTTCTCACTGTTTCCGCTGCACCAATTGTCACCGTGGATGCCCAAGGTGCTGTCACCGTGGATGTTTCTGCTTTGGCAGGCGGGGATGTCGTGGGCCCTGCTTCAGCCACGGATAACGCCCTGGCTCGTTTTGATGGCACCACCGGCAAGCTCGTGCAATCCGGGCCAATCACGCAGAGTGATGCTGGCGACCTCGCCAATCTGAATCGTCTTGCCTTTGATACCACGCCCACCGGCAGCCTTGCCACACAAGGCGAAATGATATGGAATAGCGATCGTGAAACGCTGGACCTCCAGCTCAATGGCTTTGCCATGCAGGTAGGCCAGCACGTGCTTTTTCACGTGCGTAATAGCACCGGCAGCGCCATCACCAAAGGTGTGCCCGTCATGTTTGCTGGCACCACGGGGAACAGCGGAAAATTACTTATCCAGCCATGGAATGGCACTGGCCCAGCCACTTATTTCATGGGCCTCACCGCTGAAGTTTTAGCCGATGGAGAAGAAGGCTATGTCATTGCTTTTGGCCTCCTACGCGGCATTGAAACGGATGGGATGGATTACTCACAAACCTGGGTGGATGGTGATATCCTTTATGCCGGCAGCACCAGTGGCAGCTTGACTAACATCGCCCCGACCACCGGCCAGATCGTGCAAGTGGCTGCTGTGGTGCATGCTCATAGCAGCAATGGTGCCCTCTTTATCCGCGTTGGCTGGGTCTATCAAACCGCCAATGCCAATCTCAATGCCATCTCCGGTCTAACCAGTGCAGCGGATAAATTGGCTTACTTTACCGGATCCGGCACCGCAGCAGTCACGGATCTATCAAGTTTTGGTCGCACGCTCATCGACGATGCAGATGCGGCAGCAGCTCGCAGCACCTTGCAACTGACAAGTTTGGCCACAGTCACACCAGGCACAGGCATTGATACCTGGTTAGCCACTCCCTCCTCATCGAATTTGGCGGCGGCAGTCACGGATGAAACCGGATCCGGCTCTTTGGTTTTTGGCACATCGCCAAGCATCACCACACCTACCATCACATTCAGCACCACCGCTGCTGTCACGGCTGGCACTAATGCGCAAGGCCAAGGGGCTCTGACAACGGATAGCAACCTCATCACCACCGCCGCTGCCAACCCTTCTGGAGTGACACTACCCACAGCCACGGTCGGTCGGCGCATTTACATCACCAATGCCGGAGCCAATCCAGTCAACGTTTATCCAGATACCGGTGCCACGCTGGATGCTCTTGCAGCCAATGCCTCAGTTTCTTTGCCTGTCGGCTTCAATCTCATTTGCCGTGCCATCAGCACCACCGCTTGGCGCACGATGCTCATTGCTCAAACGGGCACTGCTGCAGCCAATTTTATTTCCTCACCGACCAGTGCCAACTTGGCCGCGATGGTCACCAATGAAACCGGATCGGGCTCTTTGGTTTTTAACTCTTCACCGAGCATTACCACACCGACCATCACGTTCAGCACCAGCGCTGCAGTCACGGCTGGCACCAATGCGCAAGGCCAAGGGGCTCTGACGACCGATAACAATCTGATCACCACCGCCGCTGCCAACCCTTCTGGCGTGACACTACCCACAGCTACGGTCGGTCGGCGCATTTACATCACCAATGCCGGAGCCAATCCGGTCAATGTCTATCCTGCCACTGGCGCCACGCTGGATGCTCTTGCAGCCAATGCCTCAGTTTCTTTGCCTGTCGGCTTCAATCTCATTTGCCGTGCCATCAGCACCACCGCTTGGCGCACCATGCTCATTGCTCAAACGGGCACCGCTGCAGCCAATTTCCTTGCCACGCCGACCAGTGCCAACTTGGCCACACTCGTCACCGGTGAAACCGGATCCGGAGCTTTGGTTTTTGCCACAAGCCCCACTCTAAACACACCTGTCGTCCAAGATCCTGCACTCTTCCTCACCACCACGGCTGCAGTCACGGCTGGCACGGATGCACAAGGCCAAGGAGCTCTGACCAATGATAACAACCTGATCACCACCGCTGCCAGCAACCCATCCGGCATTACCTTACCCTCAGCTGCAGCAGGACGTTTGATTTACATCACCAATGCTGCTGCAAATCCTGTGAATGTTTATCCAGCTTCTGGACAACAACTGGATGCCATTGCAGCCAATGCCGCAGTTTCTTTGCCTGTCGGCTTCAATCTGATCTGCCGTGCTATCAGCACTACCAATTGGCGCACGATGCTCATCCCGCAAACCGGAACGGCTGCTATCTTAGGCACTCCAGCCAGCGGCACGCTTACCAATTGCACCGGGCTACCGGTTTCCACCGGCATTTCCGGCCTAGGCTCCAACGTGGCCGCAAGTCTGGCAAACGCCATGAGCGCCAGTGGAACGCTGGCAATCTTGGGCGCAAATACATTTACGGCAGCGCAAACGATCAATGCTGGCTCGCTCACCACGGCTGGTTTGTCGTTGAGCCAAACTTGGAACTCTGTTGGCACTACTTGTCGTGGTTTGGAGTATGCAATTACGAATACAAACAGTGGGACCAGTTCAACGGCGTTGCGTTTATTGGGTGGCACTGGAGGCTCAACTTCGTTGCTGGAATGCACTGCTCAACGCGGCAGTTTGTTAGTTGGGGCAAACGATAACTCAGCAGTCATTACCCTGCGTGGCAGTGACCGTTCTGCCACCTTAAATCTTGGTGCCTTTGGCAGTGAGTTCAGAATTAATAATTTACAGATTGGGCAAACCAATGCTGCATTACGTTTCACAGATACCAATGCAGTTACTCGATATGGCACCATTTATGGAGAAACCACTGATGTTCTTGCATTTCGGAATGGCAGTGCTGGAACAACTGGCTCCGCGCTGGAAATGCTCGAAATGACAGCACCCGGCACTCCTGCCGCAGATCGGCTCCGACTTTATGCTGAAGACAATGGCTCTGGTAAAACGCGCCTAGTCGTAAAGTGGAGCGATGGAACAACTTCAACACTAGCAACACAACCATGATTATCAGCCTTACTCTTGACCTAAACGCAGAGCAATCCGCAAGCCTCACCAAACGCGCTCAAAACAATGAGCCACCTTTAACCGAGCAAGCCTATCTTCTGCGGTCGCTCAACGCTGAAATTGCTTCCTACGTTGAACAAGACTTCAACGCAGCTTCTTCCCGCTTGGTTGAAGCCGCTAAATCTTTGCCGTATGAGGATCGGGTTAATCTCATCGCAAATATCCAACAAGCTATTGCCAGCAAAATCCCATGAAACCGCTCGAAGCCTTCTCAGTCATTGACCAAATCCTTGCCAGCCAAAAGCTGACGCTGACTCCGCCTGAGTTCAGTCGGTTCATTCAAGCCATGCAAATCTTGGCTTTAGTTGTGCAACCCACCGCTGATGAAGCATCACCCACGCCGCAGCATTTGACTTAACCCGCCTCATATGGGTCATGATCCTGCCGAACTCGATAACCGCCTCACTCGTTGTGAACGTGCCCTCTTCGGGGATGACGATAGCAGCGAAGGGCTTTCCTCTCGCATGCACATGACTGAAACCACCGTTTCAAAAATCGACGCCTCGTTGAATAAAATCACCTGGATGCTCATTACGGCGGTGCTCATTGGTCTGCTCAATCTCGTCATCCATCGTCCTGCAGGCGGTGCTCCCTCGCAAAGCACCAGCGTCATCACCGGCGAGGCCGGTGCCAGCGCTCAAGCGGTCGAGCAAAAAAGCCATCGCCTTTACCTCACCACATCGGATGTCGCTAGCCTCGAAAAAATCTCTGTGCGTGAAGTGCAAGACATGATCCTCAGCGGTGAAATCACGCCACGCCCCGTGAAAGAAGGCCGCGAATACCGCATCGCCGCAGATTACCGCATTCTGCCGCATTCAGCGGTCGATTGCGGCAATCCTCCGCAGTAACCCATCTGGCGGAAATTGACAGTGGCACTCCACTGTCATGAAAACCTTCTTCCGCTCCTTACTGAAAAACTGGAAAACCTCGGTCATCGGCATCGTCGCCATCGCCAGCGCCATCATCACCACTTGGCTCCCTGAATACGCTGATGAACTCAACAAAGCCATCGGCATTCTCACAGGTCTAGGTCTGCTTGCCGCCAAAGATGGCAATAAAACCGGCGTCTAAACGGATTCATGCATGACCTTGCTGACCGCTGTCATTGCCGCCCTGGAGGCTGCTGCTGCCGCTCTACGCGTCTTACCTCTCTGGCTGCAATGGCGCGTCACCGGTGAATGCGAATCTCTTTCCAAACAAATCCTTGCCCATGAAGCTGCTGCCACTCCTGCTGATCGCGCTCGGGCTGACGAATTGCGCATCGCACTCGCCTACCGTCGTCAACTCCATGCAGCTTTACAGTCCAGACGTCCTTGAGCTGCCCGCCGCCATGCCTCTGCATACCTTGCAAGGCATCTACATCCCCCAGGGCCCCGAGCGCTGGTATTCCGCGGATCTCTACATGAAGCGTGTCCGTGAAGCCCTAACGCCTTGAAAGCAGTGCAGCATCAAAGCCATGACTTATGACATCCCTGGCTGAGATCATAGGCTTCACATTTGCAGCGATCACCCTGGTCATTTGGTGCCTCATCATCCTTTACACCTCACCCAAACCATGACTCAGCAGGAAATCCAAAAGATGCAGGCCAAAATTGGCGTAGAACCAGACGGTTTCTGGGGGCCAAAAAGCATCGCCGCATGTCAGGATTACTTGCGTAAATTGATGCCTAGTCCGAGTCCTTGGCCTAATGCGAATCAAGCCTCTTTGACCCAATTTTATGGACCTGCTGGCGATGAGTCCAAATTGACTACAATCAACGTGGCTCCACTTGGCATGCTGTATGACGGCAAATCCGTTCGCATCATACGCTGCCATGCCAAGGTAGCGGAAAGCCTGAAGCGCATTTTGACCGCCATCAGCCAAAGCCCGTATCGTAAAGTCTTGGAGAAATATGCGGGCTGCTTTAACCATCGCACCATGCGCGGTGGCACTCTGCCTAGCCTTCACGCACGTGCCGCCGCGATCGATCTGGATCCTGATAGCAATGCCAACCACTCCCCATGGCCCACCCGATCCACCATGCCCCTCGAGGTCATGGAAATCTTCGCCAAAGAAGGCTGGCTCTCAGCAGGAGCCTTTTGGGGCCGGGATGCCCAGCATTTCCAAGCTACGACGTAACACAAACGTAACACGCCCCTGCAAAGCCCCATTTTACAAGAACCCAAGTCTAGTTCGAGTCCTGTCTCAGGCACTGTGCGAAAAGGGTGTTACGTAGGGCGGAAAGTGGACGGAAATGCTCCAAAATGCTCAAAAATGCTTTTTAGACGTAACACGACGTAACACGAGGCCGTTGGTGGAGGGATGATTATTCGCCGACGTGTGCATTCTTCCGGTTCAGTTTCTTGGCAGCTGGATTATGGGCTGGTGAACGGTCGGCGAAAGATGATTTCTTTTGAGTCGCGTGAGGCGGCGGAGACGGCGCTGCGTGTGGCTGGGGGGGCGAAGAAACGATTGGGGATGCTGGGGGTGATGGCCTCTCCTGCTGAAATGGGGGAGTTTTTGATGCTGAAAGAGCGCTTGAATGCTTCGGGCGCTTCTTTGCTGGAGGCGGTGGAGTTTTACACGGCTCATGCTCGACGCCTGAGTGATCCTTTGCTGCTGCCTGCGGCGGTGATGCGCTTTCGCCAAGCAAAGGAGGATGCTGGATGCAGCGTGCGGTATCATCGCCAGTTGGGAGTTTCATTGGGGTCGCTGGCTCGCTGGTTGCCGCTGCGACTGGTGCATGAGGTCAAACGTGATGAAGTGGAGGCTTGGCTGCGGGCCTCGGGATGGGGACCGAAAACGCGCAACAATTACCTGGGGGATGTGCGGGCGTTTTTTGCCTGGGCGATGCGGGAGGGGTTATGCACGATGAATCCGACACTGCAGATTGAGAAGTCACGTATGGGCGACGATGAGATCGCGACGCTAACGGTAGGACAGTGTGAGCTGCTGCTGCGGGGGGCGCTGAAACAACGCACAATGATGGGCTTTGTGGTGCTGGGTTTGTTTGGTGGACTTAGGCCGGCGGAGATCCAGCGATTGGATTGGTCGGCAGTGGATTTACATGAGCGAACGGTTGTGATCGCTGGTGCAAAAGCTAAGACACGCCGACGCCGTGTGGTGGATCTTTCGGTGAATGCGGTGGCATGGCTGCGGGCGGGAGTGCCTGCATCCCAACGGGCAGGATTGATTTGTGGGACGTTTTGGGATGCGCGTTGGCGGATGTTTCGGCGATCGCTAGGATGGGCTGTGGGATCCTGCGAAAAAGGAATGACCGAGAGAAAGGTGAAAGCTGTGCAGGGTGATTGGCCGCACAATGCGCTGCGGCACACCTATGCTTCCATGCATCATGCACTGCACCAAGATGAGGCTAAGCTGCAAGCGCAGATGGGGCACGAGAGCGCGACGATGCTGCATCGTCACTACCGTGCGTTGAAAACTCGCAAAGAAGCGGAGCGCTTTTGGGCTTTGAAACCGTAAGGATGGACATGAAAAAAGCCGCTCGATGTGAGCGGCTTTTTGTGGGTTGGAGTGGATCGCGTCATGCTTAGCGGAAGCAGGTCCAAAGAAAGAAGGCGGCGAGGGCCATGGAGGTGATGAAAATGGCCCACAGGATCGGACGCCAAGCTGAGCGAGGGGCTTTGGCGGCGAGCAGCTGGTGGTGGCAGTGCGGGCAGAGGCGCGAGGTGGCAGCTACGTCGTTGCCGCAGGCGGAGCAGTAGGATTGAAACAGTTGTTTCGGTTCGGTCATGACGCCGATAGCGATGAGGATGGCGGCAAGGATGAGGCCGATCAAATTCCCGCCCGACATGATGGAAGCGATGCCGATCACGATGCCAAGGCTGGCAAAGATAACCGTGACGCACCCGCTGCCGCTGGTAGTGACGGTCCGGGTGAGGCGCTTGGCGGTGGTGACAGGCGCAGGCGAGGTATAGGTGGGCTGCATGGTTGGGTTTTTTAGGGTTTGGGGAGGTCTTCGGCAGCTTTGCTGCGTTTTGCGTGAGGCTTGTATTCGACTTCCTGCCTTGCCAAGATGGGCAAAATGTTTTCGGCGGGCCGCTGGGCTTTGAGCCATAGCCGTATGGCTTCGGCGATGATGGTTTCCGCTGATTTGCCGCTGGCTTGTGCCTCAGCAAGAAGGAGGTGCAGTTCATCCAGTGGGAGAGTGATGGGAATGCTTCTCATCATTTTTTCTTCGACCCATGCTGGGATGCTACGTTCACCGCGCTCCCATTTGACGATGGCTTGAGCGGTGCATCCGCCGAGTTCGTTGGCGAGTTCTTCACGAGTCAAGCCTCGCGATTTTCTGAGGGTTTCGAGTTGTTCTGCTTTCATGGGTAACATTTTTTACCCATTTTGATACAATGTCCAACTTTTCTTTTGACATACCCATTGGGTTCTTTAAATCATATCTTGTTACCCATTGGATATATGAAAGCCACACTGACCTTAGACTTCAGCACCTCTCTCACCCCTGATGAGCAGCGCGAGCTGCTTGAAGAAAGCATGACCAGGCAAGTGCCAATCGAAACAGTGCTGATCGAGGCGCTGCGCATGCGCCGGGCCTGCTTGCCACAATCACCGACTCCACCGCCGGCAATCGAAGCGGCGATGGCGGCCTGACCCTTTCCCGCCCGTTGGGGCTCTGGGGTTGACGATTTCCCCATCGGGGGAGCTCCAACGGAGCGGGATTTTACCAAACACAGAAGAAGATGAGTTTAACAACTAAAAAGGACGATCGACTGGATGCCACTGCTGCGGTGGCGATGCATGAGAGGTTTCTCCGCGTGCAGACGCAGCGGTGGATCAATCGCCTGCCGCACCTGAAAATGTATGAGGATGACCTCATGCAGGAGGGTCGGATGGGCCTGATGTGGGCGGCGGCGCATTTTGATGTGAGCCGTGGGGTGACTTTCCTGAGTTTTGCGGGCAAAGCGATTTACAACCTCATGCGCAATTTTGTGGCTCGGAAGAGTCACCTGGTGCGCTTTCCGGCTGGCGCCGGGGTAAAATACCTTTGGCTGGATGAGCCATGCAAAGCCGGTGAACGACCTTTGGCAGAAACACTGCCACTGATGGAGGATGACGCATGGGAGGCGGATGACCGCAGCATGAAGCTGCAGCTGGCCCTGCGTGATCTAAAGCCAGCGGAGCAACAGGTGATCGTGCAATGCGTGATGGGTGGCCGACTGCAGCGTGAGGTGGCCGTGGAGATGGGCTGCAGTCATACGTGGGTGCAGCAGCTGGTGGAAAGCGCGATGCGTAAGCTGCGACTGGCGATGGGACTGACGGTGAGGCCTGCGAAAGTGAAGCGGGTCATGATGCAGGTGCCTGCTGGGCACGCACCGATGAAGGAGTGGATGGCCAATGAAGCGGCCAAGCTAGGCACGACACCGCAGGCGCTTCAAAGGCGCATCGAGCGAGGAACGCATCCTGCACCGGTGATCCTGACGCGCAACGGGCGGCATTTTATTCAGACAGAGCAACCTCAAAACAACACCACCACACGATGAATTTTGGCATTGAATACATGGGACCGCGCCGCCGTTCTCCAAAATGGAAACGCCCACTCAGTTTGGCGCTGTGGATTTTCGTCATACTCCTAGCGATCGGACTGTGGCTGTATGGCATGTGGTCGCAGAGTTCATTCAGCGTTGTTAATTCTACGTTGAACGTTCGCATGGCGGGCTTTGGTGTGCCGGATTGGGTGGCTTTTGCATTGATAGGCACGCTGGTGCTGATGTGGCTAGGGGTATGCGCACAACGTGCGATGCATGATTCGTGGTATGACGAGCATGAGCTGCGGCTGGAAGCGAAAGAAGAGCAAGATGCAAAGGAGGGAGCAGGTGTATGAATGAATACATTGCTACCATAGTAATCCTCCACACCGCAAATGCGCTGGTGGGAATGGTGACGGATGAGACGCTGTGGGATCGGCTGAGCTCGATGGCTTGCCTGCTGCTGGCGCTTTGGGGTGCTTACCTTTTGATGAAAGGAGGCGAGCTATGACTGCCACGGAATATCATGTGACGATCACTGGCCCGCAGGGTGTGGTGCTGACGATGCAGATGGATGCCACGCTGCGACATGTGCAGAGTTTATCCATGGACGATGAGCAAACGCTACCACTGCTGGTGGTGACGAGCGTGCTGGCGGGTAGTGTGGAGGGCCAGCTGGAGATTTGGCGGCGTGAATCTGAGCATGGAAAGGAGGCCAAGGTATGAACCGTGGTGTGCAAGAACTGCGCGAGTGCCTGGATCTTCTCCTGGCTGACATACGTGAGTTGAAACGTGAGGTGGATGCCACGGCGCCGCTGACGGCAGAGCAACTCTGCGAACGCTGGAAGGTAGCGGGCACCGAGCCTGAGGATCGGCTTTTTAATTTGGCACGGAAGTGCCGTGAATGGGGCCTGCAGGCGATGAAGGGCACGCGGGGATGGCATGCGCTGTATGCGAGGCCTGCGGTGCTGGCGGCTGAGGCCTATGCAGCTGGAACCTCGAAGAGAAGGAGGGCTGCATGAGTGCGCTGCCGCTGAAGTTGAGTGATTCATCCCCTGCCCTGTCTGCAGTGCAGAATCATCCGGTGCATGAATTGACGCAAGCCCGACTGAAAATGGAGCAATGGGCCGAGCAGGTGCGGCTGATGGAGACGCTGCTGGGCCATGCGGCCTTGACGGAGATGGACCGGATGACGGTGGCTCTGGAATTGGCTACGGCCCGCACGTGCATGAAGGCCTGCGCCAATCTGATCACTGCCTGCGAGGAACGGATGCGTGAGCAGGCGCGGCGATTGGAGGAACGCTGGGGCTGGCTGCTATAACTTTTCTGATTGCACGCACCATGGAACATTACACGAACGAGTATCACGACATCGCGCAGGAGGAGGCTTTTGATTTGGGCTTTGATGCGCTGCATGGTCGCGCACCGGATGAGCTGCTGATGGTCATGGAGGATGCTGCTGGCCATGGCAATGATGGAGGCCAAATGATGGGTGTGGAGCGTGCGCGGTGCCTGATCACGCTGGTGATGGCGATCACGACGGGTGTGACGACGGTGAGGGAGATCCGCGATCGGCTGGCGGTGGTGGTGGCGCATCTAGCGCCGGATCTGCTGGCGGAGGATCTGTGGCATGGCCGTAAAGATTGGCAGCAGGTGCGTGCGGCGATGAGCCGCTGCCAAGCGATCGAGTGGGAAACGGTGAGTGGCCGGCTTTTGGTGGAGATGCTGACGGCACGCGGATGGGGTGAGCGTGAAGTGGGCAAGCGTGCGCTGTGCCTGGTGTATGCGTTTGTGCCGGATCAAAGCTTGAGGCCGCCGATTGCGCGGAGTTTTGCGACGATGGGCTTGGCGATCGGGCTGACGGCTGAGAATAAGCGGAGCGCGATGAGTGCGGCGATGAAGAGTTTGGTGCTGGAAATGGTGCATCGGGCCCAGCGCGTGAACGGTCGCAAAGGCACCGGAGAATTCTGGTTTATGAAACGCAGCCACTGCCGCGAGGCGCTGAGTGTGGCGATGAAGGGGAAGAGGAACCGGGCAAAGCGCGGGACGACGAAGGTGGAAGGGAGGGCGGCGTGATGACGCATTACGGCACCAATTTCGACGAACATGCGCCGCTGATTCGCGCGGTGGTTTTTTCGCCAAATGGGAACCGTAATTTGAATTGCGATGTGATTGTGATTGCATCGGTGGGTGACGCCTTGTTTTTAGCTCGCGAGAGCTTTCAGAATTATGGTGGATACGGATGTCTTGGAGGGGTGTATTTTGAGTCTTTTTTCAACGAGCAGAAGGGTTTGCTTAATTATTGGGTGCAAAAATCCCAGCAAGCGAAAGGTGCAGAGTGGCTCAATCTGAATGACGCCCGTAAAGAAGGGGTCAAGCGAGCAGTCAAAATTTTGGAGACTGGCTATTCGCTTTGGAGCGGTCGGGTTAAAGTGGATTCACAATGTCTAGTCCGGTTTGATGCGATCAGAGCTTACATCAACTTTTACACGGGCGATGTGGATCGATGCTTTGAGAGTCGGGGCGATGTGGAATTGTCGTTGCTGTTGAAAGCTGAGAGCAAAACTTCGATGTCGTTCTCAAATTGCCTGAAGGGATTAGCACCTACAATCGAGGCGGTGCATCATTTTGAAGGTGGATCGGTTTATTGTCCAAATTATCATTGGGACGAGTTTCGTCACGTGGTGGCAGAACTGCCTGTGATGCCATTCAAATACAGGATTGGGCCTTGTCTTAAACAAGGGAGGACGATGCTTGTTGGGCAACTGAATGAGGCTTTGGAAAATGCAGGGCCTTATACGTCCGTTTTTAACTCGAAAACGGATGATCGGTATCGAGCGCGTGATGTGGCTGCGATGGTAAAACCATTGTTCAATTGGAGGACGATCCAAGATGACAACAAGGGCGTGATTAAAGCAATCCGCCGGGCGGTGAAAGCTGGCGTGGCTAGCACAGTGGGGGCGCGGCGGTGGTTTCAAAAGTTTCACGCGGTCAGCCTGCTGGGCGGCTGGGCGCGTCGTGAGGAAGAGGCCCGGAAGCAATCAACCAACAAGGAAGCATAACAATGAAAACAGACACAACGATTCAAGCAACGCAGGGCCGCATCGCGGATCTGCAACAAGCCATTTTCACCGGAGTGGAAACGTGGAAGAAAGCGGGCAAACTGCTGGTGGAGATCATCGAGCAGGATGGTCTGGCGCTGGGGGAAATCGCCGATCAGGCGGACCTGCCGCTGGATGTGCTGGCACAACTGGAGAAGATTGGCCGCAATCAATTAGTGCCGCAGCTTTTGCTGGCGGAGTATCCGGCGGCGCGGAAACTGGAGCGCCTGCCGATGAGTGAACAGGAACGGCTGATGCTGGAGCCGGTGGAGGTGATGGTGATGAAGGAGGGCCAGCCGGATACGCTGCGCGTGCCGGTGCGGCATCTAACGGGGGCGCAGGTGCGGCAGGTGTTTGCGAGCAATCATGTGCGCACGCTTTCGGAGCAGCGCCAGTGGATCGAGAGCCAGCGGCCGCAGTCGAGCGAACTGGTGAAGATGGATGTGCCCTATGTGCTGACGCGCAAGGGCAGCGTCATTTTCCATCAGGGATGCGAGATGACGGCGAAAGAGCTGCTGAGGATCGCGGCACAGTTGCAGGACTGACAAGGCACACGCTGAAGCGTGAACAACGAACAAAAAAAACGAACACGATGAAAACTGAACCAACACGAGAACTGATTGATTTGAAACTCATTGAGCCCTGGGCGCGGAATCCGCGCGGGGGTGATCTGCGGGAGATGGAGAGCTTTACTGAGCAACTGCGGCAGGAGGGCATCCGTGAGGATGTGCATGTGTTCCGCGATGCGCAGGGGGTGCTACGGCTGATGCAGGGGCATCGTCGGCGGGAGGCGGCGGCGAGGCTCGGATTTGAGGCGCTGTGGGCAAAGATCTGGCCTTTTGATGAGAATGAGGCGTTTCTGCATTTGATCACCATGCAGAATGGTGCGGACCCGTTTGATTCGCGGGAGCTGGCGCTGGCCTCACGGACGGCGATGGAGATGGGGATCGAGAAAGAACGCTTGATTGGTGTGATGCATCGCAGCGCGGAGACGGTGCAGCTTTATCTGGACCTCGGGACGCTGCCGCATCGGGTGCAGGAGGCGGTGTATAAAGGCAAGCTGGCTCTCGGCACGGCGGGGATGCTGCGGCAGTTGACGAAGGAGCAGATGGAGTTGGCCATGGATGGGGTGCTGAACAATCCGATCACTCAAGAGCCGATGACGGAGGGACAGGCACGAGTATTTATCGAGAATCAATTCCTGAAGCCGGAACGCTGGCGCAAGGAATGGGCAGTGCTGGCGCCGAAGCTGAAACGTCAGTTTATGGGTATGGGGTGGGATGGAATACTGATCGATGTGGTGACATGGGAGGATCGTGAGCAGTTTGTGATGAGTGAGGCGCTGCCGCAGAGTGCCTACGCTTTGTGTGAAGAGCACATCGAGGACAGTCTGCTGGTGAACCCAGGGGAGCCGATGACATGGGGCAAACTGGCGATGGATCTCGGTGTGCCGTGGCATGTGGCTCCGGCAATGGCCCGAATCCAAAAGCATGTGTGCATCGTGAAGATAGCAGCCGTGAAGGATGCGGATAGCACGAACGAGGTGCGTGTTTTGAAGGCGCGTGGAGAAAAGGGGAAAGTGGAGCGGAAGGCGTCAGAAGTGAGAAGTGAGACGTCAGAGGTGAGTGGTGAGGCGGAATGTGAAGTGTCTCAGGATTGGCAAGATGAGGCTGCGGCATCTGCTTTTGACGAGGTGCGCTGGCGGAAGATTCATGGGGCGCTGATGCTGCGGCCAGAGGCGGCGATGCAGAATGCGATCTGGGAATCGCTGATGGAGATCCTTTGGCGTGATATCGCGTATCAAATCCCAGAAGAAAACTACGCGGCGATGATGGGTGAGCTGAACCGTGATGAGGTGAAACGCAAAGGTTTGCGCTGGTGCCTGCTGGCCTGCGTGGCGCTGGCTCTCCGAGAGCCACCTGATGAATCGACGCTGCATGTGGTGGAACAGGCGCTGGGGATCGAGGGCTGAAAATCTTTGCACATGAGAGATTTGGAAGACATCAAACTGGAGGTGCTGGACCGCGTGGATGCGGTGCGTGCGGCGGAGTGGTGTCGTGTAGGCGGGATGAAGCGGGTGAAGGAGGGGCACTTTGTGGCGCCGTGCCCGTTTCACTCGGAGAAGTCGGCAAGCTTTAACATCGGAGGCGGGACGAGTTTTCGGACTCGCTTCAAGTGCTTTGGCTGCGGATGGACGGGGGATGTGATCGCGTTTTGGCAGGAGGTGCGTAAGTGCGACTTTAAGCAGGCGGTGGAGGAACTGGCGCGTGAGGCGGGTGTGAGCCTGGGCGATGGCATCGCGCAGGGCCCGAAGCGGGAGCGGCCCATCGCGAGGCAACCGGAAAGGCGGCCTGATGAGGCTTTACTCCGGCCCGAACTGCCGCCACTGCGTCACCTGCGAGAAGAAGAGGCGGCATTGATCGCGAAGCATCGCGGGCTGGATGCGGAGGCGGTATGGATCGCGGGGCGAGTGCATGGTCGCGTGGCGGTGCCAGTGGAGGGATGGCCTTTGTATCAACGGGAAAATGGCAAGTGGTTACCGCGCTGCGAGGTGCATGGGAGGCACTGCCGGCTCAATGACGTCAATTGCGTGGCGGCGGAGACTTTTCCGAGCTGGTGCGCGATCGATGCGACGAGGCGGGTGGCGGAGTTTCGCCGGATGGATAATGCGCTGTATCCGGTGCGCGAGGGCGCGGGGATCAAGAGCTGGAGCACTCGAGGCAAAAGCTGGCCGCTCGGTGCAAGCACGATGGGGAATCGCTGCGGGGTGCTGCTGGTGGAAGGAGGACCGGACATGCTGGCGGGGTATCATTTCCTGCGGCGGCATGGGATGCTCGATCGTGTGGCAGTGGTGTGCATGCTCGGCGCGGGAAACCGGATGCATGAGGAGTCTCTCAGCTACTTTGCAGGGAAGCGGGTGCGGATCATGGTGGATGCGGACCCATTGAAGGATGGGGTGCCGATGAATGGTGAGACGTCAGAGGTCAAAGCTAAGAAGCGCAGCATGCCTGGCATGGAAGCGGCGGTGCGCTGGACGGAGCAGATCACGGCGGCGGGGGCTGCGGTCGAGACGTTTTGCGTGGGACCGGTCTATGTGCGCGAGGACGTCGAGGCATGGGGCAGGCGTGAGATCGATGGCGTGGACGTGCGGATCGAGACGCCGGGCCTCACGATGCCGGATGGGACGCCGGTGAAGGATCTCAATGATTTAGCGAAGTGTGGCAGTGAGGTGATCGAGATCGATGCGGTGAGCGAGGCGTTTCGATGTTGGGATTTCTAAAATGACAGATGGGTAAGTGAGCAACCAAACAGGCAATTTTGAAAAAAAGGAAGATCAACCGTGGCAACCAAACGCACATCGAAAGCATCGCAGGAGCCAAATCCGCGTAGGGGACGCGTGAAGAAGAGCGCAAAGGATGCGCCAGCTTCGTTTGAAGCAGGCGGGGCTGTGGCTCCGCGTGTGTTTGATGCGGGGGCGGTGTGCGAGGAGCTGTCGCTCTACTGGAATCACGAGCGTGGCGATGCCTTTGTGATGAGGGGGCCGGATCGTCGATGGGCGCAGTGGACAAAGGATGCGGTGGTGGATGCGATGCGGGCGCTGCCAGGGCGCATGATCGCGATCAAGGCGCGTGAGAATGAGATGCTGAGCGAGAGCAAGCAGGTGCTGCTGCATGCTCGCCGTGAGCGTGCGCTGGATGGCGTGCTGCCAAGTCTGCCCGGCTACAAGAGCGGCATTCACAAGCTGGACAGCGGCGAAAAAGTGCTGGTGAAGCATGAGCCGCAGTTGGTGGAGCCGAAGCCGGGCGAGTGGCCGCATATGCGTCAGTTGATCGAGGGGCTGCTAAATCGCACGCAGGATGGCAGCGGCATCGATCAGAGCGTTTATTTTCACGCGTGGTGCAAGGTGGCGGCGCAGGCGATCCGTGAGGGTGAGCCTGGGCACTGGCGTGCAGGCCATGCGCTGATTTTGACGGGCCCTGCGGGCTGCGGAAAGAATCGGCTACAAGAACAGATCATCACTCCGCTGCTGGGTGGCTATGGGCGCTTTGCGGACCCGGCGAAGTTCCTTTTCGAGAGCGATGAATTCAACGGGGATGTGTTTGCGGCGGAGCACCTGATGCTTTCGGAGATCCCGATGCCGTCGCAGCGCACGGTGGATCGCACAAGCCTGGCGGAGAAGATCAAGCAGGTGGTGGCGAATCCGGCGCAGCGCATGCGCTTGATGCGGACGGAGCCTTGCACGGTGTCGCCCTTCTGGCGGCTGACGATCTCGGTGAATGATGACAAGGATAAGCTGCGCAGTCTTCCCCTGATTACGGGGGATTTTGGCGATAAGGTGCTCATCTTTCACTGCCGAAAGGTGCCGCTGCCGATCATTGATCGGGATAGCATTGAGAGCCAGCGTCGCTTCCGTGAGGTGATGGCGGAGGAGCTTCCGCATTATTTGCACTGGCTCATGAACGAATTCACGATCCCCGAAGAGATGCTGAGCTATACGGATGGACGCACTGCCACGCGCTTTGGTTTCAAAGAATACCATGCGCCGGTGATCAAAGAGGGGCTCTTTGACGACACACCGCATGCGGAGCTGCTGCGGCTGATCGACATGGCCACTTTTACCACGAAAGGTGGATGGTCACCTGATGATGAGCCATCGGCATGCGTCACGAATGCGGCGCTTTGGGACATCCTTGGCGACAAAGACGTGGAAGATCCACGCACTGGCGTGAGGCTACGGCTGTGGTGCGGAAGGGCGGAGACGCTGCAAATGCTTTTGACAGGCGAGGGTGGCTACGTGTGTAACGTCTCCACCATGGCCAAGAAGCTATTCCAACATTCGAGCAAGTGCTCGACGCTACTAGGACGATTGCACGATGAGGAGACGGTGCGTGATGTTCGACTTCAAAAGAAGGACACGAACAGGTGGAAGGGGTGGATCATCGCCCCTCCAAACGAATAGCGCAGACCATTTGCGCCCACGATTGGCGCAACGATTGGAAATGCGGCTTGTGACGGTGCGATGACGCCCCTGTGAGCGTCACTCCGTCACCGTGGAACGCCCAAAATGTAAGGTGGAACGCGATTGGTGACGCTGTGACGTAGCTCTTGATGGCATTCAGTATCTCAAGCCGCATTTCTGTGTGGAATGAAATACTGGAAATGAAAGAGATTAAAAGTGCTGTCACTCCGTCACTGTAATCGCCTGCGGTTTATGTTGCGGGCCTTGTGGCGTGACGGGAGTGCCGTCACTTTGGCGAAATTGGAAAACATAGGGGGTGGTGCGGTGGGGGGGGTGGGGGGGGTGGG